>CERJ01016364.1_pt1 | contig 54117 bp, 40 predicted proteins | sample 530781 | NCBI WGS metagenome assembly CERJ01 (sample SAMEA2620967, study PRJEB7988) | marine metagenome | biome: marine biome (ENVO:00000447); feature: deep chlorophyll maximum layer (ENVO:xxxxxxxx); material: "saline water (ENVO:00002010), including plankton (ENVO:xxxxxxxx)" | depth 30 m
CTCATTGCCATCCAGCTCTTGCTCCTGAACTTTGTGGCAGTTTTTCACCACATGCAGATGGGTGAAATTCGTCAAAAAAGCAGGATTTGAGCTCACTTTCCCCAGGTAATGCCAGTCATCTCCGGTGAATCCTGTCTCCTCCAGCAGTTCGCGCCTGGCGGTTTGATCGTGGGTTTCTCCGGGATCAACCATGCCCCCGGGAAGCTCCAGCGTGGGTTTCTCGATCCCATAACGATACTGCTCCACCAGCACTACCTCGTTCTCTGGCGTAAGCGGAATCACATTCATCCATTCGGGAGCATCAATAATGGAGAATTCGGCTTCTTTATCTTCCGACTTCAACTTCATATTCCGGCTTAAAAGTTTGAAGATATTCGTCGTATATTTAAGCTCTTCATTCGTGGTGATCCACGGTTCAATCGAAAATTCAAATTCACGGTTACTCATAGATGTCAGAAACGCTCAAATTAGTTAAAGATCAGTTTTCTTCGGAAGCAGAACTTAAAAAAGCTATCGATAAAGCGTTGGACCTGATGGAGGAAATTTATGCTTCCGGAAAGTATCCAAAAATGATCGTTGAGCGCACGTGGAGTAAACATAATCCCGTGATCGATGGCGAACTTGCGCAACCGGCTGCTTACCGCTGGTACCTGAAACGTGAAATTGAGCGGCTGGTGGAAAATGATGCTACGGTGTTCATAAAGCCTTCCCGTGATGTACTGCCGCTACACGATCCCCTTTTATTCGATAACCTGGATGAAAACGACTGGAACATCACCCAAAAAAAATTATTCCTGTTCCGCGCCGAACGTATCGATATTTCCCTGGATCGCCTGCAGCATTATACCGGCACCAAGCCCGAGGATTTTCAGCGATACATCCTGTTCACCAACTACGACATGCACGTGGAAGTTTTCCTCGAAATGTTCCCCGATTGTGAGAAACCGGTGCGCGAAGGTGCTCAGATGCCGGCCTATCATCACAAAATGGAAAACAATTCCGGTCTTACTTTGGTCAATATTGGTGTGGGACCTTCTAACGCCAAAACCATAACCGACCATGTGGGCGTACTTCGCCCCGATGCCATGGTAATGGTGGGTCACTGCGGCGGACTTCGAAACCACCAGAATATCGGGGATTTTGTACTGGCCAACGGCTACTATCGTGCCGACCAGGTGTTAGACGATCTCTTCCCTATCGGCATTCCCGTTTCTCCTAATTACATCCTGAATCGCTATATGCAGGAAGTGCTTGATCAGAATGATATGAATCACAGGATCGGAACTGTGTACACCACAGCAAATCGAAACTGGGAATTTTCAAAAGCCCGGACGGTCGAGGAAATTCACATGAGCCGAAGCGTGGCCGTTGATATGGAATCATCCACCGTAGCTACTAATGGCTTCCGATATCGTATTCCGCATGCCACACTGCTTTGTGTAAGTGATAAACCGCTGCACGGGAAACCCAAACTTTCCGGAGCTGCGCAATCGTTCTACCAGAACTCAAAAGAAATGCACCTTAAAATGGTGATCGATGCCCTTCAAATGGTGAAGGATAATTATCCAGAAGGACTGCCAAATTCCAGCATCCGTGCCTTTAACGAACCACTTATGGGCGGAACGGAGTAGAACACCGAACAAGGAACATCCAACTTTGATGTGAAAGAACTTGGTTATTCCGTGTGGGATGTTCCTTGTTGGAAATTCTCTCTCAAAGTCATTCCCGCGGAGGCGGGAATCTAAATCTTGCCATTGAGCACTTGGTTAGACTTTGGTTACCAATCAGATCTCAGGCATTCGCCGTGAGATGACTTGTCCCTTACTTAACTCATTGAGATATTTTCAGTCTTAAGCGAAGCGGTGACTGAAAAGTGATAGCATAACAAGTCTTCAGACTTGAGTAAAACAAACAATAGCCACTCTCGACTCTGGAGAGTCGATTTACTTTTGCCTGCCTATTCATCTCTTCCACCTGGTTCCGTTGCTCAGCAGCTGAGGCTCAGCCTCATTCTTGCTGCCTTGCCTTTTCGTATTTGATTTAACTGTCAGTAAAACAACTTCTTAAACCCACCTTTATTTCTTTATTCGGCAACTATTTATTGTTTATCAATAAATATATGTTGCTTTTCGGCATTCTATTCATTTTCTTATGAGGGAAGTCAAATTCACTTTAAAACCATGGAACTCAGAAAAGATTGGTCGTTTGCTTATTTTTTGTACTATTTGTGCCAGATTGGATTTTGGTTATTCCTTTTCAATGCCTGCCTCATGTTAGTCAACACCTCAATTAGTTTTTTTCAGGAAGATGATACTTTCTTTATTCATGATGTTTCAATAATCATGGACATTAACAATCTTGAAACTGCAACTGAAGTAAAGGATCCCTTAAATGTTAACATTTACAGTACCGCACGAGCATCGGCTGGGATATCAGGTTCTTTTGAAGAAAACGCTGCGGTCTTCTTTTATTATTATGGTTTAGAATTATATAAATACCTTATTCTCCTCATTTCACTTTATCTGCTATCAAAATTCTTGCGGCTGGTTGCAGAGGGAGACCCATTTAATTCAAAGAATCCTAAATATCTTTACATAATTGGGTGGACATTATTTCTCTCTTCGGCTTTAAACATCCTAATAATGTACATGCCGTTCCCTCTTTTGGAAAGCTTACAAATTCAACACGGTTTCGAAATCACCGGAATTAGTCCCTTTAGAGATTACATGTTAGAAGGTATTTTCATCATCGTACTAGGCTATGTATTTAAGGAAGGTACCCGCATCTACGAAGAACAAAAACTGACGGTGTAACATGAGATCTCTCAAAGACGGAAACTCGGTTTATTATTCGTATGTCATTATCAACTTCTTCTGGTATGCCTTGTGTGTGCTTTCGGTTCTTTTAATTGCTGATACCTTTAGAATTCACGGCCTTGGAAACCTCTTGGGCGCCCTTGACATCAGCATTCCTATTGATGCCGACCAACTCACACTTCAAACCGCCATTGATTCCTCCATGATCTCGATCGATTCCGCAACGGCCTCCCTGAAGGCTGAGTATATCATGAATAACCACCGCACTTTATACGCAGGATTGATCGCCTCATTTATAATTGGATTGGCTCTATTCCTATTCGGGTTTTATCAGCTGCGAATGATCCTGAAGTCGGCCTGGAATGACAAGGTCTTTACCCAAAAGAACATCAAACGTCTTAAGATCATTGCCGGACTGATCATCGTTTTCAAACCCTTTGAATGGCTTATATACCAGCTTTTTGTGGTCCCCATTGATGAAATGCTGGTTGCCAACGAGATCTCGGTAAGCCTCAATTTTGAACCGGGAAGTTTCGTGTACGGCCTTTTACTTTTTGCCCTGGCCGCTGTCTTCGAAAAAGGCCACGATATGTATCAGGAATTAAAACTGACGGTGTAACTATGGATCTGCAAAAGGACTTTATCCCCAAAGAACGTTTTCAGAAAATGATGGTGTTCATCCTGTGCCTGTTTCCAATTATTTTCATTTGGATAGGAGTAGGTGAGCTGAATGAATTTAACGCTACATTTCAGGCTGATGACATTGAAGCCGGCGAAGTGGCTACGTATTCCTTAGATCCGCTGCACCTCACAAAGATCAATCTTGATGGTACCGTTTACACCTATGTTTCTGTAACCGATCTATCCTACCGACCTGCAAATGCCCGGGCCTCCGATATACTTTCGTCAGCCCTGGATTATACAAAAACGCTGGGGCTGCTCAGTCATCCTTCGTTTATGGTAAAAGCTTCTCATCTCGATTTTTGGAAAACACAATTCCATCTTCAGATCGCTTTGCAATTTCTGGGCTGGCTTTTATTCATAGGTTTTTTGATCGGCATCTCTGTCACCAACTTTAAACAACAGCAAAAGCTTTTCACAAGAGAGGTTTATCGGTGGGTGTTGGGATTATACTTTTTGATCTTTGCAGGTTTTATCGCATATCCGATCTTGTATGGACGTATAATCCACTTTCTAAACGCTGAATATAATTTAGGTGAACCGCTCACGAGTGGCATTGCTCCGGAACCGCTAATAGGGCTCGGCATTCTCTTTTTTGTGATCGTATTTCTCCAAAGAGCTATTCCCATGCAGAACGAACAAGACCTGACGGTGTAACCATGGCTATTATTGTTAATCTTGATGTGATGCTTGCCAAGCGCAAGATGAGCCTCACCGAGCTTTCGGAAGAGGTCGGGATCACCATGTCCAACTTATCTATCCTGAAAACGGGCAAAGCCAAAGCTATTCGCTTCTCTACTCTGGAAGCCATTTGCGAAGCTCTCGACTGCCAGCCAGGGGATATTCTGGAGTATTCGGAGGATGGTTAATGGTTATTCGTTAATGGGAAATCGGCTTTTTTTACCAACAACGAGTAACCGTTACACCATTAACGAAAAAAATTCTGTAAGGAATTTCTTTTTCATCGCTCTAACTAAGAAAGCAAAACAAACCTTAGTTATCATGAGCCATAAAGAATCATTCTCTGTAGAAAACTTCCACAAGCGCACCGTCAAGGAGATGCTCCCCGACGAGCAGCCTCGCGAGAAACTGATGAATTACGGAGCCGACTCCCTCTCCGATTCCGAACTCCTCGCCATCCTGATCCGTACCGGCACCAAAAAAATGAATGTGATCGATACCGCCAAAGCACTGCTCGATCAGTTTGGCGGATTGCACAATCTGGTCCGTAAAGACTGGCAATCGCTAAAGGTGATACCAGGTATCGCCAAGGTGAAGGCCATCACGCTGGAGGCCGCATTTGAGCTCGCCAGGCGATTACAGGTAGCAGCACTGGGCGAAGAAATTCAGATCACAAGTCCGGAAGATGTAAACGCTTATTTCGCACCCAAACTCCGTCACCTAACCAAAGAAACCTTTATCGTCGGTTTCCTCGATAACACCAAAAAGCTGACCGGCTTTTCCAAGATCAGCAGCGGAGGAAAAACGGCAACTATCGTTGATTCTGCAGAAGTGATGCGCCAGGCCGTATTAAACGAAGCTAATTCCATCATCCTCATCCACAACCATCCATCGGGACATAACAAAGCCTCCACCGCCGACATCCAGCTTACCAAACGCATCGCCGAGTGTGGAAAATTATTCGGCATCCCTGTAGATGACCACGTAATCATAGCCGGTTATAATTTTGTGAGCTTGAGAAGTGAAGGGTTGTTTTGAATAGCCAATAACCAATCATGAATATTCAATATCCAAGGGGCATCACTTGGTTATTCCGTGATGGATATTGGGTGTTGGATATTTTATAAATGTTTAAAAAAGGAAAAATGAAGAATCAAAAATATGATCTCCAAAACCGTCTCATAAAATTCGCCATTCTGATCATGGAAGTCGTAGAAATGCTTCCCAAAAACTATACCGGAAGACACTTTAAGAATCAGTTGGTACGATCCGGAACCGCACCGGCTTTTCATTACGGAGAAGCACAAGCAGCAGAATCAAGAAAAGATTTTGTTCACAAAATGAAGATCGGATTAAAAGAACTTCGAGAATCGTTCATTGCTTTGACCATTATCAAAGAAAAGCCTTTACTAGAAGATCAAAAAGCAGATCTGGCGCTTAGGGAATGCGATGAATTGATATCTATTTTCTTTACCAGTATTGATACAGCGAAGCGAAATATGAGAAAGGGAAATATCCAATAACCAACACGGAATATTCAATATCCAGGTTTTCTACTTGGTTATTCCGTGATGGGTATTGGGTGTTGGATATTCCTACAGCTGCTGTTCGTCTGCTTTCTTGCGGTCCCGCAGTTTCTTCAGGGCATATCCACCGCCGGCAGCGGCAAGCAGACTAAGTCCGCCATCAATAGGCGCCTGATCCGGAGTAGCCGGCAAGCCCGGTGGCTGAGCCATGAGAACGGTTGTAAGTAACAGTGCAAAAGCAATAGCGAGAGAAATGTATATCAGTGTTTTCATCATATTCTGAATTAAGAATTTAAAATTCAAAATTAAAAATGGGCTCTTGTTCTAAACGTGATCTACTTGCCCATTTTTAATCTTTCATTTTTCATTTTGAATTTATTTGATAAGTGTCATTTGACGGGTGATAACCTCGTTGCCGGCCTGCAGGCGGTAGTAGTAGATCCCACTGGCCATGTTGGCGGCATTCCAGCTCACGCGGTAGCTTCCCGCTGACTTGTTCCCGCTGACCAGCGTCTCCACCTGCTGTCCCATTACATTGTAAATACTCAGTTGCACATCCCCTGCCTTCGCTACGCTGTATTGGATACTGGTGGTCGGGTTGAACGGATTTGGATAATTTTGCTCGAGGGTGAAGGCTTGTGGATTGTTAACGGGCTCGTTACTTACAGAAGTTTTTGAGCGTACCGTTATTCCGTACTGATTGCTATTTGTTGACTTAGCAAGCATTGGAACTTCCTTCAATCTTTGTAAAGGAGGCACATTTTGTGCTTTTTCTGATTTAGCGTCAATTTCTATTTCATAGCTAAAGTTTTCGTTGATCACCTCTGAAGCGCCGGTCTCGTAATCATGAAAAAGCAGTTCGTGTGATTCAGGGATCTGAAAATCTGTTGCAGAAAGCGTATACGTTCCAGCCGCAGAAGCGTCGATAGCAAGTGGTAGCTCAAAACTACTTTCTGTGAATGGCAGGTGCGCTATATCAAAAAGAGTGTTTTCTTTTTGCAGAGCCAATTTTGCGAAATTTGCACTCAGTGCTTCAAACTCTAAAGCATCACCAGCAACTTGTTCTTGAGTAGAACCATTCTCGCTAAGCTGTAGCCACATAGAATTTGAAAGGTCATTTCCATTCAACGCTAAGCGGACAAATGTTTTTTGTTCATTCTGTGCTTTGCCCTTAAAATCGCCGCCTGTTACTTTTGAATCTGCATCAAATGTAATGGCAGGAGCAGGAGCTGGATCATTATTTTGAACAAAGAATCCTTGAAAAGGAGAAATTAACCCATCCGTAAGATCTCCAAGGCCTGTTTGTTGAGGATATGTCAACCATTGAGAAGTCCCAGGATCCCAAACATAGGCTACATTCGTTAAATCCGTTTTCTCAACATTATCAAAATCGATCGTGGATGCGAAAGGATTTCCTACCAAGGTGAATCCATCTACATTAGTATTTAGATCAGGCGATGTATCTACAGAATTCTCATTGCCGGTGACACTTAGGGTTTTAGGCCATACTATGCCGTCAGGATCTGAGTAATTATCATCTTCATATACATATACCAAGAATCCGTTTCCTGCATTTATGGTACCACTTAGATCCGTAACACCACTCCAATTTGTATTGGCGTCATCCGTGGAGGTTTTATCCCAAGTAAATACGTTAGAATCGCCCTCATTTGTATCTCCGCCATTAGCTTCAGAATCAGATTGTCCCTGTGTCCAAATTGGATCTAAAAATGAATCGTAGGTTATACTACTAAATGGAACTGAAAGCAATCTATATCCAGCTGATCCTGTTAGCTCTCTTTGGAAAGTAAAGGTTCCCGTAATTGTACCGGAGTTTGTAAATGAAGCGCCTGAATTAACTGTCAGACCATTATTTGTAACTAAAGTGCCTTGATCAATTTGAAGACTATTGGCGATCTCCATGTTTGCATTTAATCTAATCTCATCACTAGGGTTCCCTTTATTTATAATTACATAGGGAATCTCTATAAGTGCACTTCCTCCAGTATTTACTACTTCCTGATTTCCTGTTCCGACAAAGAATACGGCTCGGTTATTCGCTGTAAAGGTACCCGCATTTGACCAATTACCCTTAAGATAAAGGTCCCCGCCAGATGATGTAGAAAGTGCTAATGAACCATTTTCTTCGATAGTTAAGCTTTCATTGATATAGCGTCCAGCTCCACTACTCCCAAAATTTACGTCACTATTTACTATTCTAACATTTTCAGGAGCATCCGCTTCAACTGTTGGCCATTCATTGTTGACTCCATATTCTCCTCCAGTTTCGTAAACAAGAGTTGAGCCTGTATCATAGGTCGGTGGATTGGTATTAACACTAGCTCCAGAGAACAATCTAAAACTGCCCGTTAAGGTTGAATTACTTCCAAAATTTACACCACCACTGGATAAATCAACATCATTAAAAGATATTGTCCCAGTTATCATCCCAGAACCTGCAAAGTTTACCTTACCATCCGAAGATGCAAAAACCCCATCATTAGTTATGGATCCGCCATCAGCTATCGTTAGCGTGTATGCACTACTTCCATCACTAGCAGTAAAAGTTGCGCCAGAAGAAATTGCAAAATCAGATACAGTAGCATCTTGATTTAGATTCACATCATGCTCAATTCTTACCGCATTACCACTAGCAGGAACGCTTCCAGATGCCCAAGTATTTGTTGCTGACCAATCTCCAGATTGGGTAGTAGTTACATAGTCAGAAACCGCATAAGAATAGTTATTTCCACTATTGTTATTTAGGTTAATTGTAACCAAGTCATAATCCGAAGATGGATTATCCAGAGTAGTTGAGAACACATAGTAATAAATTGTAGTAGCGCTGGATTTTGCCGGTATAGTTGCAGTTCCAGTAGTACTGCTAAAAGTAACTTCCGAAAGGGAAGAAGATGAAAAAGTAGCATCCTCCGAATATCTTACATAAATGTTTTCTTCAGCAGAAGGTTCTGAACTTGTGGTTACCGTTACTGTTACTGCTTCATTTAAATCTACATTACCTGAAGTAGGACTTTGCGTAATATTATCAACAGTGACCGGCTCAGAAGAAGTTTCCATGAAGATAACATTTGTATTGGCATATCCATTATCATCAAATACAACTGTATACCAATTACTATTAGTTAAACTAATTGTGTTGTTGGCACTTCCTCCATCAGTTGTATACGTTACATTAAAAAAAGCATCAGTTGACGTAAAAGCTGTTTCAGCCCATTGATTTCCCCAATCGTTACCAAAACTAGTACTTGCAAATTTGAAGTTTTGACTACCTGTAGTGCCTGTAAATTGAAATGTAGTTATCCATCTTTCATTACCGGATTCTATGTTGGTTAAATCGAAATCACCACCCATTCCATTTGAATTGCTAAATCCATTCCAATCTCCTGGCATTCTCAAACCATCAGAATTATTTATCTGCCCCAAAACCGTCATCGAGCCTAACAACAAGACGCTGAGTGTACCCGTTAATAATCGTATCGTTTTTTTCATTGTTTTGTCCTTCCGTTAAATATTTATTCCAGCTAACTAAGATGTGCTTGTCATTGTAAATTCAACTCATAAATGAAAGCGCTTACATTTTAGGGAAATAAATTTATTTTTTCAACAGAATTCCGAAAGCAGATCACTAATGGCTTGCTCATTTTTGCGGAGAATTTACCCCTGTTTTACCTACTGCTAAATTCTTTACTCTCAATTAAATATCTGTCCAGGTGAGCAGGATTTTTCCCTTCTGTATATCTCACCGGCATATTTATTTAATGATTTTTAATAGAATGCCTGTGTACGAATTGAGCAAATTTTGTGCGCCTTCTAGCGGAATGAGCGGGGCTTTTGGACTAATATTCGGAACCTGCTACGTTTATCTCTGCCTGATCCCTTCCCGATATGAGAAAGTTCTCTAATGCCAACATCCCAATCGTTTGTAAGTGTGTTGAATATTCAATAGCCAACACGGAATAACCAATATCCAGGTTTTCACTTGGACATTCCGTGATGGATATTGGGTGTTGGATATTGAATAACACTTTCTTCATATCCAAAGCTAAAAGCTGCAGCCTAACCGATGACAGCTTCTACTTTATCAGCGTCATTTTTTTGATCTGCAGGAAGGAGCCGGATTCCATACGCATCAGGTAGATACCGCTGGCGAGGCTGCCTGCATCGAAAGTGACACGATATCGGCCTGCGTTTTTGCGTTCGTTTACCAGCGTCTGAATATGCCGGCCGGTAATATCATAGATCCGGATCCGTACTTCACCCGCTTGCTTCACATCATACTGAATGTTGGTAGTGGGATTAAATGGATTCGGATAGTTCTGATGCAGGGCAAATTCATCCGGCACAAATTCATCTTCGATAGAAGTCAGTGCTTCTGTTGTGAAGCTCATTACTTCTGACCAAGTCCCGTTTCCAATTCGGTTCACCCCGCGAACACGCCAGTAATAGGTGGTTGCTTCCTCGAGGATATTTGTTTCCAGCGTCAGGCTTTCTACCCCACTGGTATCAATAACCGGACTTTCGAAATCATCGGCTGTGGAAACCTGAAGATCATAGCTTTCAGTGAAATTGGTTTCATTCCATCCAAAACGTAGGGGCAGCCGGGACTCATCTTCGTTTTCAGGACTAACAAGTTCCGGTGCGCCCGGAAGAGGGATGGTTGTTTTGAAATAGGAAACAGCGCTCCATTCCCCTTCCCCCGCTTCGTTCACCGCGCGGACTTTCCAGTAATGGTCGGTATCGTAAGGCAGTCCGCTTATAGTGAGGGTGGTATCCGAAATATTACTGCTGTCGATAGAAATACTGAAGTCTTTTTGTTCAGAGAGCTTAAACTGGTAGATATCCGCATTCTCAACAGGATACCAGCTAAAAGATATGGTTCGTTCAGCATTGGTCACACTATCGGCGGGCTGATGGGTCAGTACTGCTCCCGGCGTTTCCGTTTGTGTACTGAAGGAATATGACACAGACCAATCGGTAGAGCCGTTGGTATCGTGCCCGCGAACTCTCCAATAATAGGTGCTGTTTATTTCCAGGCTGGAAATACTCAACTCATTGGCCTCTACATTCGATGTATCCATATGGAAGCTATCGAACTCATCAGAGGCTGAAACCTGCACCTCATAATGATCTGATCCTGCCGTGGAGGCCCATTCCAAATTCGTTTCGCTTTCAATTCCGGAGAATGCATCCGCCGGAGAAAGTAACTCAGGACCAGCTGCTCCGTTAATCCCAATATCAACGAACCGGACTTCACTCCACGCAGAAATCCCGCCGCTGTTTTCGGCTCGTACTCTCCAGAAATATCCCGTTCCTGAGGAGAGGTCGCTTAATGAAAGCTCTGTTCCTGATAACGTGGTATCGGATGTAAACGTGAAGCTTGCATCTTCAGAATACTGGAGCTCATATCGGGTTGCGCGATCAGCGGCCTGCCAATCAAACTGAACCGGAAGAGACACATCCACTACTGAATCTGCCGGAGAAACCAAGCTAACCAGCGCCGGTCCCAGTGGCAAAGTAGCGAAAGCACTGACTTCCGACCATTGCCCCGTAGTTCCCTCTGTGTTGATAGCGCGTACACGCCAGAAATAGTCTGTTCCATTTTCCAGCTCAGACAGGCTTATGGTGGTCGGTTCAAATCCGGTTGTATCAACGATCAATTCGTTTGTAAAGCTGCCATTCAAGGCCACTTGCACGTCGTAGGTGCTGGCGTTGGCCGGAGCTTCCCACACCAGGTCAGGATTCAAACCTACATTCACTGCACCGCTGTCAGGACTAACCAACTGTGGAAATGCAGGCGGACTGGCCTTCACCGTAAATGAAAACGCGGCCGACCAGTCACTCTTAAAGTCATTAACTTCAGACCGGACTCGCCAAAAGTAATTGTTTCCATAATTCAGTCCGCCCGGCACAAATGAGGTATCTGTGATAGCGGCGGTATCGGTCACCAGTTGTGTAAATGCATCATCGGTGGCAATTTGAAGATCGTAGTGCTGGGCGCTTTGGATTTCGATCCAGCTTAGAAATGGATTTACCGGAGTGGAAGTAACCTCATCTTCAGGAGAGGCCAATTGCGGAACCGGTGCTGCCGTTGAAAACTCCAGGGTATCAGACCAGGCACTATTTCCGGCATTGTTCGAAGACCGAACCCGCCAGTAATAAGTAGCGGCTTCATCAAGCTTATCGACTTGAAGAACGGTATATGTTGTTTGGGTGATATCAGATTTATCTAAAGCGAGAACAGCCGGGGTATCAAAATCATCGGCCACCTCAGAAACTTGCAGCTGATAGGCGGTAGCTGCTGCATCGGCCTGCCATTCGAAAGTCGGCAAAGTTGAAACACCGGTAGCTAAATTTTGTGGGGAATTAAGCGCCACCGCTGAGGGCGGATCACCTATAGTTGTAAAGGAATATACATCAGACCACGCCCCATTTCCTGTAGAGTTCACCCCGCGAACACGCCAGTAATAGGTGGTTTCTTTTTCCAGGATATTGGCTTGGTCTACGCTATAAGTATTTACTGCCAAATTGTTTTCATTCACCACTTGCTGCTTTCCATCCGCAAAACTCTGGTCGGTGGAAACCACGAATTCATACGTATCTGCATTCTGGTTTTCCTCCCATTCAAAGTCAGGGGTTCGAGACGTTCCTTCAGCCGCATCAGCAGGGCTTGTCAGTGCGACCTTTGCCGGAACGTCCTGAATGGTCGTAAAGGAAGCCGGAGCAGACCAGCCACTCGCGGTGGTGTCATATTCTGAACGCACTCTCCAATAATAAGTGGTTTCATGATTCAGAGCGCCGGATGCCACATCATATGTTGTAGAAGCGGAAGGCAGATCTTGTTCGTCAACCACTGTTGTTCCAAAGGCAGAACTTTCGGAGATCTGAAGATTGTATTCACTGATATTTGCGTCGGTTGTTGACCAGCTGAGCTGGGGTTGAAGTGCCACATCCGAAGCATTATCTGCCGGAGCCGATAACTCGGGGACATCCAAAATTACGAGCTTTCCAAGGGTTTGATTGGTATCAGCCCAAAATCCATCGATCACACCATAGGCGTAATCCTGAGTTTTATATTGGTAACGGTAGGCGTAATAGTAGGTCCCCGGAGACAGGCCAGAACCGATGCCCAACTCATATTCATCATTATTTCCTGCAGTGGTTGATGTGGTATTGAAGCTTGCTGAACTCCAGCTTGCTTCCACCCAATTTGCAGGATCTTCTTCGGTATCATTCACCCCAAGCCATGCGGAAATATCAGCGCTTTCATTTTCATTTATGGTAACGCCAGGCACAAAAAGCTGGCCGTAAACCGTCAGATTTTCTCCTTCATTCATTACATGCGAGGCCGGAAACTGAACATTCCCAAAGGTAACTCCCGATTCGGTTCTGAAATTAAAGGTATTGGACCAGGTTGAAGCCGTATCCCCCCTGAAACGCCAGTAATAGCGAGTGTAAACATCGAGTGGAGAACTTACGGTATAGCTGTTTTCGGATGTCCCTGCGCTATCAGCTACATCTATGACGGGACTCGAAAAATCACTGTCGTTATCCAGCTGAAAATCATGGCCAACTAAATTATCGACTTCATACCAGCTGATCTGCGGAGTCCTGGAGACATTATCTGCACTATTGAGAGGCGTTATATCTGCTTCATAAAAATAGGTGTAATTCTCGCCACCGTTGTTTTCAAAACTAATGGTGGCCAGATCGGCTTTCCCATTCCAGCTTGAGGCATCGATGGTTGTGGATAGAACATAAAATTCTACTGCGGCATTTTTGGGCTGCCCGGGAATTTGAGCTGTTCCGGAAGTTCCACCCGCGAAGTCCGTGATCTCTATCGCTGCAGTTGTCGCAAAACTATCTGTGGAATACCGCAGATAAATTTTCTCCTCGGGCGACTTGGCTTTATCCAATTCCACATTTATGGTCACAGGTTGGTTCTCCGTAACTACAGAAGCTGGAACCCCACTTACCGACGTAATGCTAACCGGGGATGCGCTGGTTTTGAAAACGGCTGCTTCTAAATCATTATATCCATCATAATTTAAAATGTTATCGTCTAAAATAAATGTGTAGTGAAAACCATCTTCCACGGTGATTGAATTATCCGTTCCACCTTGGTAAACCATAGATGATATTCCATCTATATTTATCGGGTTGGCGTTTGCCCATTTATTTGCATACAAATTATCATCCGGACCACTAGTGAAAAGCCATTGATAAGTACCCGCTGTTGCATCTCCGCCAGATGAAGCAATGTGCAAGGTGGAAATATATTGACCCTGCCCAAATGACCGCTTATCCATTCTAAAATTTCCCATTACAGCAGGGTCATTAGAATTTGTCCACCCATTCCATTGACCGGGCATGTTTACTCCTTCAGGTTCATAAATTTCCTGCCCCATCACCTGCCCCGGCATGAGTATCACTCCCAACAAAAGAAAAAATATAGATTTCATGTACTTCATTTTTAGACTCCGCATAGTTTTATTTGATCAGCGTCAATTTTTTAACCTGCACAAAATTGCCCGCTTTAATTCGGTAGAGATATAAACCACTTGATAAATTCCCAGCATCAAATGGCACGCTGTGGTAGCCGGCCGATTGGCGTTTATCTACGAGGGTAGCCACTTTTTGTCCCGTGATGTTGAACACCTCCAACCGCACCTCACTGGCGCGTGGCAGCGCATACATAATGGTAGTGGTTGGATTGAAGGGATTTGGATAATTTTGAAGAAGCGCAAATTCCACCGGCTTCCCGGATTCCTCAATACTGGTAATGAATTCTGTTTCAATTTCCTGAACTTCGCTCCACTCGCCTGCACCGCCTCGGTTCACCCCCTGAACCCGCCAGTAATAGGCAGACTCTTTTTGAAGCCGGACATTCTCGATCTTTTGAGCTGTAACGTCAACGGTATCTACGGTCAGGCTATCGAAATTCGCATCCGTACTTAGCTGGATCCGGTAGGTTGAAGCCCGCTCTGCCCGTGACCACACAAACCGATTTTCCAGCGGGTGGATCATATCATTACTCAGAGGCTGAACAATTGTAACATCCCCAGGAGCCTCAATGATGGTCCTGAATAATTTTGCTTTACTCCAAACACTTTCTCCTCCATCATTACTCGCACGAACCCTCCAGTAGTAGGTTTTATTGAATTTCAAGTTGGTGATAGTAAGGGCTGTATCTGCCATTCCAACCGTATCAAATTTTTGGGTGAACCGATCGCTTTCGCCCAGCTGGAACTGATAGGTTGCGTCGTCTCCGGCAGATCTCCATTTAAATACAAGGCTGTTCGGAGTATTGGTCAGGCTATCGGCAGGTGCCAACAGCACCGGACGGTTTGGGACTTCCTGTATAGTTTGAAAGGTATTAACTTCAGACCAATCGCCGTTACTACTCGGGTTCAATGCCCGAACTCGCCAGAAATACTGAGTGCCCCTTGCAAGAGTATCCTGCACTGAAAATGAGGTCCCAGTAACACCCGCACTATCAAAAACGGCAGACTCAAAATCGAGTGATTCTGATATCTGAAGCTGGTAAGAAATTGCGAGATCTGCGGCGGTCCATTTAACTGTAAAGGCATCCGGAATTTGGGCTGCTTCATCTGCCGGTGAAAGCAAATCAGGAACCGATGGCTTATCAAAAACCGTGGAGAATTTACCAACGGCCGACCACCCACTTTCGAAATCCGGGCTAACTGACCTCACCCGCCAAAAATAGGTTGAATTTTTTTCCAGAAAATCCGGAGTGAAGGTGGTATCGGTGAGCCCGCTTATTTCCGCCTTCGTTTTAAAATCCGAATCTTTGGAAACCTGTACTGTGTAGGATTCTGCATTTGCTGCCAGCTGCCAGACAAGCGTGGTGTCGGTTGGGATATTCACCTGTTCACGTTTCGGATAGTGCAGTTCAGGCGTACCAATAGCGCTGGTGGTGAAGGACCACGATTCTGACCATTCTCCGGTTCCCGCAACGTTAGAAGCACGGACACGCCAAAAATAACCTTGTGCTGCTTTGAGCCCTACTATTTGAATTTGACCTTCTTCAATATCGGAAGAGGCAAAAACGATATCCTCATATTGCTCATCTACTGCTACTTGAACGCGATATGAAGTCGCGTCTTCATCTGCCTGCCATGTCAGTTCAGGACTTGTTGAAATACCTGTTGCTGAAGAATCCGGGCTTTTTTGCAGTACCTTGCCGGGAACCAGGGGAATCGTTGTAAAGCTGAATGAGTCGGACCATTCGCTTTTTCCAAACTCATTCACCGCACGAACTCTCCAGGAATATGACGTATTATTTTCTAGTGGAGCATTAAGGTATTCCGAATCTCCTACTTCTTCAGCCAGTTCTATCTCCCCCTCTGCCGACCGGAACTCAAAGTCGTAGCTTTCAGCCGAACTCACCGGCTCCCACAGGAAGTCTATATCTACCGCTACACTTTCAGCATTATTCTGAGGAGATAAAAGAGATGGACGGCTCGGAATCGGGGTTATCAACTCTCCGGATACTGAGAAAGTTTTATTAGGAAGACTTACGGATTCAATGGTAAAAGTGTCATTATAACTTCCAATGCTGGTTGGGTTGAAAGAAACGGTGAGTATCAGATCCTCGCCTGCATCAACAGTTGCACTTGTAGGTGAAACCGAAAACGTTGAGCTAAAACTAATGATGTCGGTTATGACCAGTGATGCACTTCCGGAATTCGTGATCGTAAATGTTTTTTCATAAGGGGTTGTACCCTCTCCCTGAACTTCCTGAAAGTTCAAAGCACCCGAAGAAAGTGAAATCTTAGGTAGGCGCTCATTTAGAAGACCCGGTGCAGCCTGCCCCATTTTCTGTGTAGAATACAGGCGGAATTCTCCCGGCTCCAGGTTCAATGATGGTGGGCTGCTCTCACTTATCTGCAAAGAATCTCCAGAAAAATACTCGTACCACCATTTGCCCGATCCAGAGTTATGCACATAGGGCTGAACCGTTGAACTTACAACATCAAAATTCCCCAGGAGTTGCACATCATTTGCAGACCGCAGTAAGATACGTTTTTGTTTCCCGCCCACATCCAGGGCAAAATCATTGGTACTGAAAGCTGGTTGGGATGTTTTTAGCTTTATGAGCTCGCTCATCGTTCGATATAGCCGATAACGGTCGGGATCATCTCTATAATCCCAGCGAATAGGTTTGTCACCGGTTCTGCAATCCGGGTTTACAGTGCCATCTGTACAATAATTTATAGAGTAGTCATACCCTAACTCTCCGAATTGCCATATCATTTTAGGGCCCGGAATTGTAAACAAGAACGCATGGGCCAGTTTCATCCGGTTTAATGCAGTTTTCTCATTCTTTGTGCTATATCCACCTACCGAATTTCCATAATTTTCAAGTTCAACCATAATTCGCTCTTCGTCGTGACTTTCCATATAGCCCACCAGGTGAGGATCATTCCAGTCACGGGTCTGATATGAGGTTCTGTCCAAGTTCCCATCAAAACCCAGCGTAGCTTCTTTAAACTCATTATGCATGATCCCCCAAAGCATGAACCCATTATCGGCCAGTACTTTTTCTTCATCATTATTACCCAGGTGTTCCAGTATCAGGTATGCATCAGGGTCGTATTCCCGGACCTTATCTTTCATTCTTGTGAGCAGATTCACACGCGACTGATCGTACTGATTCCACGCGCCAACATCACCGCTAAAATTTTGGGTAAACCCCTTACTCAGATCATATCGATAGCCGTCAATATGATATTCTTCGAGCCAGTATTTATTGACCCGATCAATAAACCGCTGGGTATAGATACTTTCGTGATCAAAATCGTAGCCCACATTAAAAGGATGCCGCGCGGTGGTATTGAACCAAATATTCTGTGATGTAGGGGCGCCATAATTGCCTTCATTGTACAACCTAACCATAGGAGACTGACCAAAGGAATGATTATAAACGGCATCTAAAATCACTGCTATACCTCGATTGTGTGCTTCATTCACCAATCTTTTGAGATCTTTAGAAGGTCCGTAATATCTATCGGGTGCAAAATAAAATGCCGGGTTATAGCCCCAACTTTGATTTCCTTCAAACTCGTTTACCGGCAACAACTCGATGGCATTCACTCCAAGCCGTTCCAGATAGTCGAGAGAATCAATGACGGTGGCAAAGTCATGATTTTCGCTAAAGTCTCGAACCAATAATTCATAGATCACCAGATCTTCTTTATCAGGGCGCGTCCAGTCGTCATCGGTCCAGTTGAATTCCGGTTTATTGGTTTGAAGAACCGACACGTACTCTGTGGTTTTTCCATTAGGGTACGGCTTCAACCCGGGATAGGCCTCCGCATCTTCATTGATCCAGGCATCATCAGGGTGAAGTACTTTTTCTGAGTATGGGTCGGCAATGCGAATACTTTCATCCACTAAATATTGAAAGGCATATTCTTTACCAGGCTCCAATCCATCGATCTCGATCCACCAATATATTTCCTGATTCCCCCGTACATCCCGCTTCATCTGGTATTCGGGACGAACCTGCCAATCATTAAATTCACCAATTACATACACCCTGTTTTTATAGGGAGCCAACAAAGACAACGTGACTTTAGTAGGGTCAGCCGAATTATAATGAATACCTTCTGTGACACCTCCAGGCCTTGGCATATCCTGAACTTCATCAGGAACCAGATAATAAGTATACGCCGTATCCCGAATTCCAGAAGTATTAGACGAAACCGCCATTAGTTCTGCAAGGCCTGTTGAAGAAGCTGTAGCCGTATAACTAAGAGAGGTCTCATTACTAGAAGCGACTTCCGTTCCATCTTCAAATAACTGAATACTTGCGAGGCTTGATCCAATTGCAGCTCCAGCAACTTCAATACCCAACGATTCATTTAAATTTAAAACGGTTGTCTCTTTCATTGGGTTCTGAAAGCGAACATGAACTCCAGGCTTATATAGATCGATAAAAAGATCAGTGCCATTTTCTCCCTTTCCCTCCAGCTCCCCATTGGAACTTCTGAAAACCATTGCAAGTTTCAGAATTTCTTCGCCTTCCGGTACCCCATAATATTCCCTGATGTCAGAAATTGTCAGTTGATATAGATCCGTATCAATACGTGTAAGTTTGGCTTTGGGAATATTTTGCTCCCATTCCGCGATTACATATTTCCAGTCTGTCAGATCTCCTTCTGTACTTTCATCGGTAATGACTCCCGTGTGAACATAGACTTCTTCGGTAAACCCTTCCAAGCCTGCGTTTCCTTCAGTAGCGTCGAAATAAATGGTCAACGCCTGCCCTTCTGTTGGGAAGACAGGATCAGAGGAAACCTGAGCCCATGCAGTATTATTGAAACCCATTAATGCTACGGATAACAACAGTACCCACCTAAACAAATTTAGCTTATACCCACACCTTTTATGCAGAACACTTTCACTTATATGCTTCATTAAATTATATCCACTAACATTTCTCATAAATCTAAAAAAATATCCTCGAATAATGTAAGCGCTTACAATAAATGAATCAAGTCTCTGTTATTTGCGGAATATTATTTCCCTTCCGGTAGATGACCACGTGATCATAGCCGGATATAATTTTGTGAGCTTGAGAAGTGAAGGGCTTTTCTAATCAACATTTAGCATTCAACATTACCCATTGGATATTGCATCTCTTTTCTCCCTACCTTTATATCAGTCAAAAATTCACCAAGCCTTTATTCATGATCTACGAATTCCTTAAGCAAACTCCCCAATTTGATGAAACTAACTTTGTGGCCCCTAGTGCTGACATTATTGGTGATGTAACGCTGGGCTCCGAAAGCAGCGTATGGTTCAACGTAACCATTCGCGGAGATGTGAATTACATTCAGATCGGGGAACAAAGTAACGTGCAGGATAACGTTTGTATTCACGTGATGAATCAAACCGGCCCGACTGTTATAGGCAATGAAGTAACCATCGGTCACGGAGCAGTTGTGCACGGATGTACCATCAAAGACCGGGTGCTGATCGGCATCAATGCTACCATTCTTGATGAAGTTGTGATCGAGCCGGACGTGATCGTTGCGGCAGGCACACTGGTTCCTCCCGGCAAAACCCTGGAAAGCGGCTATATGTACATGGGCTCCCCCGCTAAAAAAGCCCGCAAACTAACCGATGAAGAATTGGCTTCTATCCCAAAATATGCAGCCAATTACGTCAAATACTCCCGCGCCTACCAACAAAAAGACACCTACGACCAAAACCCTTTCTACACGAAGTAATTTTAAATGTTGAATGCTAAATGTTAAATGGTTCAGTCCATTCAACATTTAGCATTTATAATTAAGCATTTCTATGAGCGGTCTTTATCTCCACATTCCTTTTTGTAAACAGGCCTGCTCGTATTGCGACTTCTATTTCGTGACCCGACAGGAGTATAAACAGGACTTTGTGGATAAGCTGATCCGTGAAATTCATTCCAAAGAAAACACACGATTTACTACAGAACCCATCCAAACCATCTACTTTGGTGGAGGCACGCCCTCTCTGCTCACTCCTTCACAAGTTGAGTCTATTTTAGATGCGATCCATGATGTATTTACGGTAGATACGGTAGAGATCACCCTGGAAATGAATCCCGATGACGTGACCAAAGATCTCTTGTCTGGCTTGAAATCCGCCGGAGTCAATCGCGCCAGCATGGGCGTACAAACCTTCAACCCAGAGCTTCTTAATTTCATGCATCGTGCGCATACTTCAGATGAAGCCCTGCGATGCCTGGAGTTGCTAAAGGCATCCGATTTTGACGTGTTCACGGTAGATCTTATTTATGGAAATCCGGGGCAGTCTCTGGAATCACTGGAGCAAGATATCAATACCATCCTGGAGTTTGATCCGCCCCATATTTCCGCCTACTCTCTGACTGTAGAACCACAAACACGACTTGGGAAGCAAGTAGAATTAGGTCGCATCGCGCCGCCACAAGATGATACAGTAGCCCGTCATTTTGATCTGGTGGTAGAAAAGCTGGGAAATGCGGGGATACAGCAATACGAGGTTAGCAATTATGCAAAACCGGGGAAAGAAGCTATTCACAATTCCAATTATTGGGAGCATGTAAATTACCTGGGGCTGGGTCCGGGCGCGCATTCGTTCTGGTGGGATGAAGATGAAAGATCTGCCCACCGGTGGAGTAATGAATCAAACTTGAAGAAATTTCTTTCCGGCAACTGGAACAACCCTTTTGAGGAAGAACACCTCGACATGGATGCTTTAGCCGAAGAACGACTAATGCTTGGACTGCGCACCCGCGCCGGAATTTCCCAGAAAGACCTTAAATCGCGTTACCAATTCACCTTCAACCCAAAGCAAGAACAGTATCTGCAAAACCTGGAGAAGCAGGGAAAAGCAATACTCAGCGAACGGATTCAGCTTACTACCGCCGGACTCAAGATCGCCGATGCCATTTTGCTAGATCTGGTTACCATGTAATCCCGTTTTACTCCTTAGCCGCTTTTTCCCACTGACGAGAATATCGGGCGTATTCAAAAGCCTTGCCTTCTAATCCTGCATTATGATAGGCTTCGGAAACCATCATAGCCGCTTCAAAAAGGTTTTTATAATCGCTTTTGGTGAGGTTTCCGGCCGAACCCTGAAGCTGCGGAACAGATAGCGTCGTATTTTCTTCTAAAGAATCGGGATGATGTTCAGCACTAAAATTCTGCTGAAATATCAGGGGCCAGAAATGCGGATTTCCGTATACCTTATTGGAGATCACCCAGTACCATTCGTTGGGTTTTACCGTGTACGATTCCATTGCCATGCTATTCTTGGCAGCGGTTACTTCTGAGGAAGACTGTTCTTGCATTTCGGCATTGGCCGTACTCTGCACCTCATCCTTCTCAGTTTCTTCTTCAGAAGTCACATTTTGCACAGGCTGCTCATTTTGAACCGGAGGCTGGGTTTGCCGGGAAGCAATATCCTCTTCTCCCGAGTTCATAAAGAACCATGCAGAAGCTATCGCAACTACAGCGAGCACAAGCACCGCCACCATCATGATCACCATGTTGCTGTTTCCGCTTTTTCTTTTTTGCGGCAATCCGGGCGTAAAAGATCTTTTGGGTTCCTCAGCTTTGTGTTCGGCCACCACAGGTTCTGCCTTTTTTGGTTGATCCTCTTCCTCCACCAATTCCGATTCAAGATGGGCATATTTGGCATTCACGGTTTCGCGGAGAGCTTTGTATGGGCTGAATGTCACCCGTTTGTGAGCCGGAATAGTGATCGGCTCTCCGGTTTGGGGATTCTGTCCCTGTCGCGCGGCAACTTCCTTCACCTTAAAACTTCCGAAATTGGTGATGGATGCTTTTCCCGTTTCCTCCAGCTCTTGTTTTATTTGCGCAATAAGTGCTTTGGAAAAGGCTTCACTTTTGTTTTTGCTGAACCCGGTTTTGCGGGAAAGTGCTTCAATTATTTCGCCGTAGGTTACTTTTTCACTCATCGCCTTCTCCGTTAATTTCTTCCTTCAGGGTGCTGCTTTGGTTGAAATGCACCACTTTTTTGGGCGGGATCTTCATCATCTGCTCGTAATGCGGATTGTATGATTTGTGCTCGGGACGAACTTCCGCATGAAAACTCCCAAAACCCGGCAGCGTAAACCCCTTATTCTTAGACAGCAATGTGGTGAGTCCGCTTACAAAACTATCATAGAGTTCTTCCGTTTCGTTTTGCGTAAGGTCGAGCTCTTCCGATAACTGTTTTAATACCTCCGATTTTGTCATAATTGCTTGTATGGTGTAATTTTAGCTGATTAGTTAGAATAAATGCTAAAACAGGGAAATAAGCAATTTTTGAGCGTTTTCCTGTTTTAGCGATCCTGTTTCACGACTGCCCAAGGATGCGTATAATCCCACAAACAAACCCACTTTTTATGCTGAGATCATTCATCCCTGTTGAGCCGGATTCTCATTTCTCAATTCAGAATTTACCGTATGGTGCTTATAGATCCGAATCAGGTGATATTCACCTCTGCTCTGCCATTGGAGATCACATAATCGATCTTTTTGTTTTGGATGAGGAGGGTTTTTTCGATGGGCCGAACCTGCGAGACCAGTTCGCCTTTCAGGATTCTACCCTGAACTTCTTTTTGAGCCTGGGTAAACCGGCATGGACGGAAGCCCGTCAGCGATTGCAGCTATTGCTATCTGAAGACAATCCTGAATTGCGCGATGATGAGCTGCTGCGCGAACAGGTTTTCAAAAAACGTGATGAAGCAGAGATGATGCTGCCCGTACAAATTGGAGATTACACTGATTTCTATTCCTCCGAAAACCATGCCCAAAATGTAGGCAGCATGTTCCGCGATCCTGAAAATGCCCTGAAGCCGAATTGGAAACACCTGCCGGTCGGCTATCACGGAAGAGCAAGTTCTATTGTGGTCAGCGGGACCGACATCCATCGCCCCAAAGGACAAGTTTTACCAAACGGCGCTGATAATCCGGTGTTTCAAGCTTCCGAGCGGCTCGACTTTGAACTCGAAATGGGCTTCATCACCGGTCCGGGAAATAAACTTGGAGAGCGTATTTCTGTGGATGAAGCGGAGTCGCATATTTTCGGATTGGTGCTTTTGAACGACTGGAGTGCCCGCGATATCCAGAAATGGGAATACCAGCCACTGGGGCCTTTTTTGGCCAAGAACTGGGCTACCACCATTTCTCCATGGATCGTATCACTGGAAGCACTGGAACCATTTCGAACGCCGGCTCCGGAACAATCCCCAAAACCATTGGAGTATCTGTCTCAACTAAATCCCACCACTTTCGATATACAGCTTGAAGCATATATTCAGTCTTCAAAGATGGAGCACCCATTCAAAATTTCTGAAACTAACTACAAAGATCTGTACTGGACCATATCTCAGCAGCTCGCTCATCACACCGTAAATGGATGTAACGTTCAGCCAGGAGACCTTTATGGCTCCGGCACCATTAGCGGCAAAGAAGAAGACAGTTATGGAAGTCTGCTTGAGTTGGCATGGAATGGCACCAAGCCCATTGAACTGCCTTCAGGAGAAAAGCGAACATTTCTGGAAGACGGTGACAAAATTTCGCTCACCGGTTTTGCACAGGGAGATGGATATCGGGTAGGCTTCGGGGAAGTGAAAGGAAGAATTCTACCGGCTGTTTAACCCATGTACCAAATTCCAAAACTACCTATTAAAGAAATCACAAATAAGATGTAAGCCTGCTTTACCGGCTTGTCGGGCAGATAGTTGTACAGGGGATTCTCGGTGAAAAAGTCCTCAAGCTGCTCGCGGCGTGTGCGTTCGACTTCATCAAGTTCTTCTTCTTTTCGCACCAGCACTTCCGCATCTCCCTGAACTTCCTGCAGACTTTCGTTCAAAAAACCGGCAATGGTATATTCATCTACTTTCCCCAGTTTGCTGGCGATCAGGTAGGCCGGCGTGCCCACCATAAAGATCGCAATGCTCACAATGGATTTATCCACAACGGTGAGGTCAACGAACGTGCCGAGCGCCATACTTATAAGTCCTGCCAACCCCATTATGCACAAAAGTGCGCTTAACACCAGTCGCAGCTTCCAGTTTTGTATTCCTTCCATCAAAATTTGAGAACTTTTCATTGCCATATCCATAACCGTTTCCTTTTTTGGAAATATGTGTATCCCTAAGTTAGTTTTCAACAGCTGTTTTCTGCCATTCCTGCAATAACAATTCCATAAGCGACCTGGCCGCTGAGCGCGAAACCTTTTCCAGCGTTTCTCTATCAATTCCATCATCTACTTCATAGGTAACCGCATCGATCCCAAATTTATGATAGAACCAATTTTTTGCGATGGGCGAAGAAGTATCAAATTCCTCTATGCTGAACGTTACATCCGGATTAGATGCCTGCACCATTTCCGTCCATTTTTGGGTGATATTGTCCGGCGCTGTTTTCACTTCTTCATCGATCGGGTAGAAAATGTTTTCATTGGTTGAATGGAAATCGATGCCATAAAACAGTTCGCGGCTTTCATTTTCTTTAAGTGGAAGCAGCGCATCCCGGACGGCTCTGGTCTCGGGCTGATTGAAATTCTCCCAGTCACGATTCAGATCAATGCCGCCTGCATTATGCCGCCAGTGCCCCATATCGGCTCCATCCGGATTCAGCAAAGGAAAAGCTTTAATCACAAAGGTTTGCCGGAAACGCGCTGCCAGCTCCGAATCGGAAGCAAGCTCCTCCAGAAAGTACAGGGAAGCCAGATATCCTGTCACTTCTGGCGGATGTTGCCGCCCAACAATGGCCAGCACCGGTGCTTTTTGTTCCGGTGATGTTTCGGTGATCTCCAGCTCCCAGATGGTGCGACCAAGTTTAGATCTCCCGGCTTTCCGAATTTCCGTAAAACTTTTTTCTAATACATCGCGTTGTTTCAGTTCATTGGTTAACAAAGAGGAAGTATGTAACGGCTGGGCACTTATTATTACAGGATCCGGGGCAAGAAGTATTTCAAAAGTAGCAGTCGCTGCTGCTGAGTCGTATTCCACCGGCAACTCCATTTGCTGTTGCCAGCTGCTATCCGGCTCAACCCAACTAAGTAACTTTGGAACGTACCGGTGACGGGCATCCATATAGTTCATTCTGATTTCAGCCATCCGGACCGTATCGCTCCAGATCTTGAACGCATACCAGGGGCTGTTGTTGATGGGAGCATTTTCCGGCTCAATGAATACTTCAAACAAACTGTCATTTACGGCATAAAAGTCATTCACCCGTGCGCCCTCAAATTCATTACTGATCCACACTTTGGGATCGCCGGCACCAATAATTCTTTTGGGCTGAATAGTGATCTCCTTGTCGGTGGTATTGGTTACATTGGGAGGGTCGTACGAGAAACCGGTAAATTCTTCCGTACTTTTACAAGACATCATCAAAAAGAGGCTAACAAAAAGGAACCCTGCATATTTTATCATAAAAAGTGACTGCTTAAACTTATGTTTCTTTGAAACAACACATTCGCTTATACTTAGCTACAACAAATATATATCAACGGCTTGATTACTTCTACCTTAAAACTTTTAATCTCACTTATTTTCTTTTTGGGCTTGATGCTTTGTTTCAGCTCTTCTGTGCACGCGCAGGATGAGGAGGACGGGGTAATGCCACGGGTATGGAAGGTAAGCATTGAAGGTAATGAGACTTTTGAAGGAATCGTCATCAAGAATCAGATTTCCAATGAACCGCCTTCAGCCCTCAAAAAAATGATCTTCTGGAAAATTGTTGGGATGCGGCTCAACGAAAATGAGGTTCGGCGGGATGTCATCCGGATTGAGCGTTTTTATCAGCGCCGGGGATTTGATGATGTACGGGTGAGCTACCGGATCGAAACCTTAAATAAGGATTGGCGCAAGGAAGTGATCTTTGAGATCATCGAGAATTCTCCCCTTCGCATTCAAAATGTTGAATTTACCATTTCTTCAAACAAAGCCGACAGCTCTTTTATCCGTGATAATGAGTCGATCTCCAACCTTCGGCAAAACCTGCCATATAAAGTAGGACAGCGATATGAGATCGTAAATAAAGCTGAAATTGAAGGGCGCATTGAAGGCCTTTTTAAAAATCAGGGATATCCGTACGCAGAAAGCACCATTGAAGCCACTATTGACAGTGCCTCCAAAACAGCAAGTGTCACCTTCCAAAACGATCCCGGCCCACGGGCCCGTTTTGATTCCATTTTAGTGGATGGAGCCGAAAATTTCCATGAGCGATATGTAGTCCGCGAAACAGGTATTCAGCAAGGGGAGATCTTCAGTGAACGGAAAATACGTGATGCCCAGCGTGAAATATTCAGCCATCACATGCTGCGGTTCGCCCTAATCTCCCTTCCCGACCAACCCCAGGATTCGACCCTGAATGTACTGATCCGGGTGCGGGAAATGCCTCAGCGTTCCGTACAGCTGCAAGGCGGAATTGGCAACCTGACCCGCCTCGATGACGGACTTTCAGATTTCTACAAACTATTCCGCGGGCAGGCTTCGTGGACGCACCGCAATGTACGGGGGCGAGGGGAACGGTTTAACATCACCGGGACGGTATCAGCGATCGAACAGCGTCTTGCTCTCAATTATTTGTTTCCCTATCTCTTTAATACTCGCAGTTCATTAAACCTTTCTCCTTTCTGGGAACACAACCTGGAACCTTCCTATGAAATTTATCGGGGCGGTATTACCACCAGCTTTTTATATCAGTACAGTTCTGATTTTACCGGATCTGTTTCTTACGAATTCTCAGAGAACAACGAGAGCACTCAAAACAGTCAGGTTACTTTACCCGACTCTCTTGTCATGTATAATGTTTCCTCTTTTAACCTGAGTGCCTATTACACCAAAAATTTCCGGCGTGGTAAAAGAGGATGGTCCATTCAGCCCTTCTGGGATCTATCGGGTTTATTTGGTGAATCTACCTTCAGTTTCCAAAAAGCCGGGCTTGATACCCGAAAGTTCAGTCAGCTCACGGATAACATTGTATTGGCCAAGCGGCTTAATTTTTCAGGCATTTACTATTCAAAGCAGGATTCACTTCCGTCTGATATTCGCATCTATAACGGAGGAACGAACTCTGTACGGGGCTGGAACCGGCAGGAATTGGGACCCAAACGCCCCGTTTTCAACGACGATGGAGAATTTGCCCGCTACGTGCCAGTCGGGGGACATGCTACCGTCAGTTTTAATACCGAGGTGCGTTTTAACCTTGACGATCTTATCAAACGATTTGGGATGGCTGTATTTTTAGATGGCGGACAAGTCTGGCGAAACTTCACGGATATCGGATCGACTCCGGTACAGTTTGGTGTGGGCGGAGGCTTTCGGTATCAGTCCCCAATTGGGCCTATCCGCGTTGACCTGGCGTATAAAGTAAATCCCACCGATGAAGATCTTCGTATCTATCAGGGGCAGGAACATGGCAGCGCCTGGAATCGCTGGGGACTTCATTTTAGTATAGGGCAGGCATTTTAATTATGAGTGAAGACAAACCACATATCACTGTTCGGTTGCTGAAAGTTCTGGGATGGATGTCGCTTTCCCTCATCCTGTTGGCCGGCATATTCCGGTTATCTCTCAAAACGGCAATGGTACATAATCTGGTCAAAGATCAGGCTGTATCGATCGGGAATGAATATCTTAATGGTGAACTAAGTATTGGAGGTATTGACGGAGATCTCTGGAAGGACTTCAGCATCCATGACATGGAAATTAGCTCTGAAGGAGACTCGCTCATTTACCTGGAGAAATTGCACCTGCAGTACAATATCTGGGACCTGCTGAATCAAACCTTTACAGCCTCCGAGCTTAAACTTTCCGGATTATATGCCAATATCAGGGAAGATGATAATGGGGAATTCAACATTCTGAACCTTGTAAAAACGGATTCTTCAGCCGTCGAAGATACCACATCCACCTCCTTTGGGATCGATCTTCAGCATATCACACTGCAAAACAGTGACCTTGACTTGTGGGCGCCCTCCTTCCTGCCCGATAGTTCCCTGAAAGTAAATCAGCTCAATGCCACGGCCGGCTTTCAGCTTTTTGATGAAATATCAGCTTCTCTGGATGCTCTCTCTTTTCGCCTGAAAGAAGGCAGGCTTCCGCAACCGATCTCTTTTGAAATGGCAGCTTCTTATCAGGATAAGGTCGTGACCTTAGATCAGCTATTGCTCGATACCGGCCGGTCTTTATTTACGGCAAACGGGCGCAGCAACTTTTCCGACTCAACCCTCACAGCCCAGTTAAATTCACAGCCGTTTGCCCTTAGCGATCTTGGGCCTTATCTGGAGACCTATATTCCGGATGATCAGCTGCAACTTTCCCTAACTGCCAGCGGTCAGCTCGACTCCCTGAACCTCGAACTTAATGGAGAGGGAACCGGATTCGATGATCTACTTATGGTATCAAACCTGACTGTTGGAGAGACGCCTTCACTCAATAAGTTTGGGCTTTCGGTGAAGAATATTGACCTGGCCCACTTCACCAACGATTCCGTTCAGGCTCGTATCGGAGAATTACAGGGAACCGTGGAGGGAACAGTGACTCAGGATATTGAGCAAATGAATGTTACCTGGGGTTTTACCGCTTATGAAATGAACTTCGCCGATTATGCCCTCGAGATCTTATTTGGCAGCGGCAGCATTAAGGACGGCATCGCTCAGGCAACCATTGAGGCTAAAGATGGAAAAGATCATATAGCTACTTACACCGATGTGGATGCTCTGTTTTCTGAAACTCCCAGCTGGGAATTCAGGACCCGGATTGAACGGGTTGACCTGGGATGGTGGATCCGGGATCCGAATATAAGTGGCCTCTTTAGTCTTACTGCCAATGTAAAAGGAAAAGGGTTTGGACCGTCCGAAGAACCCTGGACATTTAGCATCAAAAAGCCCGTCAGACCCGAACTGAACCTTCCGGAAAATTTTGACCGAAGCTCTGTAAATGCAGAGATCTTTAGAAAATATACTACCTATAAGAGAGACACCGTCATCATCAACGGGCAGAAATTTGCAAACTTAGATGTGGAAGGAACCATTACCAAAGATGCGGTTGAAGCCGACGGATTTCTGCAACTCATCGAAAATAAGATCGAGTTTAGCACCAATATCTCCGATTATTTGGAGGACCGGCCTGACTATACATTCTCCCTTGGCACAAAAAGATTCAACGCCCTGGAAATTGCAGGAGTCGAAGATTTCCCAACATCCATCAACCTTAATATTACCGGAGAAGGCTCCTCTTTTGTTCCTGAAAACATCCGTCTTAGCTCCACCCTTAACATAGATTCCAGTTTTGTGAATGGTGCTGCTTTTGAATCTCTGAATATGATCGCAGAGTTTCAGGACAACATTCTTACCATCCCTCAGGGAGAGTTAGAAAGTGAAGTGATCGCAGGCTCTTTTACCGTCCGCAGGAATATCATGGACGTCACCGACCCTCAGAACGATATTACGCTCGACATGGAGATCAAGAATACGCAGCCACTGGCACAGCTTGCCGGGGTTAATGTATTGAGCGCAAGCGGTAATATTTCCGGAAATATCACAACCGAAAGTGAGGACCAACTTCAGTTTAATGGAAATGTGGATCTCAATGACGTTCGGTACGACACCCTCTTCACCGCCCAAAATATCTCCGGTGAAACAGCCATTATGATCAGCGAAAATTATGGGTTTGAAACCGCCCTGAGCATCCGCGAGCCGGTTATAAATGGGCTGAGCCTGGAGGATATAAACCTCCAAACAAAAGGGGTGTCTTCACCCGACTCAGTCTATGGCTCATTTAAGTTTGACATCAACAGTGTGGATGCCGGGCAGATCTCGCAAACCGGCAGCTACCATGTAATGATGGACTCCTGGACAACCAGCGTAATATGGAGTGCTTTCCAGTTTGAAACACCGGCACGGATCCTTTCCCTTCAACAACCATTTCGGTTACACTATGCCGATGCCACCCTTCAAACCGATACGCTTAAACTTCAGTCTGATGGCGGCACTTTCCTGAATCTCGCTATTCCCTACGCCGATTCTATCTCGCAAGATATCTGGGCCGAAGGACAGGACTTTGACTTTGGGGTGATACAAGAGATCATATTTGATGAACGCTTTGTGGATGGAGTACTGTCGGGAGCACTTGAGGTACACAACAATCCTGATTCTTTGCGAGGATCGGGAACTCTGAATTTCAGCCGACTGGCCTATCAAGGCACAAGTTTAGATCAGCTGAGAATGAATTTTGATGTAGAGAAAGAAAGGCTGAATGCAGATCTGAGCGTAACCATGAACGGCGAGGAAAAAATGTATGGGATGCTTGACCTTCCCTTCATAGCTGCCGACCCAGCCACACTCAGTGACGACTTTTTCCAGGAACAGGTACGCGGAGAACTGGTTATCAATCCCGTAGCTTTATCAGAATTCGAGAATCTGCTCACCAGATTTGATATAACCGGAACGGAAGGAATTCTATCCTTCCGGGGAAATCTGTCAGGGACCGCTGCAGAACCAAACATGGATGGTGTTTTCGAACTTAGACAACCAACACTCTCCGGAGTGAAGATCGACTCAGCCTTTGCTGAATTTCAATACCATCACCAGCAAGAAAAGATAACTGCGGCGGCAACCATAAACGCGCAGGGCCAACAGGCTGCATCCATTAATGCCGAGAGCCCCGTTTATATTGATTTTCAGACCTTTGAGTTTAACCCGCCCAATCCAACCGACACCCTCATAGTCCATGTAGTTACCGATCAGTTCAACATTTCCGTCTTCAATGATTTCCTTAATAAAGAATACATGCGAAATCTCCGCGGTATTTTAAATGCAGAATTACACGCCGAAGGTCCTTTCAATGAACTTGAACCATCGGGATTTGTGAGCTTGCATAGTGGCCATCTGCGAGTTCCTGTTGCCGGCATTTCCCTTACATCCATCAATTCAGAGCTTGAGTTTACCGATTCCGGCCTTAACCTGAACAGTTTTAGCATGAAAAGCGGAGGCGCATTTACCGCAAATGGCCGTATTGAACTAAATGGACTATCTCCTGCCGGGATGAATATCAACGCCAATGCCACACGGTTCAAAGCTGCTAACACCGACAATTACAACCTTACGGTAGACCTAAACAGCACCATCTCAGGAAACCCTCTGCGACCGGAAGTCTCGGGACGACTGGCGGTTAAGAACGGGTTTATCTTCCTGCAGGATTTTGGAGAAAAATCGGTGGAAGATGTGACCCTAGATGATGAAGATGTTTCTTCATTCAGTCCTTACGACTCCCTCTCCATTGACATGCAATTTGAGATCGAGCGAAACTTCCTGGTGCGCAATCGTCGCTATCTTGATATGGAAGTTGCCCTGACCGGAGAGCTGGATGCCCAGAAATCCATAGAGCAGGAATTACAGCTTTTTGGAACCCTGAATGCCGAGCGGGGATATGCCCGTCCACTTGGTAAACAGTTCAACCTTGATGAAGGAAGTTTCACATTTAGCGGACCTATTTCAGAACCTGAGATCTTTATACGCACCAGCTTCATTCCACAAACAGCCCAAAAACAAACCGGAAATCCTATCACGCTGTTTTATATCATAGAAGGAAATGCTGAAGACCCAACCTTTCGATTTGAAAGTGAACCATACATGGAGCAACAGGATATCATCTGCTACACCTTATTCAATAAACCGTGTTATGCGCTGGAATCGTGGCAACAGGTGGTTAGTGGCGGAGGCTCTTCCCCCACCGATTTGCTGATAGATGTGCTGCTGGATGAGGTTGAAACCCTGGCCACCCAACAGCTGGGCATCGATGTAGTTCAGATCGATAACTCTAGCTCAGATGGAAAAACGTCTATCAAAACCGGCTGGTATTTAAACAGGAGAACGTTCTTTGCCGTCATTAACGAAATAAGCGGAACCACCCCCGAAACTTTGTTCATCCTGGAATACTTACTCAATAAGAATCTGGACCTAATCATCACCCAGGGCGATGACAACCGACAGGGAATTGACCTTCGCTGGCAGTACGATTATTAATTTGTGTTTCGGTTTTTAGTGCGATGGTGTTATTGTGAGACTCGACCTATAACACCGTAACACCAAAACACCATCGCACTATACAATACTAAAAATCACACGTCTCTCCCCGGCAGCATTCCTCGGCATTTATTCCGCAAGCCGTGCATTGTCCATGGCCGTGCACCCATACCAACTCCGCGATTTGCCCACAAAATTGGCAACGCCGCTGTTGTTTTTGGGATGAACCGGGTCCAGATGAGGATTCTGCCTTCACTTTAGAATCAGTTTTCTTCGGTAAGTTCTGCATAAGCTACTTCAATGTTTGCGCTGAGCGGGAGTCGCCATCCCGGGGCTTTAAACTCTTCAAAACCATTCAGGGTTTCAACAGCTTTTAGTTCATCTAAAGATTTTCCTTCCGAAATTCCTTTCTGGGTATACTCAGTCAGAGCAGTCAGGAAATCCCGCATCACTCCCAAATCGTCTTTAGTTCCGGTGATTCCATATTCCGAGTTTCCATGACCAAAAATATAGATGGCATTCCCCGGATATTCATCCATCACCGTTTCCAGCGTGATGATCCAATTTGAGATAGAAGCTCCCGATCCACGATCAATAAAAGGATGCGCTCTATTAAAAACCAGCTCGCCCATGTGAATGACATTGGCTTTCTCGAAATAAACTACGGTATCGCCAGCCGTGTGTGCAGGACCATAATGTGTCAACCGGACGGTTTCGTCTCCTACTTCAGTGCTCCACGAATCGGTATAGGTTGTATCAGGATAAACTTGTGCATTCAATGCTTCCTGACCATTTCTTTCAGCTGCCGCTTGTTGAAGGTCCGGCACGTTTTGGTGAGCTACTATTTTCTGTACTCTATTTTCAAATGCGGAATTCCCGGCCGTATGATCACCGTGGTGATGGGTATTGATCAGGATATCGAAAGATGCATTGCCCATATCTTCCAGTCCGGAAATACAGTTTTGGGCTGACTCCGGAAACTGAGCATCCACAACCATAATGCCATCGCCATTTAGCAGCCATCCTATAGTACCGCCTGATCCGACAAAAGTCCCCACATTACGGCGAAGAGTGGTAAAGGGACTATCCTGCCCGATTGCAAAAAGTTTATGAAAAGGCAGCGTAGCCGAGGCTCCCATTAATGCAGATTTCATCAAAAATTCCCGGCGGTCCATAGGCTTATGATTTTATTAAAATGAATTTTACGCTGGAATTAACGAAAAAAAGACGAGCATTCATTCCCGGGGGAACATCCAACAAGGAACATCGAATATGGAAGGCAGAAGTTTTTCGTGCCGACGCAGAGCATCAGGCACGAGGACGAGTTGTTTTCTATTCTATTCAGAACTAAGACTGACCTGCTCCACCAACCTCGCTCCTGACGCTCTGTGTCGGAGCGGACTTAGCCCGGGTTATGGAGATGGGCCAAGGCCTCAGTTTTATAAACCAATTAAAACGTATCCAACACCCTCCATCACCCCGCCAGATGCCTTTTTTAATTCCCGATCCTCCCCGACAAGCGGAAAGATGGATTCAGAGGAAAATTGGAATTTGATACTTGGCACTTGGAATTTACCCCTCAGCTCATTCCTCGATAACGGCCGGGTTTGTGGTTGATCGCCAGAATGATATTCAGCGCTACGGCGGCCAGCACAGAAAACAGTAATGCTTTCCAATCTACGATAAAGAATGCGGCCGAGATGATCAGCGTATCTGCTACCATCTGGAATTTCCCGGCACTGATCTGAAAATATTCCTGAACGTAGATCGACAGAATATTCAATCCACCCAGACTTGCCTTATGACGGAACAGCATCAGCAATCCACTTCCGATCAAAAATCCTCCAAAAATAGCGGCAAACCACGGATTGATCTCTCCGAATTCAAAGATCTGCGGGATGTATTCGGTCAGGAAAGAAACACCTGAAACCGCTAGGAAGGTCTTGATGGTGAAATCCCAACCCAGCTTTTTTATGGCAAGGATATAGAAGGGAATGTTGATCACAAAGAACACCGGGCCAAAGGTGAAATCGGTGGTGTATTGTGTCAGAAAAGCCGCGCCGGCCGTTCCGCCGATCAGGAAATTCATGTGGGAGAAAATAGCGATCCCAAATGCAGCAAGCAGCGAGCCGATGATTATTCCCTGTACGTCATCGAGTATGCTATGCTTTTGTGAATCCTGTTTGGGTGAATTGCTTTGTTCTTCTGCTTGGTTCTCGGTTGAAGGAGTCTTGTTCTCTTGGTTCATTTAGGTAGTTTCTTCATCCCTGATCAAAAGCAAAACTGCTGCGTGAGGGACGATGATATATTTCTCGTTTTCGAATTCAATTTCGTAGGCTTGTTTTTTCAGGAAGATCGCCAAATCACCTTCCTCCGCCTGCATACCGATGTATTTGGTATCGGTGCTGCCCTTCCAGGTTTCCTCGATATCGGTATTTGGAATGGGATATCCGGGGCCCGTTTTTACAATATAGCCACTTTGAATTTCCTCTTTTTCCTTCACCGAAGCCGGAAGCACCAGTCCGCTGCGCGTATGCGTTTCCATGTCTCTTGGTTTGATGAGCACGCGGTCGCCCACCACCACAAATTTTTCAATAGAATTAAGGTATCCTTGAATCATTATATCTTAATTTTTGAGTACTCTGAAAGATACGGAATTTGAAACTTCTAAAAACCGTTTGTGTACATTCAAAGACATTTACATTTGATCAGGATATCATGGAAAACAAACTTTGTATCATCACCGGAGCCAATTCCGGAATTGGATTTGAAACCACGAAAGCCCTCGCTCAAAAAGGGGCGTATGTGGTGATGGTCTGCCGGAATGAGGAAAAAGCCGAGGCTGCTAAAGAACAGATCATTAAGGAAACCGGTCACTCAGGACTTGAGATCGTACTCTGTGATTTTGCCATTCAGGCTGAGATCGTGGAAGCCTCTAAAAGGATCAAGCAAAAATTCGATAAGATCGATGTGCTGATCAATAATCACGGCTTTTTAGCTTCGGAGAGAAATGAGACCGTAGATGGTCTGGAAGAAACTTTTGCCGTGAATCACATCGGCTATTTCCTCTTCACCAACCTGTTACTTGATCATATTAAAGCTGCCGAGAATGCACGCATCATAAACGTTGCATCGGAAGCCCATCGCGCCGGCGAGTTTGATCCGGATAATCTTCAGCTTCAGGAAGGATTCAAACCGTTCAAAGCATATGGCAATTCGAAGTTATTCAACATCCTGTTCACCAAGGAATTAGCACATCGCCTTGTGGATACTGATGTTACCGTCAATTGCCTTCACCCCGGAGTGGTGGCCTCAAATTTTGGGCAAAGTGGAAGCTGGTTGATGAGTTTTCTTTACACCATCGGGAAGCCTTTCATGCGGTCAAACAAAAAAGGAGCAGAGACTCAGATCTACCTCGCTACATCGGATGAAGTTGAAAATACCAGCGGAGCTTATTTCAAAGACAAGAAAAAAACGAACCCAAGCCGAATTGCCCGGGATGCGGATGCTGCGAAAAAGTTATGGGAGATCAGCGAGGATCTATGTGGCTTTTGATCCCATCATATATATGACCCAGCCCTTTCCGCCCCCTGTGAACTTTACCTAATATAGAACAACCTCGTAGCGTCCGACAGGTCCTACGAGCGTTGTGGCCAGAACGCTGCGAGGACCAATGGACGCTCGCAGGTTCTCCATCTAAGAAGATGTCATCCTGAGTCACTAATTTTGCCAAAAAGCAGACAACACCCTTGAGCAGGTGACATATTGGCTAGTCGACTTTCTTTTTAACCCGAAATCTATGAAGTCAGATTGGAGTCGAAATTTCATCAAGCCCTCCGTTTTATCCCTTACTTTTGTCTTGATACAAAAGTAACAAAAGATCAAGGCGGGCGAAAAAAGAGCTAAAGCTGACTCCATTTCACTAAAAGAAATCTATGCTCCTTCACGGCGGTGCTTACTTCTTAGCTTTTCAGCGGTATGATTTCTTTCTTAACGCTTCATTTCGTCACCTTCTTAACGCTCTTTTTTCTAAGGCCTAAGAGATGAGCACTGGTGAGTTTTTTAAAATTCAAATCTAACAGCCTTAGAATCCAATCTGTCATTGGTAGTGCCTCTTGGTATCAAGTAAGGAGCATTCCATCACTTAAAATTCAGCTTTGTGATCACAATACCGACTATCATCACTACCCCAGAAATAATGATCGGAGTATAATCTCCGGTGCTTACTGCTACATCGGCACCAAATGCTTCGAATGATTCTGAATCCTGAAAATATTTATATCCATAATATATAACTCCCAGTAATCCCCCTGCTGTAAGTATTCCACCAATTGTCTCTTTCATAGTATTTAAAATTTGTTCTTGGTTACTTAATAAGAGTCATATTACACGATTTTGTTTCAATAAAATATCTGAATGGAACTTATTTCCAAAAAAAAGGCCCGATCTAAGATCGAGCCTTGTTACAAAGATATCGGGTTTTAGCTCTTAATAAGAAGCATAAACGCTGGTAGATCCGTCTTCCCTTACCAATAATACATCGTAATTATCCGGAGTACGACCGGGTGTTTCCATTCCGGGGGAACCGATTGGCATTCCAGGAACGGCAAGTCCGATAACGCCTTCAGGCCGCTCCGACAATAAACGCTCTACTTCCTGTCGGGGCACATGCCCTTCCACCACATATCCATCTACAATTGCGGTATGGCAAGAGGCGAGTTCCTGAGAAATTCCATTGTCTCGTTTCACCTGCATTAAAACTGGAACGGGGACTTCTTCAACGGTGAAATCACCTTCTTTCATGTGGTCTCCCCAATACGTACAGCATTGGCAGCCCTGATTTTTATACATCACGACTTCTTTTTTATCAGAAAGCAAATTGGAAGATGAATTTCCGGGCCAGAATAAAAATGCAGCTACTCCGGCCGTCACTAACAGGCCGATGATCAAAATTTTGTTGTTACTCATCCTTTAAAAATATTTTTTGAGATTTGATAAGTGGTTAAGATAACTTTCTTGATGAACATTTGTTTTATCAATGAAGTGAAATTTTGTTAGGAAGGATTTGATTCTGACTTCACCTGCGAAAGCTTGAACCCTAAATGGAAAGATTTAACTAAAGATTGGTTTTTTTGAATAACCTCAATAGTTGTCATCCAGAGCGCTCAGTGGGTTGTACTCGGTATGGTACGGTGAACGCGATGGATCTCAAGGGTTGAATTACATCCCAATTATGACGTTGAGATCCATCGTGTTCAATTGCTTATTCTTTTTCTTTTTACAGGGCACTCGGGATGACAACTTTTTGAAGCCAATAATCAAGTTCGGGATCTCTGGGTCTAAAAAAATTCAATCCAATTCTGTCTTTCCAAGTCTTTTTGAATTGAAGACTACATTAATAGAACTGAACGCCATTGCAGCCTCGGCAAGTAAAGGATGCAGCAAGCCAATTACTGCCAGCGGGATCATGATCAGATTATAAAAGAAAGCCCAAAACAGGTTTTGTTTGATCTTGGTGAAGGTGGCATTGCTTAGCTTGATGGCTCGCAATACACCCGGCAGATCCCCTTTCACCAGTACAATATCACCCGATTCGATCGCCACATCCGTTCCGGTTCCGATGGCGATTCCAACATCTGCCAACGTCAGTGCCGGAGCATCATTGATGCCATCGCCCACCATCGCCACTACAAATCCCTGATCCTGCAATTTCCTGATCTCATTCGATTTTTGATCGGGCAATACTTCAGCAATAACTTCATCGATGCCGACTTTTTCGGCAATGGCCCGGCCCGTTTTCTCGTTATCTCCGGTGAGCATGATGGTTTTCAATCCCAGTTTCTTGAACCCGGAAATGGCTTCCCGGCTGTCTGATTTCACTTCATCTGCGATACCCAAGATCCCGATCAATTTACCGGCCTGACTTACATACACTGCCGTTTTTGCCTGTTCCTCCAATTGTTGTTTTCGGGTTGATTGATCTGTCGTGATCTCGGCTCCTAATTCTTCCATCAAAGAACCCGTCCCTACGCCAACGGCTCCATCGCCCACGATCGCTTTCACTCCTTTTCCGGTGATAGACTCAAATCCGGTAGATTTTTCCAGCTCGATGTTCTGGTCATTCGCTGCATTCACCACGGCTCGCGCCAGCGGATGCTCTGAATTATTTTCCACTGAAGCCGCCATTTTCAGCACATCGGTTTCACTCCATTCTCCAAACGTGATCACATCCGTCACTTCAGGTTTTCCCTTGGTGATGGTGCCGGTTTTATCCAGCACGATCGCATCCACATCTTTCATGCGTTGAATGGCTTCTCCTTTTCGGATGAGAATTCCATTTTCAGCACCCAGTCCGGAACCGACCATCAGTGCCGTAGGCGTAGCCAGTCCAAGCGCACACGGACAGGCAATCACCAACACGGCGATCATCGCATAAAAAGCCAGCGATACGGAAGTCATTTCAGGGTTTACCCACGGAATGAAATTCGATGCCCACTCCACCAACCCGCCAAAAAATTCCGGAAATATCAGCCAGGAGATCAGCGTCAATGCAGATAATAAAAGTACAATCGGCACAAACACTTTGGTCACCTGATCCGCAAAATCCTGAATGGGAATTTTCGATCCCTGCGCCTCTTCCACCATTTTGATGACCTGATTCAGGAAGGTTTCGTTGCCAATTTTGGTCGCCTTCACTTTTAAAACGCCGTTGGTATTCAGAGTAGCTCCGATCACTTCATCGCCTACGGATTTTTCCACCGGCATGGATTCTCCAGTAGCAATGGATTCATCCACGCTGCTTTCGCCTTCGATCACTTCGCCATCAGTGGGAATTTTTTCTCCGGGTCGAACCAGCATGATATCCCCGATCTGCAATTCACTCACCGGAATTTTGATTTCTTCATCATCCCGCAAAACTGAAGCCTCCTTCGCTCCAAGCGTTAACAATTTTCGGATGGCCTGTGACGCACTTCCCTTTGCCTTCGTTTCGATGTAGCGGCCGGTGAGGTGAAAAGCCATGATCATTCCCCCGATCATCGCAAAGCTGTGGAATTCCGGTCCGTAGCCCAGATGGTGGAGCAGCACCACAAATCCGGTTGATAGTGAAGCCAGCGCCCCCATCGCGATCAACACATCCATATTAGGACTGAGGTTCTTCGTTGATTTCCAGGCACTTTTAAGTGTTTCCCAGCCCGGTACAAAAATGGCAAATCCGGACAGCAGGATCATCCCTGCTTCCATTCCTATATGACCTAAAAACATGTGATCAGCGACCCACATGGGAAGCATCCACAGTAACATAGCAATGGTTGGGATCCACGACCAGATCATATTGCGCCGAGCCGTTTCCAGCTTTTTCTGCTCGCGTTCTTCCACCTGATCGGCTTTGGACTTGGAATCGGATTCATCCCGAACCAAGGTATATCCACCTCTGGAGATCACCTCAGCAAACTGATCCATCGAGATCTCGCCTTCATATTCCACAATGGCTGACTCCGTAGCCAAATTCACCTGCGCAGACTTGACTCCTTCCATCGATTCCAGCTGTTTATCGACCGCATTGGCACAACCGGCACAATGCATGCCATCTATTTGTAGTGTGGCTTTTTTCATGTGATTTGTTTGTGGTGAATTTGACACAAAAGTTAGTATGAGGTCTTGCTGAGGGTACTCCCGAAGCATCTTCACTAATTTTTGCTACTTCTTAATTTTGAAGATCCTTCGGTTCCTCAGGATGACCTAATAGTTATTTTTATTCCGACTGAACACCTGTCATCTGGTAGCCGGCTTCTTCCACGGCTTTTTTGAAATCGGATTCGTTTACTTCTGACTCGTCGTAGTCAACTTCGGCGATGCCTTTTTCCAGGTTGGCAATTGCGGTTTTTACTCCGGGAAGAGCAGCTAAGGTGTTTTCCACGGTATTCACGCATCCGCTGCATCCCATTCCGTCGATATTTAAAACTGTTGATTTCATTTTCTGACCATTTAATTTTTTTGGTTGTTAAAAGGTATCGAATCTGTCGCTTTGCTAAATGCTGAATCATGATGATGGTTTACACAATTTTGTTCGGAGATGGTTTTTCGCTCCAAAGCAAAGCACAGGAGCGAGAATTTAACATAGGTCGGGCAGCTTGCCCGACAGTTGCCACACCCTCACGGACTTTCCTGGATAAAGCATGGACGGACAAGCTGTCCGTCCTACGTTTTTTTGAGACACTAAGATCGTATGGCAGCAACCTCGCAGCGTCCGACAGGTCCTGCGAGCGTTGCGGGAATAAGCTTGGGATGTTCAAAACCGAACGCTGCGAGGTCTTGGGGACGCTCGCAGGTTCTACATTTGGAGATGATGCATTTTCGCCCCAAAATAAAAGAACGAATCTGTCAGGAAATTCCCTTTTGAATGCGATGATTTCACTCCCTATCATTCCAAAAAAATAATTCAATTCCTACTATGCCATTTACCAACGACGAAATCGCATCTACACTTCGAGAAGTTTCCAAACTAATGCAGCTTGCCGGAGAAAATCGTTTTAAAGTGATCGCTTTTGATAAGGCCGCTCAAACCATCGAGGGACTGCAGGAAGACATCAACGAGTACATCCAAAATAAAAACCTGACGGATATAAAAGGCGTTGGAAAGTCGATCGCCGAAGATATTTATGCACTTGAAAAAACCGGCCAAATGCCCGTTTTGGAAGATTTCAAGGAAAAGGTTCCTGAAGGATTAGTGGAATGGCTGAACATCTCCGGATTAGGACCCAAGAATGCCTATAAAATTCATAAAGAATTGGGCATCAGTACCATTGAGGAATTAAAGGAAAAGATCGACGATGGTTCTGTGGCTTCGCTTTCCGGATTGGGACAGAAATCCGCGGAGAAGATCAAAAAGTCTATCGAATGGATGGAGAAGTTCGACGAGCGCTGCCGACTGGATGAAGCCGAAGCTATTGCCATCCCGATCTTCGAAAGCCTGAAAAACCTGGACGGTGTTCAGCAAATTGAGATCGCCGGCTCCTTCCGTCGCGGACTCGAAACCATTGGCGATATCGACATCCTGATCGCAGCGGAGGAAGATCGTATTTCGGAGCTTTTTGATGTATTTACTTCTCACGAAAGGGTTACAGAAATTTTGGGTCGTGGCGATACCAAGAGCTCGGTTAGAACCAAAGAAGGTCGGCAGGTGGATCTGCGGATCGTGAAGCCCCAAGAGTTTTCAGCCGCATTGATGTACTTCACCGGAAGCAAAGAGCATAATGTGGTGCTTCGCCAGCGTGCCCGCGACCGGGGAATGAGCCTGAATGAATACGGACTCTTCAAGCTGACTGATGATGGCGATACCGATTTTGATGCACCGGTCGAGTTTTCAAGTGAAAACGATATCTACCAAAAGCTGGATCTGCATTTTGTGCCGCCGGAGTTGCGGGAAGATCGGGGTGAATTTGAGATCTACGAAGAGCAGGAAGATTTTGAGCTGGTTACGGATGAGGATATACGTGGAGTCATTCACGCCCACAGTACCTGGAGCGATGGGAAGTATTCGATCAGGGAAATGGCCGAAGCGTGCATAGAGCGAGGCTATGAATATCTTGGACTTACGGATCATTCCAAAACCGCAGCCTACGCCGGCGGACTTTCGGTGGATGAGATCAAGCAGCAGTGGGAAGAAATTGATGAGCTGAACAAGGAGTTTAAGGAAACCGGAAAAGATTTTGTGATCTTCAAAGGCATTGAATCCGATATTCTGGCCGATGGTTCGTTAGATTACGAGGATAATGTTCTGGAAGGTTTCGATTTTGTGATCGCAAGCGTGCACCAATCACTGAATATGCCTCGCGAAGAAATGATGGAGCGGATGCGCAATGCCATCAAAAACCCATATACACGAATTTTAGGTCACCCCACCGGACGGCTCTTGCTGAAACGAAATGGCAGCGATCTGGATCTGAACGAGCTGGTGGCTTTAGCCGCCGAGTACAATACGGCGATCGAGATCAACGCCAACCCGCACCGGCTGGATATCGACTGGCGATTCGGAAACAAAGCGCTTGAAGTGGGAATGATGACCTCCATCAACCCGGATGCGCATACCACCGAAGGCATCGATGACATTCCCTATGGCGTACGCATTGCCCGGAAAGGAAAGTATGGCAAAGACCGGGTGCTGAATACAAAAAGCGCGGAAGAGGTAAGGAAGTTCTTTGAGGCGAGGTAGCAGACCTCAGACCTGACAGGTTTTAGGAACCTGTCAGGTCTGTTTTATTTGAGCAATTTCATCCCCTTTAGCTTGGATGCTTTTTTATCAAAAGTGTAAGTGGGAGATTTCCCTTGATGTGCATTCACTTCACAAATTAAACAGTCTACAAAATCCGCACTTGAGTTCTCAAATAATCTAAGAGCATTCGTTACAATCGAGTCATTTTCAAATTCAATTTCGGTACTTTGTAACATGCTCAATGTTAAAGCAGCGATTCTTTTATTATCAACTTTATAGAACTTTTTAAGAACCCAAACCCATTCAATCAAAACAACAAAGTTGATAAATACTGGATCAGCGCTTGTTGCAGAGGCAAATATATTCTTCACTTGCTGGTACTGCTCCTCATCATCTCTGACATGAAAACGCACCAATACATTTGTATCAACTGCGCTCATGACGCTCCTTTATCGCTTCTCCAATAGCTTTATTCATATCTTCAATTGACGCTCTTTTCTGTCCCGGCCGATATAAAATGCCGGCGGTATCCATAATGGAGTACGTCTTGGTTGATACTTCAAGCTTGCCCTGTTCATTAAGCTCAAAATTGATCTTATCCCCGGGTTTCAAACCCAATTTATCCCTGATCTTTTTGGGGATGGTTACCTGTCCTTTGGAAGTGATGGTTGCTGTCGCCATAATTCTTACTTTTCTTACGATATGTAAGGAATTTGTTCAATCTGATAACCAACCGCAACTTCCATTATTATGCAAGCTTTCCAAAAAACGCTACCTTTGAAGCTGATCTTTCAATCTTAAAATTGCACGTCCGTGATCATAAAACAGTCTGAATTTTCTGAGCGCAAAGTGGTAAAACTGGTAAAGGGAACTGTGGTTCCCCGGCCCATTGCCTGGATCTCTTCCATGGGGAAAAACGGGATTGCGAATCTGGCTCCTTACAGTTATTTCAATGTGATCTCGCACGATCCCATCATGTTCATTATCTCCATTGGTTTGGGGCATAAGATTGGCAAAGACGACAAAGACACGCTTTCAAACATCAAAGAAACCGGGGACTTTGTGATCAATATGGTTTCGGCTTCGCTGGCAGAACAGATGCAGATCTCCAGCACCATTTTCCCCAAGGATGTAAGTGAATTCGATGAAGCAAAATTGACCCCTGTTAAAAGTGAATTAGTTGAAGCGCCACGGGTTGAAGAAGCGCTCATCAGCATGGAATGTAAGTTAGATCGGGTAATGCAGATCGGCGATTTCAACCAGGTGATCGGGGAACTGGTATGCTATCACATCAGGGATGAAGTGTACATGGAAGGCGAAAAAGTCAATTATCAAAAATACGATCCCATTGGACGTATGGCTGCCAATTATACGCATGTGCGGGATCTGTTTTTTCCAGGGGATGAAATCTAAAACTATCTATACCTACAGACCTGTCAGGTTTTCGAAACCTTACAGATCTTTTTCCTCATCAATATTCTATTCTTTCCTCAACATTCCCAAGGCTGTCGTACTTGGTCCACGTGCCAACTTGTTTTCTGTTTGCGTAGCGTCCTTTCACTTTTAACTGTCCGTTGGGGTACCATTCTTTTACCGTGCCATGCAAACCTACATTCTGCGTAAAAGGATAAAAAGCTCGTTTTTGTCCATTGGCGTAATAATGGATGCTTGCGGTATCAGTGTATTTGCTGTAGTGTTCCAAATTCCCCTCTGTATCAAAATAACTGCGCATGGTATCGCTAATGATCTCTTTGATCGCATTTTGCCCGGGATAGTAATAATAGATTTCATCAGCATTTGCCTCTATCCCAATTTTTCCTGCGCTTGTCCACACGGAAAGGGTGCTATCCCTTAGATCAGCATCCATCCCCAGCGTTCGGTTTGGATGCCAATACCGAAGCCTGAACATCTTCCCGTTCTCAAATTCACCCTGCAAATTCAGATTGTAGCGATCTCTGTGAAAGGTGCGGATATAGCCATCATAGGGTTCATCAGTAATTTTATGAACCAGCGTAAGCGAAGTATCCACCACCTCATAAAACCGATGGCCGTTTCGTTGCCTGGCCTGTATAAATTGATCGGGATGGACCTTCACCCCATCCGTTGTCCGGAATTCCAGTTCATCGTATCCTTTCAAAAAATAATGTTGCTGCCGGGCTGACTGTTCCTCACTGCATGCACTCATCAGTACAGAAATCAGAAATAATCCTGCCGTCAGAAACCTAATTTCATTCTTCATTATACTGAACGCTGTTTCCCAATAAGTATCCATATGGTTTCAATTCTTCGATCTGATCGAATACCACTTTCAGGATACCAATCAAAGGAACGAACAAGATCATTCCGGAAATACCCCATAATTCTCCCCCAATGATCAACGCAACCATTGCCACAAAAGGATTGATGGATACTTTGGAGCCCACAATACGCGGAGTGATGAAATTGCCTTCCAGAAACTGAACGGTTCCAAAAACAGCTATCACAAATACAGGAGTGAGCAGTGAATCAGTTAAAAGCAAGGCATATACAAGTGGAGGTAGCGCTCCAATAATAATCCCGATATAAGGAATGATAGCAAGTAAAGCGGCAAATACGCCAAAGAAGACGGCGTGTTCCAGTCCTACTATAAACAATCCTGTGGTATTCAGAACAGCTAAAATTCCTATGACCGTCAGCATACCAACCAGGTAATTCTGCGTCACATTCTGCACGCGATCGAGCAAGCTGTCTATGTTTGAGCCGACACCTTGTTTCACATCAACCAGCTTTCGGAAAAAAGTGCGATACATTTCGCGGTAGTACAGCATAAAGAAAATGAAGATGGGCATGAGCGTCATCACCGTAAACATATTGGTAGTGGCACTTACAATGGAGCTTACATAATTACCGCTTTGGTCGATCAGATTATTGATGCCTTGCTGCAGATATTCGCTTTGCTCTTCCTGAGAGATTCCCACCGTTTCTTCAAGGAAGGTAATGGCCTGATCCGTTGTGGTTTTCAGCTTTTCAGTGACTTCGGGAACCCGTTCAGAGAATTGAATGAACTGTGCTGATATCAGGGATAAAACACCCGCAAATACTACAAAAACCAACAACAGGGTTAGCAATATGCTACCGGCCCTGCCCAGTTTCCATCGCTCAAAAACTTCTACAAGGGGATTCAGCAACATGGCAAAGAAAGCAGAGAAAGCCAGTGGCATCAGGATGAATTTGCCATAACTGGCGACCATAAAAAGCAGGCTTAACCCAATTAAGATCAGGGTAGCTTTCAGCCAAAAGGGATATTTCTGCGGAGATTTAATTCGATGATGTGCCATAATCTGCTATATTATTTATCAGAAGATACTTTCATAATTAGCAATGATAATTAATACCGCTTAAAGATGTACTCATAATTCTGTATGAGCATCTTTTATTCCACAGCTAAACATTCACCAATTCGGGGCCGGCATGAGTAAAGCCAAAAGGCTGAATAAATACACCACATTTTCACTCGTCTTTATCTTGCTGGTGATCTGCTTATTTGGACTGCAGGTATCCGGTGTTTTTGAGCCTGTCGAGAAAACATTACTGGATCAAAAATTCCGCACTTTTGAAAGAGAGGTGCCACAGGACCGCGTTTCCCTCGCCATGATAGACCAAAGGAGCCTGGATGCCTTTGCTCAAAATCATAATATTTACTGGCCCTGGCCGCGTGAAGTCTACGGTGTTGTGCATAATTACCTGATGGCCAAACAAGTTCGAATGGTGGTGTATGATGTCCTTTTTGACCAACCTGATTTTGACCGAAATGGAATACGCGGAGAGCTCAGCGACCGTTATCTGGAACAGATGTTCGGTACCTACCAAAACTCGGTGCTTTCAGCCCAAACCGTGGACAGCGACAGCGGCTATACTTCATCGAATCTAGATAAATTCACCTACCCCACTGAATCCGATTCTGATCAAGAACTATACTCCGTCCATAACCTCCCGATCCCGCGCTTTCTTCAAACAGCCAGAAGTGTAGGCTCCGTTGCCATTCCTACTAAACAAGAATCTATAATTCGCTCGGTCCCCCTTTTCTTTGATCTTTCTGAAGGAAGTGCTCTGCCTGCCCTGGGGATGGCTGCATGGCTGAGCTACATGAATTTTGGGGATACTGTCATCCGAAAAAATGAAAACTACTTGTCTGTCGATTCTTTGCAGATCCCCCTGCAGGACGATGGCAAATACCTGATCAACTGGTACAAGAAAGGAGGCGTTGAGCAAGGATCCTTCCAGCATTATTCCTTCTACGGGCTGTTTAAAGCCGGGATGGAATTTCGTCAGACCGGAAACCCCAAAGCCGATTCTTTGATCGAGCTAAAGGATAAGATCGTATTTATAGGAGCTAATGCAGCCGGTTTGTCTGATATAAAATCAACCCCGATGAGTCCGATCGAACCCTTTCCCGGAGTTGAGATCCATGCCACGGTAACCAATAATTTACTGGAATCTGATTTCATCACCACCGTTTCTGACTCCACTAAAAATATTGTTCTGCTGTTTATTGCACTTCTCCTGTTGGGGGTGATTCTCTTAGCACCCTCAAAGATCAATATTCCTATTTCTATAAGTATCTTGATTGCCATTATTCTCACGGGATTGATGCTCTTTGGGAGTGCCCGGATCTGGTTCCCCACAGCAGAATTATTTTTGTCGGCCCTGTTCATTACCATTGTGGGATACACTACCAAATATGTAACCGAGGATGCCCAGAAACGAGCCATCCGCTCAGCCTTTGACCTGTATCTTCAGAAAGAACTGGTAGAACAGATCATTGAGGAACCCGAGTTGCTCAAATTGGGGGGCGACAAGAAAGAACTCACTGTACTATTCAGCGACCTGGCAGGCTTTACCACCCTCTCCGAGAAAACTCCGCCTGAAGATCTTGTCAAGTTCCTGAATGAATATTTGAGTGAAATGACCGACATCGTGTTCAAAAATAAAGGCACTCTTGACAAATATATCGGTGATGCCATCATGGCCTTTTGGGGAGCGCCGGTGCCGGAAGAAGATCACGCTTACTACGCCTGCAAATGTGTACTTGAAATGGAAGAGAAACTGAAAGAGCTTCAACAAAAATGGAGGTCCGAGGGATTGCCCGCCCCTCATGTCCGCTACGGACTGAATACCGGTGATATGGTCGTCGGCAACATGGGCTCCAAAGAACGATTCAGCTATACGGTTCTGGGAGATCATGTGAACCTGGGAGCCCGGCTCGAACCAGCCAATAAGGATTTCGGGACCCGTATCCTGATCTCGGAATTCACCTACCAAAAAGTCAAAGAACGCTTCCTGACCCGCGAAGTGGCCCTTATGAAAGCAAAGGGAAAAACAGAACCGATCCGCATATATGAGCTCATTGCAGAAGCAGACAGCGAGACGGCACGGCAAGAAAGACCCTTCACAGAACTTTTCCATAGCGCGTTAAATCATTATTATGAAAGGGAATGGGAACTTGCAGAAGCAAAATTTCGGGACGCACTGGAGCTAAGAGAAGCTGACATGCTTTGCCAGATCTACCTGAAGAACATCGAGGTATTCAAGAAAAACCCACCCGGCGAAAACTGGGAAGGCAGTTATCAACAAATAAGTAAATGATGAAGAACACGATTATCATATTTTTCGGGGTGCTGTTGTTTAGCACAGCTATTGTAAATACCTCTGTGATGGCGCAGGAGATCAAGTACACCAATCAAACCGCCGATATGCGGGAGGGCCCGGCAGCCTATCACGATCTTTTGCTCAGGTTGTACATCAATAATCGGGTTGAACTTGATTCTACTCAGGGATACTGGGACCGAATCTGGTTTGAAGAAACGCGAGGCTGGGTTCCCGGCTATACTCTTTCGGATGATAAAACCAACTCAGATAAACTTCAGTCCGACTCGCTCCAAAGCCGTATGGACCTTATGTTTTCTCAAATGGATGGAGAGGGTGATACCGAAGAAGAACAGTTGACGGCTTCCCCCGCCCAGGTTTCGGCCGCCGTGAAAGGTTTTGCTGAAAAATGGCGGGAATCCAAGGACATGGACATCACTGTTGATCTTGAACGCTTTATGATAGATGCGCCATCTACCACTGAATTTCGAAATTTTATTGGGGTACGAGAGCGCGATATGACACGGCAGCAAAAACGCCGGCTTTTATATCCTGAAGCTATTTTTGTGCCTTACACCGATCCCGCCATCGACCAAATAGGATATGCTGTTGCTACGGCCGTTGCTCAGGATGGCTTGGTTTCAAACTACCCGGTACAGCGATATCTGACGCTACTCTCAGCCCTTATCGTTGAAAACAGCCACAAGCCTGAACTTAATTTCGATGTATTCATTCTGGATACCAACGAAGTGCAGGGATATTCGCTGCCAGGAAACTTTGTATTCATTTCAAAAGGAGCCCTGAAGCAAATGCGATCTGAAGCAGAGCTGGTTCACTTTTTGGCGCACGAAGTAGCACACCTGGTGTTTAGCCATGGAATGCTGGAGTACGAAGAACGGGAAGAGAAAATACGCTCTGAAAGCATGTTCGATGAACTAGACCGTAAGCTGGCGGACGAAGATCGCTATACGGAAGAAGAGCAGGGAATTCGGGACAATCTGAATGAAATGGCCGATCAGCTGTACGATTACATCAACAGTGACCGGCTGGAGGAATACGAGGTGAAAGCCGATCACTGGGGCATTATTTACACTTACCTCTCCGGCTATAACCCCAATGAAGCCGTGAAGTATCTCAACCGAATTCAGATCTCGGAAACAGAAGCCCGCATGGAATGGAATGGACTTTCCCTGGAAAACCGGATCAAAGCCATCAACGAGCAAATAAATGAAATGAACCTGAATAGTGGAAACGTGAATACCGACCTCTTCAACCGTTTGATCGACAACCTTTAGAACTGACAGTTCGGGATAAGAATCAAAGGAACAAGCAGGGATTTCTATTTCTAGAGAGGGGTCATACCCTTGCAGAAAGTCCCCGGAAATTTACTTCACCAGCATCATTTTTTTGGTGATGCTCATTCCATCAATCTGGAGGCGATAGAGATAGGTTCCGGAAGAAAGCTCCGCACCATCAAAGGGAATGGAATAGGTGCCAAGCCGAAAAGTACCATTTGCCAGTGTCTTGACACGGCGCCCCATTACATCATAAACCTCCAGCTTCACCTGTGCCGTGCGGGGGAGCTCAAAATCAATGTTGGTAGAGGGATTAAATGGATTCGGGTAGTTTTGATACACCTTTATTTCTTCAGGAAGATTAGCGAATTTTGGATCCCGAATTGGTATAGAATTCCCGGATTTACCCACTCTCATGTTCAATTCTTTTGACCTCACACTATTGCTGAAGTTACCCACAACGACCCCGACTTTTTCAACATCTTCCCAATAAAAACTTGAAGGGACATACACCTGACTCTTTTGCTTTCCTGTGGAAATAACCTCTTCCATTCCGCCATCCTTCAGGTAAAACAACAATCCGATTCCCACCTGTGAACTGTCAAAATCTACCGCCACGTCGATGCTTCCTTCATCAAAAGAAGAGGGCGTGATCTCAAAATAACGAGCGGCCAACGGTTCAATGTCATTGATGGCTATAGTATCGAGAGGAACGCTGGAAAATTCATCTTCCATATTGGCGTAAGGGTAATCCCGCTTTTCCTCAAAACCATAGTTACTATCCCCTGCCCTGCTGCCAGAGGCAAAATGCCACAGATGATTTCGAATAAAGGACTCCTCAAAAGTGTCCCCATATTCCGGAAGCAGTTCAACCAGGGCTTCATCCAAAGACAGACTATTCTGCTCTTCTATCATCTGCCACGCATCGCTCCAGATCTTATTTCCAAAATATTCAGAATAAAAGATCATCCAGCTTACATGCCAGTAGGCACCGGGAGTGCCTCTATGTGGGCGGTAGAAAATAGATTCGAAATACGGATCTGGAGAATCCAATCCATTTTTGATGTAATGGTAATAATCGTTCACATCATCATACACCACTTCCTCCATCAGCGTGGCGTCCATTTCAGACCAGTTAAAAGCCCCGGAAGGAGAACGCCACCGGTTTTGTGAAAACTGAATAGCATGTTTGAACTCATGGGCAACAGTAGCAAAAAGAGCTCCTTTCTGATCTCCCTCGGGATGGGTGTTGGGAGGAAATCCCTCAAAGTCATTTTCGATATAGATCACCGTTTCCGGCTCCCCGGCGCTGCGCGAAACCGTTTCCGTATATCCATAGGATCCTCCGGTATTTTCTATGTAGAATTTATACTTCGCTCCCTCCGGGATGGGATCCTTAAAACCAATGCGTAAGACTTCGTGCCTGTACGATGAATCTGCAGCTTCAGCCAGCCACTCCACATAATCAGGAACGCCATTTTCATTTTTATCAACCACAGAAACGGAATCAGAACCTGAAGTAGAATAAAAGATCTCAAACTTACCTCCGGGAGAAGTGTAGCTTTGCTCATCCTGCCTGCCTGTCCTCGCCTCCGCTAAAGCGCCTTTTAAAGCCCTCACTTTTTCTTTTGTAGATGGAGACAGTTCGCCCTCATGCTGCCTGTAAAACATAAAAGCCGGAGTAGCACATTTATGAATCTGCTTTGGATCCGCCGGCTCATACAGCAATTCAAATTGTTTTAAAACGGCTTCATCAACCCCAATTTCTCCTTTGGTGTAGGCCATCTGAACCTCTGTAAGCGAGGGAGGAGGAAGTTGCTGCTGGGCAGTGGCAGGATGCCACAAACTTACCCCAAGGGACAAAAAGAGCACGTATATAAATTGCCTGCAGGGGTTATTCATTATTGGGATTTTCCTTAACTTTAGAGTTCGCGAATAATTGAACGTACTAACGCAACAGTTCTTATAATTTAAGAGAAAAAATGTACCAAGTAATACTTTATTATAACTTCGAGCACATCGAAGAACCTGAGAGATTTTGCAAAGCCCATAAGAACTTCTGTAAAGAGATCGGGCTAAAAGGACGTATTTATATTTCGGAAGAAGGCCTGAACGGAACGGCCGCCGGAACCGATCAACAGATCGAAGAATACAAAAATTACGTATGGTCGCTGCCCGGCTTCGACGACACTGCCTTCAAACAGGAAGAATGTGATTATATCCCCTTTCCACGCCTTACCGTCAAAGTTCGAGATGAAATTGTATCACTCCACAAAGATGACGTTGATCCCGAAAATGGCGGGAATTACCTGGAACCGGAAGAATGGCGCCGGGTAATCGAAGAAGAAGATCACGTGATGATAGACGTTCGAAATAACTACGAATCCAAGATCGGCCATTTTAAAGGAGCTATTAAACCGGATGTCGAGAATTTCTATGATTTCCCGCAATGGCTGAATGAGGCAAACATCCCCAAAGACAAAAAGGTGCTGATGTACTGCACTGGCGGAATTCGTTGCGAGAAGTTTTCCGTACTGATGAAAGAGAACGGATGGGATGATGTAAACCAACTGCACGGCGGAATTTTACGCTACGGAAAAGAAGAAGGCGGAAAGCATTTCAAAGGTAAATGTTTTGTATTCGATGACCGTCTGGTGGTGCCTGTAAACCCACAAGACCTGGCCCCTGTTGCTCAATGTGAAATTACCGGGAAGCCGGCTGACACGTACATCAACTGTGCGAATATGGAATGCAATAAGCTGTTTGTTTGCAGTGAAGAAGGTGCCCGACAAATGGAAGGCTGCTGCAGCAAGGAATGCATGGAAAGTGAATACAAGCGTCCTTTCGATCCTGAAAATGCCTTCAAGCCCTTCCGCAAGTGGTACAATTATTTTGGTGAGGATTTTAAAGAACGTCCCGTTGAGGCTTCGTAAATCAAATAATGGAGTAACGCTTCGAGGCCTTTTGAGGCGCTCGCAGGCTCTGCTTTTTGATCGTTAGTTTCCTATGAATTCATCCCGCCCCGTTCGCATAGTAAAGCCTTATCCGATCACCTATAGGTTCAGGGTGAAATCTGAGTTTGAAGGCACCTCGTTGCTGGATCTTATGGCCGAACGGTTTCCCTTTCATGGAGCAAATGTGTGGGAAACCAAGATCAAAAACGGTCATGTGGGAGTGAATGGGAAAGAAGCCTCATCAGAATACATTCTCTCCAGAAAAGACGAAGTATTCCATCATAACCCCAAAGTGAAAGAGCCCTCCGTTCCGGATGAAGTTCAGATCCTGCATCAAACAGAAGAGTACCTCATCGTCTACAAACCCGCCCCGTTGCCGATGCATCCCGGCGGGCGGTATAACAAGAATTCCCTCACGGCAATCCTGGAAGAAATGGGCTTTTCGGATCTGAGGATCATCCACCGGCTGGATGCTGTGACAACCGGGCTCGTACTTTTGGCCCGAAATAAGGATTTTTGCAAGCAGGCCATGATGTGTTTCAGTGAGTCTAAAGTGAAGAAAACCTACTTCGCATTGGTCTCCGGAAACCCCACAGAGGATTCCATTATTATAGATGCGCCCATCCGTCGGAAAACCGGATTTGTGTTTGAAAGTGAATTAGGATTGACACACGCCAAAAAAGCTATTACCCGCTTTGAAGTCATTCAGCATCAAGAAAACTCAGCCGTCGTCAAATGCTCTCCTAAAACAGGACGAACCCATCAAATTCGATTGCATCTGGAGCAATGGGGCTACCCCATTATCGACGACCCCATTTATGGAAAAAATGGAGACAAAAGCAGCCGGATCGTTCAAAATACAGCCATTAGTCTCATCAATGCCGGACTGGAAATTGAAGAGCTTGGGGTGAAATGGGCGTTGGAAATTCCTAAAGAGTGGCTTTCAAACATCCAGTAAGAATCAATCATTTTTTGCTCGCAGAGTCACGCGGATGAAGCGCGAAGTTGCGCAGATGGACGGAACCTTACCTTCGCTCCTCAGCCCTTAAAAAACGCCTCGGCAATTCGGGCAAACTGCTTGGGCTTATCCAGGAAAGCGTAATGACCGGCATCTTCGATGATAACCAGCGCGGCATTTTTAATTCCCTTTTCGATTCTCTGTCCTTGGTAAACGGGCGTGGCATCGTCATTTCTTCCCCAGATTAGCAGCGTTTCATGAGGAATGTGGGGCAAGCTAGATTCTAGATATTCCGATACCGATCTCACAAAAGTCTCACGCATCACCCCGCTCAATTTTGAGTAATCGGAAGAACCCAGGCTTTTCCAGAGAGAAGTGGATCTCAGCCAACCGAGTGCTTTTTGCCGGAGTGCACCGGGTAAGATCATAAACGGGGCTTTCAGGGTCTTGGCGGTATATTTTTTGAGATAGAATGTTGCCGATCGCTTTGGTTTCATTCCCGCCCCTCCGGTAATGAGTACTTTATCGATGTGTTTTTTTCCAAATTCCCGGGCACAGAGTTTCAGGATAATTCGTCCTCCATAAGAATGTACCAGCACATCTACTTTGTCCTCATCCAGCGATCCGATAAAAGCCTGAACGGCATCAGCATAGTCATCAATATTCCAGGGGCGGACGGGCTCGGGGGAATCCCCAAAACCGGGAAGATCGAGCACGTAGTTGGTTCTGAGATGAGCAAGGTTTTGGGCCACCGGCATCATCACACGCTTGCTGCTGCCCCAGCCGTGAAGGATCACCAGTGGCTT
>CERJ01022035.1_pt1 | contig 53609 bp, 51 predicted proteins | sample 530781 | NCBI WGS metagenome assembly CERJ01 (sample SAMEA2620967, study PRJEB7988) | marine metagenome | biome: marine biome (ENVO:00000447); feature: deep chlorophyll maximum layer (ENVO:xxxxxxxx); material: "saline water (ENVO:00002010), including plankton (ENVO:xxxxxxxx)" | depth 30 m
TTATAAGAAGCTAAGTAATTAAATGTGATAGGAAAAGCAAACTTTAAGCTTTATTACATCGGGGTGTTAGTCATGTTGAAGTTAATTAAAGATGGTGTTTTGGAGGTTTTATTTCCAAAGGTGTGCAGCGTATGTGGACTACAGCTATCAAAGGATGAGCATTTTGTGTGCTCGCGGTGTTTGAATGGAAAATTCGAGAAGGCCTTCCATACCGATAAGATCTCTACAAGCGGCGTGTTGCTGCCAGAGGGAATTCTACTGCAGCATGCGCTCTGGAATTTTGACAAAGGGGGTTATTTACAGGAGCTGCTTCATCAGCTAAAATATCATCGCTTAACAGGTGTTGGGGTTGATATTGGGCGGCAGCTGGGGAAAAGTATGCTACAAAATCCGCGGTTTACTGAAGGCATCAAGAATAAAAAAGTTCGTTTGCTCCCGGTACCGCTTCACCCCAGAAAAAGGAGAATGCGGGGCTACAATCAGGCATTTCATATTGCTAAAGGAGTGGCAGAGGTGACCAACTTGCATATCTTGGGAAAGGAAGTTGTGGTCAGAAACAGGAACACCAGAACCCAAACCGGATTTTCACTGGAAAAACGGCGTCTCAATATGCAGGATGCCTTTGAAGTAAAAGAGTCAGATAAGGTAAAAGAGGCGTTAACAGTGATCATCGATGATGTATTTACAACCGGGGCCACTACTTTTGAGCTGAGCGGGACACTGAACAAAGCAGGATGTGCGGAAATAATGATAGCAACGGTAGCACAGGCATAATTTTTCAGGCAATCTGTTAAAAAGACTTTTACACCGCAGTTCTGAAAGAAACTGAGATTTCGCCTATATTTGGGATATGGAAAATTTTAAAAGAGGACGGTTTGACTGGCAGATGCTGGAGCTCCCCGACGGCATCACTACGAGTAACGGAAATTGGTATCACATTACCCGAGAGGGAATTGAGAAATATGTGCCGGGATTACTCGATAAGAGGCCTTTGGAGTATATTATTCAGGAGGCTGACGCTTGGGTGAAAAGCTCAGACGGCTTGGCATTGATGCTTTATTTCATACTGGTATATGTTTCTGTTGATCCACTTTTGGCAACAGGTATTTCGCTGGTTTTTTATTTTCTGTGGTACTTTAATACCAGTGTTTTTGTGAATGTTACCGCTTCACCCATTGCCAAGATCTTGAATAAAGATGGGGTGGTGTATACAATTTCAGCACTTTGTTTGATCGGGATCACGCTACAGGAAATGGCACTTGGGATAGGAATCTCCATCGAGTTTTCTGCCTTGTGGTATGGGCTGGCACTGTTTTTCATGTATAAGGTTGGATTACTAAATCTTGCTATTCAGTATGTACAATCAAAATTCTTTGGGAAGGCGAAAATCCCTAAGCAAAATCGAATTCTGAATATGCTCCTGATTCGATACGGAATGAAGCACGGAATATTGACTGGTAAGGTGGCTAAGATGGAAAATGAGCTGATCCGTGTAACCAATTATCACAAAGAGAAGAAAAATAATAAGTAGGATCGTAATTCAATATGAAGCAACTATTCATTATCCGGCACGGAGAGACCGATAACAATAAAGCCGGAATTATACAGGGCAGAAGTTTAGATGCCTCCATAAATGACCTGGGAAGAATGCAGGCAGAAGCTATCCGGGAAGCCATGGAACCGTTTGAGATCCAAAAAATTATAGCGAGTGGTCTTCGCCGCACGCATGAAACCGCAGATCCTTTAGCTACCCGTCGGAAGCTCAAGATCCACAAATATTCCCAACTCGATGAAATTGATTTTGGAGTGCTGGAAGGCCGTTCATTTACAAAAATTAAAGATGAAGTGATGGAAGTGCATGAAAAGTGGAAGGGCGGTGATGTGGACTTTGCTCCTGAAAATGGAGAGTCTCCACGGCACACTTTTAACAGAGCCAATGATAAAGTGACCGATATTCTTGAGAACTCTTCAGAAGAAAGTATGGTGTTTTTTATCCATGGCCGGCTCACCCGAATCCTGTTATCAGAATGGTTGGGATATGGTTTGAGAAATATGCATAAAATTGAGCATCAAAATGGAGCTATCAATCATCTGACGTGGCACAACGGGCTGTTCAAAGCGGTGGAGTTGAATAAAACTGACCACCTGCTTGAGCTGGTATAAACGGGGCAAACTTTGACTTTGCAGTGCCAATTATTCCTTATCTTTGAGTTATTAAAAGAACCATTCTCGTTGGCTTCTTGTTTTGAAGTCATACGATAAATCAATCCAAAAATATGAGTGAAAAAGTAAGATCCATGTTCGCCGATATTGCCGATGATTATGATCGGATCAACAGTGTATTGTCGTTTGGCGTACATCATGCATGGCGAAAAAAAGCAGTCCTGGAAAGTGGAGCCCACAAAGGCGATCATGTGTTGGATTGTGCGACCGGCACCGGTGATCTGGCCATAGAATTTAAGAAAGCAGTTGGAGAATCAGGCTATGTGATGGGCACCGATTTTTGTGCTCCAATGATAGAACCGGCTCCCGGAAAAGCTAAAGAAGCCGGACTCGAAATCGATTTTGAAGTGGCTGATGCTATGAATCTTCCCTATGATGACGATGCGTTTGACATCGCCAGCATCGCTTTCGGAATTCGCAATGTGGATGAACCGGTCACAGCCCTGAAAGAAATGGCCCGGGTGGTGAAGCCCGGTGGACGAGTGGTTGTGCTGGAATTTGGTCAGCCCAAAGGTTTCATGAAGTTTCCTTACGATTTGTATAGTCAGCACATTATGCCGGCTATTGGTGGTTGGCTGAGTGGCAACCGGGAAGCTTATACATATCTTCCGCGAACCAGTGCCAAATTCCCGGCCGGTGATAACTTTCTGGCTTTGATGGATGAATCCGGCTCCTTCCAAAGCAGGCGTGCTGTAAAGCTAACAGCCGGAATTGCTTATGTATATGTTGGAGTGGTTCAATAATTGTATATTCACACCGAATTACAGCAACGGCATTATTATGCGACAGCCTTATTTTTAACAAGAAAAGCAGTGTGTTTTTGCAGCTCTATAAAAAGCTAAACTCATGACAATAGAAGAAATTAAAAAAATAATCCCGCATCGCTATCCATTTTTACTGGTAGACCGTGTGGTGGAACTGGAAGAAGAACGCATCAAAGCCTATAAAAATGTAACGGCCAACGAGGAGTTTTTTAATGGCCATTTTCCGGGGCAGCCCATTATGCCTGGTGTGCTACAGGTAGAAGCTCTGGCCCAGGCTGGCGCAATTATGTTGATGACACAGCATGCCGAGGGTGATGACGACAAGATCATGGTGTTTACGGGCATCAATAAATGCAAATTCAGGAAACAGGTAGTACCGGGAGATCAGTTGATCCTGGAAGTAGAGCTTGGAAGTATGAAGCGCAATTTTGTAACCATGACAGGGAAGGCAACTGTTGATGGAAAAGTAGCTTGCGAACTGGAAGCTTCAGCAGCATTGGTCCCACGGGAGAAAGCATGAGTACCCAAAAATCTTCTGGTAAACCGGTAAAGATCACCACTCAAACTGTGGTGGATATGAAGTCGAAAGGAGACAAAATATCTATGCTAACCGCTTATGACTTTACCATGGCTCAGATCATAGATCAGGCCGGGGTTGATGTCATTTTAGTGGGAGACTCAGCCAGCAACGTGATGGCCGGACATGAAACCACCGTCCCCATGACACTGGATCATATGATCTATCACACCACCTGTGTAGTGAGAGGTGTTGATCGTGCACTGGTTATAGCCGATCTGCCTTTCATGAGCTATCAGGTGACTACAAAAGAAGCGCTGATCAGTGCAGGCCGTATGATGAAAGAAGCCGGCGCACACGCGATCAAACTGGAGGGCGGTAAATCTATCGTCGATACAGTTCGGCGCATTGTAGATGCAGGGATCCCGGTAATGGGACACCTTGGGCTCACCCCGCAAAGCATTTATAAATTTGGGACCTACAAAGTACGGGCCACCGAAGATCAGGAAGCAGAAGAATTGATACGGGATGCCAAGTTACTGGAAGAAGCAGGATGTTTTTCGTTGGTGTTAGAGAAAATTCCCGCAGAGCTGGCTGCTAAAGTCACTGCAGAACTTTCTATCCCAACGATAGGAATTGGGGCAGGTCCCGAGTGCGACGGACAAGTACTGGTGATTCACGATATGCTGGGTTTGAATAAAGAATTCAACCCACGATTTTTACGCCGCTATGCCGATATGAACTCGGTGATGACGGATGCGGTTCAGAACTACATCAAAGATGTTAAAAGCAGAGATTTTCCAAATAAAGAAGAGCAGTACGGCGGATGAGCGACTCAGAAAGACCATTTATTTTAGTAAGTAACGACGACGGAATTTTTTCACCGGGTATAAAAGCGCTGGCTGAAGTAGCAGCAGAATTTGGAGATGTATATATCGTGGCTCCCGATAAAGAGCAGAGTGCGGTAGGACATTCCATCACCATTCAGGTGCCGTTGCGTGCCAGTAAATTTACCGTGGCCGACAAGTTTGAGGGAGAAGCTGTAAACGGAACGCCTGCCGATTGTGTGAAGCTAGCTCATGGGCAGCTCTTGGATCGGAAACCGGATCTTGTGGTAAGTGGTATCAATCACGGAAGCAATGCCGGGATCAATATCATGTATTCCGGAACGGTGAGCGCGGCAACGGAAGGAACTATTCTGGGATATCCATCCATTGCGGTGAGTTGTACCGAATTTAGTGAAGAGGCCAATCTCCGTGGCTGTCAGGAAGCGGCCCGCCGAGTAATTCGGTTTGTTTTGAAAAATGGACTGCCGAGAGGTATAACTTTGAATGTAAATGCTCCGGCCGGTGAATTCACCGGGATCGAGTGGACGCGACAAGCCGACAGCCGTTACGTAGAAGAATATGAAAGCCGTACCGATCCTTTTAACAGAGCTTATTACTGGCTTACCGGGAAGTTTGAATTACTGGACGATGGCAAGGACTCAGATATTCATGTTCTAAGAGATGGAAAAGCTTCCGTAACTCCCATTCAATACGATCTGACGGCGTACAATCTACTGGAAAATGTAGATGAGCGCAGCCTGAATGAGACGGATTGATCTTACCCGATCAGTGGCCGTTCTCGGCTAATTTTTTCACCACATTAAGCCAGAACTGGTCGTAGATCTTTGACGATTCCTTGTTCATCTGAAGATGCATTTGAGAAAGGTGAGAAAGCGGAATAGTCTCCAGATGCGTTCCCCATTTAGCACTTTCAACAGAGACAAAAGCATCATTTTCCCCTTCCTTATCAAAGATCTGATTATTCTGAAATCGAAGCACGGGGTTGATCGGAAATTCAGTTCCTTTGCCCACAGCGGCACTGTACGAATAATACTGTACGCCTTCTACATCCGGGTGTTCGGGATTGAAGATGTCCCGGGCATATCCACAGGATAATTGTTCCAAAGAACCCAGCGCATCACTTTTGGTTTTTGGAAACATAAACTCTCCAAACCAGTCGAACATCTCGCTGAGCTTTTCCATCACCAATTCTGGTGTCTTTAAAACAAGATCTGCAAGGCTCGAGCCGTGATGGGGAGTGGCTATGGTCGTGAGGCTTTCAACGTACTCAGCAGCATCCATTTTAGATAAGGCACAACGCATATCTAGTCCGCCCATGCTATGTGTTACCACATTTACCTTTTCATAGCCATGTTCTGTGCAAAATTTTTGGATGAGCCGAACCCAGTTTTCCGCCCGGGTTTCAATTTTGGCGTAAGGAACGGTATTGGGGGCAATGGCAACCACTCCATGGCCACGAATTTCCATGCAGGGATCGTGCAAAGGACCGGATTTCACTACGGAGCCAATCGCTCCATAACCATGGCACAAAAAGACCGGATACTTCAGTTTCACCAGATCGGGCTGAGGAAATTCCTGCAATTCAAGACGCTTCAGTATATTCTTTCGATCAGCCATGTTTAAAATTGTTCGGTTTGAAGAGTATCCAGATCAGTGTCGGTTGTAAGGCGCAAAGTTCGAAGAATGGTATTATTGTAATACAAAAAAATGTCCATATCCCTGGAAGGAAAATGCACGCGAGCAGGTGTATCTAAGCCATAAGGAGTCAGTTTCTTGTCGAGGTGGACATGAAATAAGGTCTTGGAAAATCTGGAGGGAACTTCAATTCTGAATTCCTTTCGGGTCAGGTTTGAATCTACATGTACAGTACTTGTTCTTATCTGGGATGACAAGATGCGAGATTCCTGAAACTGAACTTGCAACAAGGAATCGAGTTCGCCAAAGTTATCCAGTCTTTGAAAAGTGGGTGCAGGCGTGGAGGCTAAAATGATTCCACTGATGATACAAGTGAAGGCCAACAAAGCCGTTACAATTTTTTTCCCATTTTTAAAATGTTCCATGAACACGATGTTGGTTCCTTAATTTCATAGATTTACTTTCAACGCAATCTATAAACTTCTGTACAAAAAAAGATATGTCATTTCAAATTCAAAAAGTTCGATCGAAATCTCAGGTGGATGCTTTTCATGAGTTGCCCGGTCGATTACATGCCGAGAGTAAATGGTATCGTCCGCCCTTTCGGTTTGAAGTGGAAAATGTTTTTGATGAAGAAAAAAATGAACGTTTCCAGAAAGGTGGTTCGTGTGAAAGGTTTTTAGTGTATGATGGAGATCTGGTTGTTGGACGTTTTGCTCTGTTTACAGATCCGGAAAAGGATAAGGCATACGATCCGAAGTTGGGAGGTATTGGATTCATTGAAATGGAAAACGATCCTGGAATAGCTACTGCTGTCATAGATTTTGCCCGTGAATGGCATAGTAAGAAAGGGTATGCAGGCTTTCGGGGTCCCATAAACTTTGGGGAAAACGACACGTTCTGGGGTATTTTGATCAACGGTTTTGAGGATCATAATGTATATGGCATGCTTTACCATCAGGAGTACTACGAAGGATTGATCGAGCAAACCCAGCCCGAGAAATTTGATGACCTGTATATGTATCAGCTTCAAATGGATCAGCCTCTTCCCGAGCGACTATTACGAATTGCGGAACGGGTAAGATCCAGAGAAAATATTGAGATCCGCCCTATAGACAAGAAGAATTTATTGCAGGATGGAGAACTGATTCGACAAGTATATAACCGAGCATTTCAAGATCAGATCATTCAGGAGCGGGAGGAAGAGTTTATCGGGATTTCAGAAGAAACCATTCGCCAAATGGTTAAAAAGCTGAAACCAGTTTTAATGCCTGAAACTTCACCCATTGTTTTTGTAGATGGAGAGCCGGCTTCGTTTTTGGTAAGCGTCCCTGATCTTCACGAAATATCGGCTCAAACCAAAGGAAAACTAAAATGGTGGCATCTGCCCAAACTGATAGGATTCAGGAAAAGAGCGCAAAAATTTAGACCGCTGGCATTTGGAACCGATCCAAAATATCGAGGCAGGGGACTGGAATCGCTGGTGTTTATCGAGGGCGTGAAATGGACGCGAAGATATTATCCTAACATAAAAGTATTGGAAGGTGGATTTGTAAGTGAAAAGAACTGGATCATGCGACGAAGTCTGGAAGCACTGGGCTGTGAGACCGCCAAAACGTATCGCGTATACAAGTGGATGTGTGGGTGATATGGTGATTAGGTGAGGAAGACCATATTAAGCATTAATAGCTTGCTAAAACTGCTATGCTGTAATTGGTATATGAGAAAGCTCCCGGAGAAAACACCATATCACCAAGTCACTAGATCACCTAATCACCTAAAAATCGTATTCAGAATTTCGACGGCAATATCCTTCTTTGATCCCTGGAATGTTTGTTCAGACTCTTTGCCTAATAAATGAACGGTATTTGTATCCGCTTCAAATCCTGCACCTTTATCTCTCAACGAGTTAGCAATAATGTAATCGGCCTTTTTCTTTTCCAGTTTTGAGGATGCATTTTCAAGGAGGTTCTCAGTCTCCATGGCAAACCCGATAAGTACCTGATCTTCTTTCTTATGATCGCCGAGCCAGGCTAAGATATCCTGAGTTTGTTGCAGCTTGATCTCACTTGCCGCACTCAATTTCTTTACTTTATTTTGGTGAACTTCGACCGGAGTAAAATCGGAAACGGCGGCGGCCATGATAATCACATCTGCATCCTGAAATTCCTTCACTGCTTCAAAAAGATCAGCAGTACTGACTATAGAAACGGAATGCAAGTCGTCTGGTATAGAAATAGATAGCGGGCCATGGATCAGTGTGACATCGGCACCAAGACTTTGAGCTGCTTGAGCCATAGCAACGCCCATTTTGCCAGAACTTGGATTGGAAATAAACCGCACGGGATCGATATGCTCTCGGGTTGGTCCAGCAGTTACAATTACCTTTTTTCCTTCAAGCGGACCTTCTATTGATCCGATGATATCAGAGGCTTTTTCAAGAATATCCTCGACCTCAGGAAGACGGCCTTTGCCTTCCAAGCCGCTGGCTAAGTATCCACTATCAGGTTCCAGAACATGGTAGCCCTGTTCCTGAATGGTTTGGAGGTTTTTGGAGACCCCCGGTGATTCATACATTTCACCGTCCATAGTAGGGCAGATAAGGATGGGAGAACGAGCGGCCAAAACGGTGCTTGTAAGCATATTATCCGAAATGCCGGTAGCAATTTTGGCAAGGGTATTGGCGGTACAGGGAGCTATCACAAACAGGTCGGCCCATTCGCCCCAGTTGATATGCCGGGTCCACTCGCTGGATTGTCCTTTTTCGGGAAAAATATCTACTGCAACTTCATGGCCGGAAAGGGAAGCAAAAGTCTCTAAACCAACAAAGCGGGTAGCCGAGGGCGTCATAGTGACGCGGACTTCAGCTCCCGCTTTTTGAAATTCTCTAAGTAAGAAAGCAGCTTTGTAGGCTGCAATTCCTCCGGTAACACCCAAAATGATGCGTTTACCGGAGAGCATAATTACAGTTCTTTTTCAGGATGGCGATAATAGATATCATCGTTTTCCATTTCTATAATTGCCCGTTGGGTGGGGTGGGCCAGCTTTTCAAACGCTTTAGAAATGTTTTCCTGCTCTTCATTGAAAGAAAATTCATCTTCTTCCTCAAAACCTTCGAAATACTGGAGTTTTTCGTCTAGTTCCAGTTTTTCCTGAGCTGCAATTTGCCGTGCTCTTTTGGAAAGGATTACAAGCAGTTCGTACTTATTACCCGTTTTGAATTTTAGTTTTTCAACATCTAATGTTTTAACTGACATAATATCAATTTTGATTCATGAATTTGATGACGGCTTCTTTTACTTCTTCGTAAGCCGAGTCCAAATCGTCATTAATAATTACCTGATCAAAACGATCAGCGTAAGTAAGTTCTTTTTCAGCGCGCTGTAGTCTCAGGGCCAGGGTCTCATCGTCTTCTGTGCCGCGATCTATCAGTCGCTGTTTCAACACATCAATTGAGGGAGGCTGAATGAATAAGGCGAGACTTTCATCGCCATAAATTTCTTTCACATTCACAGCTCCCTTTACTTCAATGTCAAGCAGAACAAAATAGCCTGAATTTAGTTTTTTATCAACCTCAGAACGCAGTGTACCGTATTTCTTTCCGCCATAGAATTCTTCCCATTCCAGGAATTCTTTCGACCCTACTTTTTGGTCAAAATCAGCATCTGAGAGGAAGTAGTAATGCTTTCCGTCTTCTTCATAGGTGCGGGGCGGACGTGTTGTCGCAGAAACCGAGAACTTGATGGTGTCAAAATCTTTAAAAAGCCGGCGCGCCAGGGTGGTCTTTCCGCTTCCACTGGGTGCAACCAATATGATAACTTTACCTTTTTCCATAATAGTAATGAGATTTGAGTAGTGAGTATTGAGCAAAAAAAACTCACTACTCAATACTAAAATCTAAATTATTCGACGTTTTGTACTTGTTCGCGGATCTGCTCAAGAGCTTCCTTGCACTTCACGACATACTGAGCGATCTCTGAATTATTTGCCTTAGACCCAATGGTATTCAGTTCACGGTTGATCTCCTGTGAAAGGAAATTGAGCCGACGACCGGCTGGTTCCGGTTGTTCAATGGCTTCCAGAAAAAATTTAAGGTGAGACCGGAGGCGCACGATCTCTTCCGTTACATCCATTTTATCTACAAGAACGGCTACTTCCATTTCCAGGCGCTCTTCATCAATTTTATCTTCATCGATCAAATTCTGTATGCGTTCCAGCAGTTTGTCTCGTGCTTCCTCGGCGCGGCCATTGGTTTGGGTGGTGATGATCTGAATATTCTCGTCAATGAACTCAATGCGATCAACAAGATCATTCTTAAGCTGATCGCCTTCCTGTGTACGCATTTTGAGCAGTGATTCAACAGCCTCGTTCAGAGCCTTTTTAGCAACAACCCATTTTTGCTCAATCAGCTCTTCATCTTCTTCCTCTTTCACAAACACATCGCCAAATTGTGTGATGTCTGAAATGGTGATCGGGTCTTCGATGCCGGCAATATCACGCAGATCATTCAGGATCTTGGTATATCCCGACACTTTCTTTTCGTCCACTTGAATGGAAGGACCGCTTTCGTCCGTTTCCGAGACATAGATGGTAATATTCAGCTTACCGCGATTTACAGTTTTCTGCACAAGTTCCTTTACCTCCAGTTCTTTATCCTGAAGTTGCTGTGGAAGCCGTGTGCTAAGATCCAGATAACGACTGTTTAGGGATTTGATTTCGACAGTGGATGTAATGCCATGTTCAGTAGCTTCTCCACGGCCAAAGCCTGTCATCGATATGATCATAAAAGATTCTTGATGATGAAAATTGACGCCAAAAATACAAAAGTATGCGGGCTATAAGAAATTACAACTCTCAAATTTATGGGAAGTGTATTCTGTGCGGGAACTATTAATGAATGCTGCTTAGGATTTACTATCTTCAGGCGACTTAAATACGCATATGACTATTCTCGGAATTTCAGCTTTTTATCACGATTCAGCCGCTTGCATTATTCGCGATGGTGAGATCATTGCAGCGGCTCAGGAAGAACGGTTCACCCGAAAAAAACACGACGAAAGTTTCCCTGTTCAGGCTACCCAGTTTTGTCTTGATGCAGCCGGAGTTACACTTGATGAACTTGAAGTAATTGCATTTTACGACAAACCACTTTTGAAATTCGAGCGCCTGCTCGAGACTTATTTATCGTTTGCTCCCCGTGGGGTGAAATCGTTCTTTACGGCTATGCCTGTCTGGCTGAAGGAGAAAATGTTTATGAAGCGTGAGATGTACGAGGCTCTCAAAAGGGTGGGGGAATACGATCGGGAGAAAGTGAAGTTTTTGTTTCCGGAACATCACCTTAGTCATGCTGCAAGTGCCTTTTATCCATCGCCTTTTGAAGAATCTGCTATCCTTACTATAGATGGGGTAGGAGAGTGGGCCACGGCTTCAATATGTTCTGGAAAGGGAACAGATATTACCATTCACAGGGAGCTTAAATTTCCACATTCGCTGGGACTGTTGTATTCCGCATTCACGTATTATTTGGGATTTAGAGTAAATTCCGGTGAGTACAAACTGATGGGTCTGGCTCCTTATGGAGATCCCAATTCACCACTGCTGAAGGAATATATCGAGAAGATCAAAACTGAGTTGGTAGAGATCCGGGATGATGGGTCCATTTACCTGAATCAGGATTACTTTGATTATGCTACAGGACTGAAAATGGTCCGGGAAAAAAAGTGGGAAGATTTGTTCGGGTTTCCGAAGCGGGAGGAAGAAAATGAACTTCAGCAGCATGAAGCGGACCTTGCATTAGCCATTCAGAAAGTTACGGAAGAGATCGTTGTTAAGATGGCGAAAGATGCGAAGGATCTCACAAATTCTGAGAATCTGTGCCTTGCTGGCGGAGTGGCTCTAAATTGTGTGGCCAATGGTGTGATCCAGAACGAAGGAATTTTTGAGGAGATCTATATACAACCCGCAGCAGGGGATGCCGGTGGAGCAGTGGGTGCGGCTCTTGCGGCTCATTATTTATATTTTGAGAAACAACGGCTTCCTCAAAAACCCGATAGTATGAAAAGGGGCTTACCTGGGACCTGAATTTCATGAATTTGAAATTCAGCAGCAGCTCAAGAAGTTCAAGCCCGTTTACGAGAAACTCGAAGGAAAGGCGTTGTACGCCAAAGTAGCTGACTGGCTGGCTGATGGAAACGTAGTTGGCTGGTTTCAGGGGAGAATGGAATTTGGTCCGCGGGCGCTGGGTAACCGCAGTATTTTGGGTGATCCTCGAAATCCGGATATGCAAAATAAATTGAACCTGAAGATCAAATACAGGGAGTCTTTCAGGCCGTTTGCGCCCTCTGTTTTAGCAGAAGATGCTCATGAATATTTTGAGGTGAAGTCAGATTCTCCGTACATGTTGTTGGTGCAGGAAGTGAGAAAGTCCCATCGAAAAGAGTTACCGAAGAATTATCACAAGCTTCCGCTCCGGGAAAAACTGGCGTTTGAACGCTCGGAATTTCCAGCCATCACACACATTGATTTTTCTGCCCGTATCCAAACGGTTCACCCAGAAACCAACGAACGATACTGGGAGTTGCTGAATGCCTTCAAAGAAAAAACCGGAGTGGGAATGGTGGTAAACACGAGTTTTAATGTGCGGGGTGAACCGATCGTTTGCACCCCCGAAGATGCTTACCGCTGTTTCATGAATACGGAAATGGATTATCTTGTGATCGGAGATTTTGTGTTCAGGAAATCAGCGCAAGGTGAGTGGGAAAAAAAGCTGACTTTTGAAAAGGATTGATGTCGATAAAAAGACGATTTTATATTTTTGAACTCCGGAAATTTAGTGATTAAGAATGAAAAAAAGACATAGATGGAAACACTGAAAGACCTTTGGAATTTTATGAAAGAGCGGAAGAAATTTTGGTTGGCACCGGTCATAATAGTACTGCTTCTGCTTGGTTTTTTAATTGTGATTGGTGGTGGGTCTTCCATAGCACCATTCATTTATACCTTGTTCTAAATAATTTAAAAGCTGATTATTAGCATCTTAGCATAAACGCATAATTATGATTGAACCAAAAACACTGACCCATATAGAGCAGGATCCTTCAACCCCAAAAACCCAACTGGTAATGGTTACCGGTATGTTGATATTGGGTTGGATCTTTGGAAGTATTTACTTCGTGTATGCCGCCGGTATTATTGGGATAGCATCTTTTATATCGCCCGTTGGAAATCGCCTGGTTTGGGCGTGGTATAAACTGGCTGAAGGATTGGGGTGGTTCAACTCCAGAGTGCTGCTTTCGCTGGTGTATTATGTAGTGGTTACCCCCATCGCTTTGCTGTTTCGGTTGTTTGGGAATGACCCTATGAGATTGAAAGATAATAAGGGAAGTATGTTCGAGTTCAGAGAGCATACCTATACCAAAAAGGATCTGGAAAATCCCTGGTAAGAGAGACTGACTATTCATCAAAATCTATATTATTTCATGCTACGACCTTTACCTTTAGTGATGCTGTTGTTGCTGGCTTTTACATTCACAACCCAAGCGCAGGAAACTCGTCTGGATATTGAAGCCGGTCCTAATTTTTCGACCTTCAGTTCTTCCGGTGAAAATGATTTTGAATCCGGAATGAAGGCCGGAACTCATATTGGGGTGAGTTTGGGGTATGGGCTTTCAGAAAAGCTGGAGTTGTATGCAGGTATCGGGTTATCTGAGAATAATTTCCAAAGAACGTATAAGGCCGGAAATTTTGAAAGTGGGAATTCATTTCCGTCTTCATTTGATCTTTCCTACGGTTTTAAAATGCTTGAAGTTCCTTTAGGGGTGAGATACTTGGTTTCTGGAGACCTCGTTGATCTGGGACTTTCAGCAGGATTTCGACCCGTTTTTACATCAGGTTATGAGGGCGAACGATTTTCGGATCAGCCGGAAATTCAGCAATTGTTCGACCTGTCTGATGAAATTAGAAAAGCGGGTTTATTTGTGGAGCCGGCTATTCAGCTAAGTTTTGATTTGGACGAACAAACTCAGGTTTTTACAGGTTTCCGATATGGATTTGATATGGTTGGCTTATATGAAAAGCAGAACGAAACCAGAAGATTACATCGCTTTGATATCCGGGCCGGACTCTCCATCATTCTTTTCTGAAATTAAAACGCCTGCTATAATACTGATCTTTAAAAGTTGAAAAATCGATCAACCTAAAATCATAAAAATACTACCTTAGCAGGTATATGTGTTCATCGTAAGAGAATCCCGCCGAAGACGACTTAAATCATAAAAAATTAAAAGACGATATCATTGATGGCCTTTCGTTCAGTACTTACTAAATTATTTATACTATTCTTTATTTTTCCGATTGTCATTTCCTGCTCCAATACTAACAAGATCATTACCGAAACCGCTACCGTTCCCACAGTAACCTTAGATGGCAAAGCCGTTGATCAGGAATCAGGAGAACCGATTGCCGGGGGCTTGATTTTATTGAGCGGGACAACTCAACAAACTCAAACGGACAGTGAGGGGGGCTTCACCATAAAGCTGCCGGCCGGTTATTATGAAGTGTTTGTAGATCACGAGGATTACAGGGGAGGTTCCGAAGAGGTGAATTTGATCCGAAGTAATGGAGCCAGACAATCTGTTACCCTTCAGGCAGAACGAATCCCATCTTTTCTGGATAGAAAGGAAAACCCATCTTTAAATGCGTCCCTGAGTCAGTCAAAGATTGATGAGCATCCGCAATCCAAACGGTTAAAGACCTTCATAGACTATTACATAACTGATGATGATTTGAAATGTGGCTTGGCCAATCCCGATGATGTTACTTTTGCAAAAGGAAATGAAGATGGAGTGACTTGGGTCAGGGAGCCTGCCGAGCTTGTGGTGCTGAATTACGAACTGGGCTACAAAGTGAGGATCGCGCTGGAGGAATACGTGGCAAAAGAATACAGCCAGATCATAGGGCAAAATGTTGACGCAGATTATTTCTTTGAGGAGCTTGAGCCTATAAATGAAGTGCAGAAAAGGGAATGGAAGGAAAAAAGAGAAGAGTTTTTTCAGGGGTCATTCCGTCACTTTCTGATCGCTATGGCCAGCGATAAGTCACCGCTCTCGTTTGGCTATCGCATTTTCTCCGGACAGGCTGTTACAAGTACATCGGCGATGGCCTTTTCATCATCTTCAGTAAGTGATATTGAGAAAGAGAAGGGGGAGATCATCATTCCAAGCTTTGAAAACGAGAATTTACTCATCCGTTCTGAAGAAGAGATTCGCATAGAGTATATCGAAAAAGGTGTTGACGATCCGGACGGAATAATGGGACTTCAAAATTACCGGCACCAAACGTCCTGGATCTCTTTAAATGGGTGGTCGGCTGAGTTTACCAGAAATGGTCTTTTGAAAGCTAAAGATGCTGTTGAAATAAAAGGTTACTGGCGATATGTGCCCGTGTGCAAAATGCTTCCCGACGATTATCTGCCCGTCATAGAAGACAAGGAGAATAGCTAAACGAGTTACTAATGCTGATTTGAAAATCAGTTATATAAACCAATAAAAAGGCAGGATAAGCAAATATGTTGGAATGGTCATTCCCGTGAATACGGGGATCTGAATACTGCCATAAAATCAATTGTTGAAACGTATCAAACAATTAGATTTCGGGCATTTGCTGCGAAATGACCTTATTTAAATGATAATCTGGTTAGTTCAGGAATTCGATGTTTCTTCTTCTACTTTTTGCAAACTCATAGCATTTACACAATAACGTAATCCGCTGGGTTCGGGGCCGTCGGGGAAAACATGGCCTAAATGTGCATCACAAGTATTACACAAAGCTTCGATCCGCACCATACCGTGGGAGGTATCCATTTCATATTTCACGGCATTTTCTTTGACCGGTTGCGTAAAAGACGGCCATCCAGAGCTGCTTTCAAACTTTGTGGTTGCATCAAATAATTTGGTTCCGCAGCACACACATTCATACAAACCCGGATCGAATTTATAACACATGTCGCTGGAACCCGGACGTTCGGTTCCTTTTTTGCGAGTGATGGCATATTGTTCTTCAGTAAGCTCTTTTTTCCATTCCTCGTTAGATTTCTCTACCCGTTTTTCAGGTTTGGGGTTGCCGTTTTTGGCGAAATCTTTAAGGTCTTTCCAGGTTAACATATTCGGTCAATTTTAGTTTGTTCTGTTTATATATGAAGTTCAAAGGGAAATTTTACGTTCCCTGAGATAGGATCAATCTGATTCTTTCTTATCAAGGAGTTTATCTACTTCTTTTCCAGAGATCTCTTCTTTCTCGAGCAGTAATTCGGCTACTTTATCAAGGACATCCTGATTCTCTACCAAGGTGTTTTTTGCACGTTCAAAAGCTTCCTTGGAAATTTTCTGCACTTCCTCATCAATTTCACGGGCGGTGGCATCGCTGTATTCCTGCTTCTGGCTCATATCGCGGCCAAGGAATATTTCCTGTTCCTCACTGCCGAAAGAGACATGCCCAAATCGATCGGTCATTCCAAGATCAAGCACCATTTTCCTGGAAAGCTTGGCCACTTGCTTGAGATCGTCTTGTGCCCCACTGGTCGAGGTTTCAAAAATAAGATCTTCTGCAGCACGACCTCCCATAATGACCGCCAGCCGATCTAGTAAATACTCCCGTTTATAAATGTATTTTTCTTTTTCAGGAAGTTGTTGAGTGACGCCCATCGCTTTTCCACGTGGAATGATGGTGACTTTATGGATGGGATCGGAATGGGGAAGAACCGCAGCCACTAACGCATGTCCGGCTTCATGGTAAGCAAGCATTTTCTTTTCATCCTCGCCAATTTCCATGCCATCTCTTTCAAGCCCCATCAGAACTTTGTCTCGCGCCTTGTCGATGTCTTCCATCGCAATTTCATTTCGCTTATTTCTTCCCGCATACAAAGACGCTTCATTAAGGAGGTTTTCCAGATCAGCACCACTGAAGCCGGGGGTACTTCGGGCAATTTTTTCAAGATCTACTCCGTCCTTCAGTTTCTTATTTCTGGCATGGATCTTCAGGATCTCGTGCCGGGCCTTTTGCTTGGGAAGGTTGATGGTGATCCGTCGGTCAAAACGTCCGGGGCGCAACAGTGCTTTGTCCAAAATATCAGGCCGATTTGTAGCAGCCATAACCACAACACTTTCGGTTGGTTCAAAACCATCCAGTTCTGAAAGTAATTGGTTCAGCGTTTGCTCGCGTTCGTCGTGCCCGCCGCCTAAACCGGCTCCTCGTCTGCGACCAATAGAATCAATCTCATCTATAAAAATGATACTCGGGGAAACTTTTTTAGCTTTATCAAACATATCGCGAACTCTTTTGGCTCCAACCCCCACAAACATCTCCATAAAGTCCGATCCGGAAATACTGAAGAAGGGAACATCTGCTTCACCTGCAGCGGCTTTGGCCATCAGGGTTTTTCCGGTTCCCGGCGGCCCAACCATAAGCAGGCCCTTTGGTAATTTTGCACCGATCTTCTGGAATCGATCCGGCTCTTTCAGGAATTCGATGATCTCTTGTAATTCCTTTTTAGCGTTATCGAGTCCTGCCACGTCTTCAAATTTAGTATCCTGTTTTTCAGGTTCCTGAAGTTTGGCTTTACTTTTCCCGATGTTAAAAAAGCCCTGACTTTGTGATTTCATTCGCTGGTAGAACATCACCCCAATGAGAATAAAAAATAGAATGGGCAAGGTTATAAGTAAGATGTACCACCAACTATATTCCGATTCGGGCTGGGCAGAAATAGTTACATTTTGTTCCTCAAGCCGCTCGTAAAGGTTTTCATCTCCAAAAGACGGGATGTACGTAGAGAAACTTTCAGCCTGCAGAGTGTCCCCGTCGGTGATCTGAAGATCCTGTGTGGTTTTAAACTCTCCCTGAATTTGATCTCCCTGAACGTGAACTCGTTCTACATTTCCTTCATTGAGTTGTTTACGGAACTCGGAGTACTCGATTTCGGGAGTGCCGCCCATAAACCCATCTCCGGAAGCCATGTACCAGTTGTAAAGCAGGGCAAGTAGTAAAAGCCAGATAAGGGCGCTGGTCCACCCAAAGTTAGGTTTTTTACGGCCGGTCCATTTTCCGGGTTGTTTTTTCTTTTTCTCGTCTTGTTTATTCTCTTTGTTTGGTTGTTCAGGCAAATCTTTATTTATGTAGTTAAATGATCCAAAAGAATGACTGTTCGCACCATTTAGAACATGGGAACCGGGTGGTTTAGTTTCTTTTAATTAATATTGATTAAAGATAACCGGAGCCGACTGTTTTTTAACCTATAACAAGGTGGACTTGAGCATATTCTATTTAAGCAGATCAAAGATCTTTCCTGCAAAACCTTCAGCGGCTTCAGGGGACCTTCCTTCTGAATAGATGCGGATAATGGGTTCTGTATTTGATTTTCTCAGATGAACCCACCCTTCGGCAAAGTCAATTTTCACACCATCCACCGTATTTGGTTCAAGGCTTGAAAAGTGCTCTTTTATCATTTCGAGGACTTCATCGGCATCTTTGCCTAAATCATCGAGCTGGATCTTGTTTTTGCTCATAAAGTAATCGGGGAGTGAAGCTCTGTATTCCGAAGAACTCATTCCTTTTTCAGCCAGATGCTGAAGCACCATCGCGGTTCCAACAAGGGCATCCCGGCCATAATGCAGATCCGGACAGATCACCCCGCCATTCCCTTCGCCGCCAATTACGGCATCCTGTTCCTGCATCACTTTTACAACGTTGATCTCCCCAACAGCAGATCGGTAGCATTTTTGTCCGTGCTCGCGGGCTACATCATCCGAAACGCGGGAGGAAGAAAGGTTGGTGGCACAAGCGCCTGGAGTTTTGCCAAGAATGAAATCAAAAGCAGTAGCCTGGGTGTATTCTTCACCGAAGAGTTTTCCGGTATCGTCAACCAGTGCAAGTCGGTCGGCATCAGGATCTGTAACCACACCAAGGTCGACTTTCTTCTCCTTCACCAATTCACAAATTTCAGCGAGATGAGCCGGGAGTGGCTCAGGGTTATGAGGGAAAATTCCGTTAGGTGTGCAGTGCAGTTTGTGAACAGTATTCACCCCAAGTTTTTCGAGCAGTCGAGGAAGAGCTTCTGAACCGGCACCATTTACGGCATCTACTGCCACGGAAAAATTCCTGGCGGCAATTTCCTCTTTGTTGATATAAGGAAGATCGAGGATCTTTTGAATGTGATCATCCAGGATATCAGGGTCTTCCGTGATCTTTCCGATCTTATCAAATGGCTGATAAGCAAAATCGCCGGATTCTGAGATCTCGATGACTTTCTTGCCCTGATCGGCATCCAGAAATTCACTTTTTTCGTTCAGTAATTTCAGTGCATTCCATTCCGCAGGGTTATGGCTGGCTGATATAATGATTCCGCCCGCTGCCTTGTGTTTCAAGACTCCCATGGCCACCGTTGGGGTAGGGACGATTCCAACTTTCACCACATCGCAACCGACACTCGCCAGGGTGGCGGCTACAATGTCTTCACAAAGCTGGCCGGTAACGCGAGAATCGCGGCCCACTACCACGGTTCCGCCTTCAAGCCAGGTGCCGTAGGCGGCCGTAAATTTTGAGAGATTCTGTGGGGTGAGGTCGGTTCCAAAAATGCCCCGGATACCCGAGACTGAGATCATTAGTGCCATAACGTTAATTTCTTCTTGAATTTATAATTCTTGTGAGTTGGGCTTTCCACTGCTGAATGCCCGGATAATTTGGATTGAGTTCAAGAACCTGATTCGCGGTTTTAAGGGCCTTTTCAAATTCTTGGTTTGTGCCGTATGCTCCCGATAGATTGTACAACATTTGTGGGTCATTAGGATTAACTGCACGCGATTCTTCCAGATACCGGATCGCTGCTTCTGTTTGCCCCTGATTCAGGTTTATTGCCCCCAGCATTTTGGTTATAAATGCATCGTTAGGATCAAGTTCGTACGCTTTTTCAAGCAAAGGCTCAGCATTGGTAAAATCATTTTGTTCGAGGTACACGCGGGCAGCATATACGTAAGGAGAATCGTTCCACGGTTGATTCCGAATGAGGCTGTAATATTCTTTAAGGGCTTTTTGAGCTTTTCCCTGATTCTGATAGTGACGGGCAAGTTCTACTTTTGCAGCGTCCCAGCGGGTATTTTTGTGAACAACACCAAAAGCGAGAGAGTCCAGAACATCTGCTGGTTCATAACTAAACTGGTAGGGATCTGTCTTGCTATCCAGTACAAAAGGAAAGCCCTGTTCAAGCGTCCGCAATCGGTGATAAACGATGCGGTCATCGAGTTCCGTAATGTGCATTTCTTCAAAATAGGAAGACAGGTCGGTTGGCTGCTGTTTTATCATTTCAGATCGGGAGAGATCTTTAAGCATGTGTTCAGCAAAAGTCCTTCCCATCCAGTAATAGCCAGTTTGGTTGGGGTGAAGATGTTCCAGCATCAGGTTTTTGCCGATGATGCCATCATCAGATTGGCCTTCAAGAGCTGCATGCGTATCTACCAGTCGTACGTTGTCAAATTCACCGGAGAGTTCTTCAATAATTTCGTTGATCATAGTGGGGGCACGGAATTTCAGTCCATCCAGATCTTTGGCGTATTCAAACTGTGATCTGGCTTGAAGTGTGTCTCCCAGTGCGTAGGTTTTTCTAGCCTTATCGTAAACTGATGAGGCGGGCGGATGATCATCTTGTTCTAAAGAAATAAAGGGCGGCTGATCTTTCACATTACTTGCAATAGTAGAGAGATAAACGGGAATTCCGTGTTCCTGAAATTCCGAAACAATGGCCTCCATATTGCTTCTGAACTGGATCATGGCGAGCTCAAATACAGGTCCGTCTAACTCTATAGATTGATTGCTAATGATGCGTTCCATGAGTGTGCCTCCCGCTGAGCCGGAGCTCCCAAAGATCCACTGACCGGTATCCACGATCATTTCCCTCATAAAGAGGAAGGTTTTAAATCGCTGTAATTTCAGATAAAAACGCACAAAACCGGGAAATGCTCCCAGGTTTTCGTTGGATCCAACGCCCAAAGCACCGTAAAATTCATTATGTCCGGCATAGATCATGATGGCATCCGGTTGTTGTTCAAGGATCTCATCAACCTGATCAACCAGGGTATACGTGCTGATGGCAGAGGTCGCCACGTTCACAACTTCTACTTCGTGGGAGGGCATGGCGTCGGTCAAAATATCATCTACCAATCTCGAAAAGGTGCCATTAAATCCATAGGGATATCCGGCCGCACTGGAGCCACCCATGGCAAATACGCGGTAGGAATTGTCCGGTTTCTCCTGCAGGAATACATCTACCGAAGGATTGGGAATGGTTTTGGTATAGAAAAAATACTTAGAGGCGAAATTAGGATTGGGAATGAGGTATTCGTTAGAAGGAATCTGGGGATCAACGAACAGCTCTGTGTTTCCCATGTAATCCACACTTCGCAAAGTGACTTCCAGGATCACAAAAAACAAAACTGGAATAGAAAAGGTGATGGCGTAAAAAGTGATCTTCTTTTTAAGGGGAAGCGGCTCGCTGATCTCATCAATGAATTCCTGAACCTTTGATTCATCCAGATTTAAGTCGGAGGCAAGTTTAGCCGTACTTTTTTTGGAGTGATGCTTCCGGATGTAATTTTTCGCTTTGTTGCTGAGGGACATGCTTACTTCTCAGGAATCCAGGTTGTTTCTTTTGTGCCTGCCTTTTTGTTTTCATACCGGGCAAGGACAAACAAGAAGTCCGAAAGTCGGTTGATGTACATGATAGCCACTTCAGAGATCTCCTCTTCATGCCGACATTCAACCGTGATTCGTTCAGCTCTACGACAAACGGTGCGCGCGAAATGAAGTGTGGCTCCGGCTTGTGCTCCGCCGGGCAAAATGAAGTTCTTGAGTGGTTCCAGCTCTTCTTCCATCTCATCGATGGCTTTCTCGAGGAAATTTACTTCGCTGTGACCAATACGTTCAATACGAACATCTTTTGAGGCCGGGGTAGCCAGGTCGGCTCCTAATATAAATAGTTGCTGCTGAATGGTTTCCAGTAATTCCGCTCCTTTCTCTGATAAACCAAAAGAAGTGGCCATCCCCAAAATGGAATTAAGCTCATCCACGGTTCCGTAAGAATCAATACGCTTAGAACTTTTGGAGACTCTTTGTCCGCCAAAAAGAGAAGTATTACCGCTGTCGCCTTTCTTGGTATAAATTTTCATAGTCGAAGATTTTTTCAGAAAATAGGGGTTTGAAGGGTAAGATTCTTAACCGGCTGTAAAATGCTCTTCAAGCTTTTTAAAAGTTATGGAGAGATGTTCAAGTCCTTCAAGTTCGCGTTCAAAATAAAGAGCAGACTTTTTTGGACAAGCTACTTTTAAGGTAATACTCTCCAGATATTCAGATTCTACTATCTTCAGCCCATAATCATTTTTTAGTCTTTGGATGGTATTTTCTTCGGGATAGGGATATCGAATTTCAAAAAGCTGTACCGGTTTTATGGAGATCAGTCTTGCAGATTCCAGGCATAGCTCAGCTCCACGGCCATAGGCTTCGATCAGCCCGGATTTTCCTAACTTGGTGCCACCGTAATATCTGACAACAACTACTCCGGCATTTACAACTTCAAAGGATTTAAGCTGATTGAGAATGGGAAGCCCTGCTGTGCCCGATGGTTCACCATCATCGGAGCTGAATTCTTTGGGTTGCCCCGGGTTTAGTCGCCACGCCCAACAGTGGTGTGTTGCGTCCGGATATTTAGATTTGAGCTGATCAAGTTCTTCCTGGAATTCTTCCTCCGATTCAGCCGGGAACAAATATCCCATGAACTTGGAGCCACGCTCCCGAAAAGAAGATTCGTATGTTTTTGTAATAGTTTTCAATAATTCGGATTTGTTCTGTTGAAAGGTAAGTCTCAACTTTCCTAAAGTCATACCTAAATCCGCTCCAACGCAGAGCGTGTGGAGCGAGGATGTAAATTACGTGTGGTTCAAAGAAATAAATGTGGGTCGAGTTATGGAAGGTGTTTGGTATAAACATCAGTGAAATCTGTATAATCCCACAAATCTGCGATCATATTTAGACCTATTCTGCCTTGTTATTCAAAGAGGAAAAAGCGATTTTCTCGACGCAGTATTTGATGAATTAAGTTTTCACTAATTTTTGAAACTTACATTTCATTAACGCTGTTATCACTACAAATTGAAATTATCTAAGACGTAGAATATGCCTTCTCTTATCAAAGCACTGAATTCTCAGGTTGGCCGAAAATTTATGACCGGCATCACGGGTATCGGTCTCATGCTTTTTCTAATTGGTCACCTCGCCGGAAACCTTACTATTTTCGGTGAAAGCCAAGCTTTTAATGTTTACACGCACACGCTAGAAAGTCTTGGTCCGCTACTTTATGTTATTGAAGCCGGACTTGTATTCTTTTTCCTGTATCACGCGATTTTAGGAATTTCGATCTGGAGGCAAAAAAAGAAAGCCAGGCCAGAAGGATATGATACCTATCAAACCAAAGGCGGTCCAAGTCATCAGTCTTTGGCTTCTCGAAGTATGATCATATCAGGAACCGTCCTCTTGGTATTTTTGGTATTTCACATTATGCATTTTAAATATGGGCTTTTTAGTCCGGATGAAGGAACCGTGATCCTTGAGTCTGCAGGAGGAGTTGAAGCCAGAGACCTCAGGGCATTGGTGATTGCAGAATTTCAGAATCCCTTAATAGCATTTGGTTATATAGCTGTTATGGCTTTAGCTATTTTGCATTTAGCACACGGTGCATGGAGTGCATTCACATCTTTGGGAATGAAACATGGAGAAACGTCGAAAAAAGTACAATTAGGAGCATACATCTTTGCCATCGTGTTGATGCTTGGCTTCATTTTTATTCCGCTTTATATCTTTCTTACCGGCGGAGAAGGATCACTCATTGCATATTAACAAGAGATTAAAGATTTAAGACTAAGGATTTAGATTATGAAATTTGATTCAAAAGTACCCGGCGGACCGCTAGAAGAAAAATGGGATAAGCACCTGAAGGACATCAACCTGGTGTCGCCCAACAACAAGCGTAAATATGAAATTATTGTAGTGGGAACCGGATTGGCCGGTGGCGCTGCAGCTGCGAGTTTTGCTGAGCTTGGTTACAATGTTCGGAGCTTCTGTATTCAGGATTCAGCCCGGCGTGCCCATAGTATTGCGGCTCAGGGTGGAATAAACGCTGCCAAGAACTATCCCAATGATGGAGATAGCATCTGGCGCCTTTTTTATGATACCATCAAAGGTGGTGACTATCGCTCACGGGAATCTAATGTCTACCGGTTGTCACAGGTGTCCAACGAAATTATTGATCAGGCCGTAGCTCAAGGTGTTCCTTTTGCCCGTGAGTATGGCGGAAACCTGGCCAACCGTTCGTTTGGTGGAGCACAGGTGTCCCGAACATTTTATGCCCGTGGACAAACCGGACAGCAGCTACTGCTTGGTGCCTATCAGGCGATGATGCGTCAGGTGCACAAAGGGAATATCAAATACCATCCGCGCCATGAAATGCTGGATGTAGTTGTGATCGACGGACAAGCTCGCGGTATCATTACCCGTGATCTGGTTTCAGGGGAATTATGCCGATATGAAGCCGACGCCGTTGTACTTGCAACCGGTGGTTATGGAAACGTCTTTTATCTTTCAACAAATGCCAAAAACTCTAACGTGACGGCAGCATGGCGAGCACACAAACGCGGAGCTGCTTTTGCCAACCCTTGTTACGTTCAGGTTCACCCCACATGTATTCCGGTTTCCGGAGATTATCAGTCTAAATTGACGCTGATGTCCGAAAGTTTGAGAAACGATGGACGTGTTTGGGTACCTAAAGAAAAAGAAGATGATCGTCATCCAAATGAGATTCCTGAGGAAGAGCGGTATTACTATCTTGAAGAACGTTATCCCGCTTTTGGAAACCTGGTGCCGCGTGATGTGGCTTCCCGAAATGCCAAAATGGTGTGTGATGATGGCTTAGGTGTTGGCGAAACCGGATTGGCAGTGTATCTCGATTTCCGCGATGCTATAGACCGTGATGGAAAAGATGCGATCTCAGCCAAATATGGTAATCTGTTTGATATGTACGAAAATATCACGGGTGAAAATCCATACGAACGTCCGATGAGAATTTATCCGGCTGTTCACTATACAATGGGCGGGCTTTGGGTTGATTACAATCTGGAAACCACCATCCCCGGACTTTATGCGGCCGGTGAAGCCAACTTCTCGGATCACGGTGCAAACCGACTTGGTGCAAGTGCACTGATGCAGGGACTGTCGGATGGCTATTTCGTGCTTCCGTACACCATAGGTGATTATCTTGCCAAACAAGAGCCCGGTAAGCGATATGGAACCGATCACGATGCTTTCCAGGAAGCTGAAAATGAAGCTCAGGCTCAGATCGATAAATTACTCAACATTGACGGAAATCGTACGATCGTTGATTTCCACAGAACGCTGGGTAAGATCGTTTGGGATAAGATCGGAATTGCCCGGAATGAAGAGGGACTTAAGCAAGCCATTGAAGAGATCCGCGAGCTGCGGGAAGAATTCTGGCAGAATGTGAAAGTCCCCGGCGAGAAGAATAACTATAACAAGTATCTGGAGTTTGCAGGTCGTGTTGCCGATTTCTTTGAGTTGGCAGAACTAATGGCCGAAGATGCGCTGAACAGAGAAGAATCTGCCGGTTGCCATCTCCGGGAAGAATATCAAACCGATGAGGGTGAAGCCCTCCGAAATGATGAGGAGTATTCTTACGTATCTGCCTGGGAATACAAAGGCCTGAACGGTAAACTCGAAGAAACTCTTCACAAAGAAAATCTAGAATTTGAATTCGTTGAGCTAAAACAACGTAGTTACAAATAAGGAATATTATGAGCAAAGAAATGACCATTCATCTGAAATACTGGAAACAAAATGGACCGAATGATACCGGCCATTTTGAGGAGTACACGCTCGACAATGTGAACGAACACATGTCGTTCCTTGAAATGCTTGACGTGCTCAACGAAGAGCTGATGCTGGAAGACAAGGAGCCCGTAGAATTTGATTATGATTGCCGTGAAGGGATTTGCGGTTCTTGTAATCTTGTGATCAACGGGCAAGCCCACGGACCTAAACAGCGTGTTGCCGTTTGCCAGTTACACATGAGAAATTACAACGATGGCGACCACGTTACCATTGAGCCACCAAGAGCAGCTGCTTTTCCGGTGATCAAAGATCTTGTGGTAGACCGTTCTTCTTTCGACCGCATTATTGAAGCTGGTGGATATGTTTCGGTGAAAACCGGATCTGCTGTGGAAGCTAACGCCATCCCGATAGAAAAAGAAAAATCTGATGCGGCTTTCGATTATGCAACCTGCATCGGTTGTGGAGCTTGTGTTGCGGCTTGTCCGAATGCATCAGCATCTCTGTTTACAGGAGCTAAGATTGCTCACCTCAACAAATTGCCACAAGGGGAAGTTGAGCGTTCAAATCGTGTAGTTGCCATGGTTGAACAGATGGAAGAAGAAGGCTTCGGCGATTGCTCCAACTTTGCCGAATGTGAAGCCGTTTGTCCGGTAGGAATTTCCATCTCAGCCATAGCTGAAATGCGAAAAGATTACATGAAAGCTGTGGTAAGCGGAGAGTAATTTTACATCAAATATTGAATTTCCTTATAGGGACGTATCATGATACGTCCCTACTTTTTTATACAATATTTTGATTGGATTTCTTGCTGTTCCTCAATCCAAAATTACCGTCTTATTGCCGTGGATAAACACTTTATCATCTAAGACGAGTTTGGTCGCCTCTGCCATCACCTTGCTTTCAATTTCACGGCCGGCCTGAGCCATTTCATTGGCATCAAAACGATGATCAACACGTGTGGTGCTCTGGTAGATGATGGGGCCTTCATCCAGATCATCAGTTACATAGTGAGCCGTTGCCCCGATAATTTTCACCCCGCGCTCAAATGCTTGTTGATAAGGTCGTGCGCCAACAAAAGCAGGCAGGAAGGAATGATGTATGTTGATCAGCTTATGCTTAAAAACCTCTACAAATTCCTTAGAGAAAATACGCATGTATTTAGCCAGGAAAATGTAATCCGGACTGAAGTTGGCAAGCAAAGCCAGAATTTCTTTCTCATGTGCTGATCTTTCTTTTCCTTCATGCGGAATCACATAAAAGGGGATATCGAAGCGTTCTACAAATTGGCGCAGATCTTCGTGATTGCTTATCACGGCCTGAATATTTGCTCTGTTTTCATCAAACTCATTCCGAATCAGCAGGTCTCCCAGAACGTGATGTTCTTTGGTAGCCATGATCACCACATCTTTATTTTGATGGCTGCTCAAACGGATATTGGCATTTTCTGGTAATGCCGATCTTAATTTTTCTACCAACTCAGTTTGATCAAAATCTCCCTCGATGACTGTACGCATGAAAAAATGTTTACTCTCATGCTCCACAAACTCCCGGTTCAGTACAATATTGAGTTCATGCTGGTAGATGACGTCAGTGATCTTGTGAATAAGGCCTTTGGCATCCTCACAATCTATAAGGAGTGTATTTTGTTGGGATGTCATGGTAACAAGGCCTGAGTAAGTTTGGAGAGATCTTCTTTGGTATTATACACATTTGGTGAAACCCGAATAGAATCTCCCCGAAAAGAAACCAGAATGTCGTGCTCATCAAAAGCAGCTTTGATCTTTTCCATTTTGTGTTGTTCGGCCAACCGGATGCCAAATAAATGAGCAGATCTGAAGTTTTCATCTTCAATGCGGAACCCATCTTTCCGAAGTTTCGCAACGGGCTCAGCGATCAAATCCTTGCAATATTTTTGGATGTTATCGGGCCCCCATTCATTGAGTTGTTTGATCGCTGCAAGCATCATGGGGACTAAAATGAAATTACTGTGCTCACCCACTTCATACCGTAATGCTCCCGGCTGATAGTCATCGTTGTAATTCACAAGGTTGGCAAAATTCTCACTTTCATAACGGTTGATCCAGTTTTCTTCCACAGGATCTCCTTCATCCAAAGCGGGACCGTAATAAGCCAATCCAATACTATAAGGTCCCATCAGCCATTTGTAGCCGGCGCAGATCAGGGCATCGGGCTGAATTTTCTTTATATCAAATGGAAGTGCGCCTACGGATTGTGTTCCATCTATGGCCAGCCAGGCTCCCACGTTCCGCGTCAGTGTGCGAATAGCTTGCAAGTTGAAGCGCGTGCCATCTGCCCAGTGGACATTTGCTATGGCCACCAGCTTTGTTTTTTCGTTGATGGCATTCATGATCTTTTCGTTCCAACCCTTTCCGCGTTCTTCAGAATTGGGAGGGGTGATGGTGATGATCTCGGCCCCTTTCTCGGAAGCCACCGATCTCCATGGATATATATTACTCGGAAACTGCTCGCCCACCACAATGATATTATCGCCTTTAGAGAGCGGAAGGTTCTTGGCGACGTTTGCCATGCCGTACGAAACAGAAGGTATTACCACAATGCGTTTGGGATCTTCAGCATTGATGAGCTTGGCATACTCTTTCCGAAGCTGATCGGTCTCCCCAAAAAACTCTTCAGGAGAGATCTTAAAGGGATCTCGTTTACGCTGAAGCCCTTCGATGCCGGCTTCCTCAACCACTTTCAGCTGTGGCGACATATACGCGCAATTCAGGTAGGTAAAAGATTCATCGAGCTGGAAATGTGTTTTTTTACAATCCATAGAATAAGATATTAAATAGCATGTATGTTTAAGGTGACGGAACCTCTAAATTTCAAATCCCAAAAACCATTTTTTTCTTAATAGTTTCACTTTTTAAAACTGTGAAAGAACTTAAGCTAATAAATAGCTTACAATATTTAGCGTTTTATTCTATTATTGGTTAGATGTCAACAAAATTTAAAATAGTCACTTCTCTTATATTTTTGGTCCTTTTCCAGGCACCTGTAAAAGCTCAATTTTTTCTGAGTTACTCTGTTGGAGTAACTGAACATGACGTTCAGATCCTAAGTTTCGGAGATAATCACTATGGCGCAATGTCTCCGTCGTTTTTGAATTTTGGCATGCAATACAAGTCAGAAAAATCCAGGTGGAGTTTAAGTATGAGCTCGCAGAACACTAAGCTTACCCCTAATTTAGAAGAGATAGATTATTTTGAGGGTACACATCGCGTAGATCATACTGAACTTGTTATGGGCTTAGAATACCTGCGGAAGGTGCATGAAAGTACAACCGGAATTATTGCTTTATTGGGGATGAATTATACAGCCCGAACGGCATCCTTCACAAATACAATACAATCAGAATTTTTGGAGGGAAGTTGGGACTTTGAGGAGGACGTCGTGTTTGACCTTTCAATTGTTGGAGCGGCGGAATACACATTTGGGGATAAACTTTTGAGAATGAAGATGGGGATAGGTATCCTTAATTATAGATATGCTACTCAAAAATACTGGAGAAATGAAAAGGAATTTTATGGGACAGGTCCAAGTGTATTTTTTCAACTGAGAAATGAAATATTTCTACAGATCCCTGTTACTAATAGAATATTTATAAGACCTGAATATACTTTTAAATATCATACATATCGAGAATATTCTGTGATGAAAGCTCTTCAACAGCATTTTCTTATTGGAGGTGTATTTCAGCTATGACAGAAGCGCTTAAAATTCTCTTAGTGATATTGATGCTCGCTACTATTAGTGGTTGCGATGGCTTGTTTTTTGATGAAACTCCTTCAACCAAACCTTTGGAAGTGTATGATGCTTTTACCTACGAGCTAAATGCAAAAAGTGCTTTTTTACAATATGTATCGGTTGATGTCGATTCATTATTTAATGATCATAGAAAACAGATCAAACAATATGATAATGGAAAACAACTTATACGTTCTCTTAAAGAAATTCTGAATGAATTGGAAGATGCACATACCCGACTGATATACAGCCTGCCAAGAGAACAAATGTATATCAGATACGACAAATGGAAAACAAAATATCTTAAAAATGATCTATCAGATATATCCCATTATTTTGAAAGCTATTCAGTTATTGGAGGAGAAAGAATTGAATATGGAAAACTGAAAGATGAAAATATAGGATATTTGAAATTTAACTCACTCTCTTTGGGATGGTTAACAAGGGATGTTCGGGACATACTTGACACTTTTAAAAATACGGACGGTCTGATAATTGATCTTCGCTCAACAGCCGGAACACTATATAATTATTCTACCTCGTATGAAGTGAATGATGTTTTAGAAATGCTTAATGACAGTTCAAGGGTTTATATTTATAAGAGAACTAAGCAATCGAATACGAGGCAAAATTTTACACAGTGGGAGCCTGTCTGGTTGAGATTACCTGATAATGCTGAGCCATTATATACTAAACCTATAATAGTTTTAACAAACAGACAGACAGCAGGGGCTTCAGAATTATTAGCTGCCGGGCTCAGAATAAATCCATCAGTCTTAATTATTGGAGATAATACAGCTGGGTTCATCGGAAATCCCGATTATACACCATTGCCTGGCGATTGGTATCTGACTGTTTCCATTAAAGAATTTAAATTGCCTGAAAACTATCTGAATTCATCATACCGTTTTCAAGGCATTCCTCCTGATATTAATGTTAATATTAGTCCGGCTGACTCTTCTGCAGGTGTAGATACGATTCTGGAACGAGCAATGGACGAATTATCAGAATAAATTTTTGAACTAAACAATTATTCATGACAATCAAAAAAGCTTCGGAAAAAGATCTCAAAAACATACTGGAGTTAAATGAGGCCGCAGTTCCGCATGTAAGTAGTGTGGGAATGGAGGAAATGGAATGGTTTCTTAAGAAAGCGGGTCCGTTTTTGGTGGTGGAGTCAGAAGGAGAGGTTGCCGGATTCATGATCGTCCTGCAGCCGGGGCTAAAATACCAAAGCCTGAACTACCGGTTCTTTTGTGGGAATTTCGAGACTTTCGATTATGTGGATCGCATTGTAATTGGGGATAACCACCGGCGTAAGAAACTAGGTTCAGCTCTTTATGAATATCTATTCACAAACTCAGATAAAAAGATAATTACTTGTGAAGTAAATGTACGCCCTCCAAATCCTGATTCCATGAAGTTTCATAAGGCGCTGGGCTTCAACAAAATAGCGGAGCAGATCACTGAAAAGGGAGAGAAGAGAGTGGCGATGATGGTTAAAAGGATGTAAAACGGATAAATAAAAGCTTTCAATTTGGAATGAAAGTTCTCGGTTAATCTTTGTTGAGTATGACTATTCAATCATAACTAACAACTATTCATCATGAGAACACTTAAAAACATTAGAGGGGTATGTGCCATAATTTTCGGCCTGCTCCTTTCGACCAATGTACAAGCGCAAGACAGCAACATCGTAGAACTTGCTGTCGCAACCGACGATCTTTCAACCCTGGTAACTGCTGTGCAGGAAGCCGGGTTAGTTGAGACGCTACAGAGTGAAGGACCCTTCACCGTTTTTGCCCCCACCAACGAAGCTTTTGAAGCCCTGCCGGAAGGCGTGCTTGAAATGCTTCTGAAACCAGAAAACAAAGATAAACTGACAGCAGTACTTACCTACCATGTAGTGCCCGGTAAGGTAATGTCAGGCGATCTGAAAGATGGAATGATGGCAGAAACAGTAGAAGGCAGTAAAGCTGAGATCAGCCTGAATTATGGTAAGGCGATGGTTGACAACGCTACCGTTGCAATGGCTGACATTGAAGCATCTAATGGTGTGGTTCACGTAATAGATACCGTGATATTGCCACCAAGCATCAAGAAAGCACTTGCTTCCGGCGACAGCTACGGTGATAAAGAGAAGAAAGAAAAAGACTGGTAGTCATATACCAGGCAGGACTATCATAAGCCGGAGTCTATTACAGACTTCGGCTTTTTTTATGGGATTCATCATTTAGCAACCTTTCTAATAATTTGCCGTAACTGAGGATCAATTCTTAAAATTTGGTACATTATTTAAAAAGGAAAGATTATGGAATGGTCAACAGTGATATTTTTGGGAATGGGGATGTTCAGCTTGGTGATGCTGATAACAGTTATCATTTTCGGTACGCGGAAGTCATCTGAGATGAAAGCCTTAGAAAACATGCTTGCAGAAAAGACAAAGCTTCTGAATTCAGATACCAATGCCTTACGGAAGGCACTAATAAAGAGTGAAGAGGAAAAAGAGCAGATCTTACACCGACTTCAAAACCTGGAAGCTATTGTAACCAGTGAAGCGTGGGAATTTAAAAAGGGAGGAGATGATCAGCGGATCCAACTTGATCTGCACGATGACGAACTTCAAGAAATGAGTGATTCCGATAAAGCAGCGAAGATGGCTAAACAGGTGCGGTGATTAGTTTCAGCTGTGTGAGTCAATCAAATCAAAAACCGAAACAAATGCGGTTGATCATTCACGTATTCGTAATTGATATTCGCGGCTTCCATTCGCCCGACTAAAGGTTCCAGGTCGTCCCGATGTTTTATCTCAATTCCAATTAAAGCCGGACCTTGCTCGCGACTGGTTTTCTTGGAGTATTCGAAGTGAGCGATGTCATCATCAGGGCCCAGCACTTTATCCAGAAATTCACGCAATGCTCCCGCTCGCTGAGGAAAATCGACGATGAAATAGTGCTTCAATCCCTCGTACAGCATCGAGCGCTCTTTGATCTCAGCTGTTCGGGTGATGTCGTTATTGCTTCCGCTCACCACACAAACCACATTCTTTCCTTTGATCTCATCTTTCAGAAAATCCAAAGCTGCCACCGAAAGAGCTCCGGCGGGTTCGGCAACTATGGCCTGTTCATTATAAAGCTGAAGAATGGTACTGCACACTTTTCCTTCAGGCACCGTGATGACTTTTTCCAGAACTTCACGGGCAATCTCAAAATTATATTCGCCCACGCGTTTCACGGAAGCTCCATCCACAAACTTGTCAATTTTTTTTAGGGTGATAAGCTCGCCTTTTTCCAAAGACTCTTTCATGGCAGGGGCTCCGGCCGGTTCAACCCCAATAATTTTGGTAGATGGAGAAAGCACACTGAAGTACGAACCAATACCCGATGACAATCCGCCACCGCCCACCGGAACAATGATATAGTCGATAGGTTCTTCGGAATCTTCCAGAATTTCCTTGCCAACCGTTCCCTGTCCTTCGATGATCTTGGGATCGTCGAAAGGAGGGATGAAGGCAGCGTTTTGTTCATCACAGAATGCCATGGCTTGCTCAAACGAGTCGTCGAATGTGTCGCCCACCAGGCGGACATCCACAAATTCCTTCCCAAACATTTTCACCTGCTTTACTTTCTGCTCGGGCGTAGGAACCGGCATGAAGATGGTCCCTTTGATCTGTTTTTTTGCACAGGCAAAAGCGACGCCTTGGGCATGATTTCCAGCACTTGCACATACGATTCCGTGCTGAAGTTCTTCATCCGAGAGACTTTCGATCTTATGATACGCCCCGCGAATTTTATAGGAACGAACTACTTGAAGGTCTTCCCGTTTCAGCCAGATCTTTGCCCCGGTTTGCTCAGAAAGCTGATGATTGAACATAAGAGGCGTTCGCACGGCGATGTCTTTAAGCACGTGGGCGGCTTCCTGTATGTTTTGAACCGAGACGGTGGATGATGCTGCTGTTTCTGCCATTTTGAAGTTGGAAGTGATGGATTGGAAATTGTGAGTTTGTTCCAACGCAGAGCGCAGGAACGAGGTGAAATGTAAGAATGAGGTTAAAGTCTTTGGCTAAATGGTCGGACAAGCTGTCCGACCTACGGTTTAACTTCAAAAAGAACTAGTTCAAGCGTCCGCTTGGACAGTGTGTTTTAATCGTTAAATATTAATCTCGCTCCTACGCTCTGCGTTGGAGCAGAATAATGGCCAATGATTAATTACTTAGCCGCCTCTTCCTCAACTGGTGTATTCTCAGGACGAAGTTGACGGACGGTCTTCCCGGCTTTCCACATTTCGGAATCACGTAGTTCTGCCAATTCAACTTCCAGCTTCTCTCGATAGTCGTCTTTGGAGTTGGAGTCGATGGAGCGCTGTGCTTCGCGTCCGGCAGCTACTTCTTCATACAAATTCTCGAATACGGGTTTGGTGGCATCGCGGAATTTCTTCCACCAGTCCAGCGCACCACGTTGAGCAGTGGTTGAGCAGTTGGCGTACATCCAGTCCATGCCGTTTTCTGCCACAAGGGGCATCAGCGATTGTGTGAGTTCTTCCACGGTTTCGTTGAAAGCCTCAGAAGGTGAGTGTCCATTAGCTCGAAGTACTTCATACTGTGCAGCAAATATTCCCTGGATGGCGCCCATAAGTGTTCCTCGCTCTCCGGTTAGATCACTGTACACTTCATCTTTAAATGTGGTCTCAAAGAGATATCCTGAACCAACACCGATACCTAAAGCCGTAACCCGTTCTTTGGCCTTGCCAGTAGCATCCTGGAAAATAGCGTAGCTTGAGTTCAGACCTCTTCCCTCCAAGAACATGCGTCGGAGGGAAGTGCCTGAACCTTTTGGAGCTACTAAGATAACATCCACATTTTCAGGAGGGATGATGCCTGTACGATCTTTATAAGTGATTCCAAATCCATGAGAAAAATAAAGGGCATCGCCAGGTTCGAGTGCGGCTTTTACGGTTGGCCAAACGGCTATTTGTCCTGCATCAGAAAGCAGATATTGGACAATAGTTCCCCGCTGAGCGGCTTCTTCGATCTCGAAAAGGGTTTCTCCGGGGACCCAGCCATCGTCAACAGCTTTGTCCCAGGTGCTTGAATTTTTACGCTGGCCAACAATGACATTGAAACCATTGTCTTTGAGATTCAAAGCTTGTCCGGGACCCTGAACTCCATAGCCAAGCACCGCAATTGTTTCATCTTTTAGTGTTTCTCGTGCTTTATCAAGAGGGAATTCATCCCGTGTTACTACTTCTTCTTCGACTCCGCCAAAATTTAATGTTGCCATGTTATTTATCTGTGTTTTATGAGTGATTTATATTCGTTGTTCACTCCGACGCAGAGCGTCAGGAGCGAGGTAGTAGTTTTTTGAAGTACTTCTCAGACAGCTGCTTCAGCCAGTATTTTCTCCACATCTTTTCCGATGCCATCTCGTTCACGGGAGACAGCAATGCGTCCTGAGCGAACAAACTCGCTGATCCCATAAGGCTTCAATTCATCAAAAAGAGCCTTGGTCTCGCGTCGAAATCCGGATTTTTCAATGACCACAAAATGCTTTTCGATGGTTAAAAATCGAGCATTATGTTCTCGAACGATACGCTCTACATCCAGTCCGCTGGTCAGTGATTCTGTGGAAATTTTATACAGTGCCAGTTCCTGCTGTACTACTTCCTTCTTTTTATAATAATCTGATTTCAAGACCTCCACCTGCTTCTCGATCTGCTTCACTACCTTGATCACTTGCTGTTCCGTTTCGGTTACAGCTATGGTGAACCGGTGAATGCCTTCAACCTCACTTTCGGAAGTGGTCAGACTTTCAATATTAATTTTCCGCTTGGTGAAAATGATGGTGATCCGGTGCAAAAGCCCGACATGATTTTCGGTATAAGCGGTTATCGTAAATTCTTGTTTCTCTGATTCCATGAGATCACTCCAATCTGATTTCTGCGACTCCCGAGCCACTTGTAACCATCGGGAATACATTATTTTCTTTGCCCACCATTACTTCCAGGAAGTAAGACCCGTCGTAATTGATGAACTCTTCAATGGCTTTTTCGAGGTTTTTACGCTCTGTGACTTTCGCAGTAGGGATATAAAATCCTTTGGCTACTTGCTGAAAATCAGGATTGATGAGTTCGGTGGATGAATATCGTTTTTCGAAAAAGAGTTGCTGCCACTGGCGGACCATGCCCAAAAATTCATTGTTCAACAACAGCACTTTCACTTTTGCTTTGGTTTGATAGATGGTCGCCAATTCCTGAATGGTCATTTGCAGCCCGCCATCTCCAACAACAGCAATAACGGTGCGTTCGGGAGCGCCTAAAGCGGCTCCAATTCCTGCGGGAAGCCCAAAACCCATGGTCCCAAGTCCGCCGGAAGTAATGTTGCTTTTAGACTTGGTGAATTTCGAATATCGGCAGGCTACCATTTGGTGTTGGCCTACATCGGTGACTAAAATGTGGTCGCCACCGGTGACATCGTTGATGATGCGAATTACTTCTCCCATGCTCAGTACATCCGATTTAGGATGAAGCTCTTCTTCGATCACTTTCTCCCATTCCTGTTGGTCACAATCCCGGAAGCGCTGCAGCCATTCTTCGTGGCTGTTCGGTTTTACAAGTTTATTAAGTTCAGTGAGGGATTCCTTGGCATCGCCTAAAACCGGGATATCTGCCGGTACGTTTTTGTCAATTTCTGCAGGATCTATTTCGAGGTGAACGACTTTGGCCTGTTTGGCATATTTGTCCAGATTTCCGGTCACACGGTCATCAAAACGCATGCCCACAGCGATCAGAACATCACATTCGTTGGTGAGCAAGTTTGGTCCATAATTCCCATGCATTCCTAACATTCCTACGTTTAAAGGATGATCGGTTTCAAGGGCAGAAAGTCCCATAATGGTCCATGCAGCTGGAATTCCTGTTTTCTCAATAAACTGTTTGAATTCTTTTTCAGCGTTTGCCAGGATCACGCCCTGCCCAAATAGCACATAAGGTCGTTCCGCATTATTGATCAGCTCGGCAGCTTCTTTAACTTTTGCATGATCCAATTTGGGCTTCGGAACATAGCTTCGGAGAGAGGTGCAGGGCTCATACGCAAAATCAAATTCTCCGAACTGCGCATCCTTGGTAATATCGATCACTACAGGGCCGGGCCGTCCGGATCGAGCCAGGTAAAACGCTTTAGCAAGAGCCTGTGGAATTTCCTCTGCTTTTGTTATTTGAAAATTCCATTTGGTAACCGGCATCGAAATTCCGAGTACATCACATTCCTGGAATGCATCACTTCCCAAAAGAGCCGATGGAACTTGTCCCGTTATACAAACGAGCGGAGTGGAATCGATCTGTGCATCGGCAATACCGGTGATGAGATTGGTAGCACCCGGACCTGAAGTAGCCAAACAAACACCGACTTTTCCATTGGCCCGGGCATATCCCTGAGCCATATGGATAGCGCCTTGTTCGTGACGGGCAAGTACGTGGTGGATACTGTCCTGATGATCGTAAAGTGCATCATATACCGGCATGATTGCTCCGCCGGGATATCCAAATGCCATATCCACATTTTCCTGAAGCAGGATCTGTACGAGTGCTTCTGCGCCCGTCATCCGCTTGGTGGGTTTTGGTTTTGATTTGGTCGATTCTTCAATTGCTTCTGCAGTTGCCATAGTGAGTGAGATTTAATGTTAAAACTGGTCTGTAACACAGCCTTCGGAGGCCGATGAGACCGTTTTGGCATATTTGTAAAGGGTACCGCGAGATTCTTTGAGTGGGGGCTGTTTCCAGGATCGTTTTCGTTCTGATAATTCTTCATCTGAGATCAGGATATCGATCGTTCTTTCCACGGCGTCGATTCTGATAGTGTCTCCATTCTTGATCAATGCAATGGCTCCACCATTTTGTGCTTCCGGGGTGATATGTCCTACCACAAATCCGTGTGTTCCCCCCGAAAAACGTCCATCAGTGATAAGTGCTACTTCATTGCCCAGTCCTGCACCCATGATGGCTGAAGTTGGTTTCAGCATTTCGGGCATGCCGGGACCGCCTTTGGGCCCACAGTATCGAATAACGACCACATCGCCGGCTTTCACTTTGCCATTTTTGATACCTTCGTTGGCTTCAAACTCATCTTCAAAAACACGGGCGGTTCCTTCAAAAACTTCCCCTTCTTTTCCGGTGATCTTGGCCACCGATCCTTCTTCGGCTAAATTTCCATATAAGATCTGAATGTGTCCGTTCTTCTTGATAGGCTTGTCAACGGGAAATACAATATCCTGGGATTCGTCTAGTGCTTGAACTTCAGCTAAATTCTCTGCCAGCGTTTTTCCGGTGACAGTCAGGCAATCTCCATGGAGCATATCATTTTGCAACATGAATTTGAGTACGGCAGGAACGCCGCCTGCTTTGTGTAGGTCTTCCATCACGTATTTTCCGCTGGGTTTTAAGTCAGCAAGAAAAGGAGTGGAGTCGCTGAGCCGCTGAAAATCATCCAGACCGATATCAATATCTGCTGTTTTTGCGATTGCAATTAAATGAAGCACCGCATTGGTCGATCCACCCAAAACCATCACCAGGCGAATGGCATTTTCAAAAGATTCTTTAGTGAGGATATCCATGGGCTTGATGTCATTCTCCAGTAAATATCGAAGATGCTTGCCGACATTCTCACATTCTAAAACCTTGGAACTGTCGTTGGCGGGATTGGAAGAGTTATAGGGAAGGGCGAGTCCTAATGCTTCAATAGATGAAGACATGGTGTTGGCAGTATACATTCCCCCACAAGCTCCGGGGCCCGGACAAGCATGATGAATCACATCTTTGAATTCATCTTCCGAGATCTTACCGCTTACTTTTTCTCCCCATGCTTCAAAAGCGGAAACTACGTCTAATTTTTTTCCATTGTGATGTCCCGGTGCAATGGTTCCGCCATATACCAAAACAGAAGGGCGGTTTACGCGGATCATCGCCATGAGTGCTCCGGGCATATTCTTATCGCATCCGACGATTGCTGCAAATCCATCGTAAGCCATACCTTTTACAACCGATTCCATCGAATCAGCAATAATATCGCGGGAGGGGAGAGAGTATCGCATTCCCGGCGTGCCCATCGAAATACCATCACTGATCCCGATGGTATTGAAGATCAGTCCATTCATCTCCGCATGTTCAATTCCTTTTTTAACATGAAACGCCAGGTCGTTCAGGTGCATGTTGCAAGGATTGCCTTCATATCCGGTACTTGCTACGCCAATCAAAGGTTTCTGCAGGTCTTCATCATCCAACCCAATGGCATGAAGCATTGCCTGAGCTGCTGGTTGAGAATCGTCTTGTGTAACTTGTTTACTGTATTTATTTAATTCCGCCATGTAATAAGTGAGTGTAAAATTTTATCTGAGCAACCTCGAAGCGTCCTCCCAAGTACTTCGGGATTCGAGCGTTGCTGATTTAGGCTGATGAATTCTGAAACCGAACGCTTCGAGGTCTTGTGGACGCTCACAGGTTCTACAATATTTCAGGAATCCTTACATCAAAAATCTTATTCAAAAAAAAAGCCTTCCGGGTTAGGGAAGGCTTTTGAGTAATCATAAATGTGATCATGTCACAAAGCTTTCCCTGGCTGGTATGAAATACCAATAATGGGAATAATGACCAGAGAAATAATGATGACAGATAGCATAATTGAACGTTTAATTCGCTTCAAAGAAAAGCCTGACAGTGGTTAATATCAACTCATTGGTGTTGTGTTCTTTTGGATTGATGGGATGTCCAAACGATGGCTAACTTTAATTTCTAGGGGTGAATTTTTCCCGAATCACCTGCTGAACGGGTTTGTCGTGGATCTTAGCCTCCAGCCAAGATACGATGTCCAAATATAAAAACGGTCGTTTTTGGTAAGGCATTTCGTTGATCTCCAGCAGTCGCACCCTCAGTTTTTTGAATTTTTCTTTCAGGGTTGAGCCGTTTGACTTCCCAAGATCTTGCAAGAATTTGAGGATCTCCTGCTGAACCAGGTTCAGGTCGTTCATTTTGCTTAAAAACCGATAAACAGAGCGAATCTGATACTCCACAAGTATCTGATTCCCCATTTCATAGTGCGCGATCAAATTCAATATTCGTGCGAAGCAATGGAGATCCTCCCGTAATTTCTGATCATGATAATTGATGATCTTATTCAGGTATTCGATGGTTTTTTCATTATCCCCAGCACCAAAATATAGACAGGCGATCTTGTAGTAGAAGACCAAAATCCGGTGCGAATCTACCTGCTGGGAATACTTATCGAGTTTTCTGTTGAGCTCAGGAACCATTTCTGTACCCTCAGTGAAAGTCCCGGCAATGAAGTGGCTGTTAATTTTGGAGGTATAAAGATACATAAACCCAAGCGTTTCCAGGTTTTCGTTGCTTCGGGTGGGGGGATCGTTAAGAAAATCCTGCAAATTCTGTTTGACCTCTTCGTGCTTGGAATAATGTCCCAGAATAAACAAAGCCTCAAGCAATACATGCTGTCCTTTCAAATACCAGATCGGTTCGAGCTCAAGCATATCGGGATTATCGTGAAAAAGGTCTACCCACTTTTGTGCGTAACGGTATTGAAGTAAAAAATCCTGAACGATCAAACTGTACCAGGCGTAGGAAACATAAAGATACAGCTGCTCAAAAAAGCCAAGATTCTTCCGGCTGATGTCTTCAAGTTCCTTCTTGAAATACCGGCTTATATTTTCGTAATCCCGTTCATCTCGCACATGTCCTGCTTTGATATAAATTCCATATAACCGAAGCGAAAGGTTTGATAACTTATTGTAATTACTGAGCGTTTCGATCTTCTCTTCTGCTTGTCCGATGAGTTCATCCGCGCGATTCTGAAGACTTCGGGTGATGTACTGCGACTCAATGATTCGCTCAAAAGTCAGGATCTCATATTCCAGGGAATGCCGGTGATTCTGGTGAGCCAGGGATTTCGCCTTATCTAACAATCGCAGACTTTGCTTATACAATCCTTTGTTGTACAGGATCCGTGCATGATCAATTTGCTCTCGCAGATAAATGTCGACGTTATGATTGATATTGGTGAGCCGGAGGCTGGTAAGTACCTGTTTATAAAGATGTGCTTTCAGGTTTGAAAACTGCCGCTTTTTCACCCCTTTGATGCTGTTTATGATCTGTTCTTCATCATAATCAGAAGCCTTATCCATAGCATCAAACAGTTTGATAAATTTGGCATCAGGACTGCTGTTGCGGGTTGCGTAGATCTTAAAAGCACGTTTTTCAGCCTTCGTCAACGATTTTATCAACTGATAAACGTGATCGTTTGGTTGGTTGGCCATTGTAAAAAATGAGTGAGTATGAGTGTGCTAAGTTGTTGATTATTATTTGATAATCAAAGTCTCCGATTGTTTGGGTATCGTAATTACATCATAATATGGTTTTATGGTGTGAAGTCACGAGCCTACATTCGGAGCAATTACTGAATTTTGACCAGAGAAAGTAATTGACACGGCAGTTAAGTTAGAAAACCTCAGACTAATGCCAAATACACAAATCCAGATTTTCGATACCACCCTTCGCGATGGCGAACAAGTGCCGGGTTGCCGGCTGAATACAGAAGAAAAAATTGAGATCGCGAAAGAACTAGAACGACTCGGTGTAGACGTGATGGAAGTGGGCTTTCCTGTTTCCAGTCCCGGGGATTTCAGATCGGTGAAGAAGATCTCTGAATTGATCACGGAATCAACGGTATGCGCTCTCACTCGCGCCGTACAAAACGACATCGAAGTAGCAGCTGAAGCAGTAGCCAAAGCAAAAAGGCCACGCATTCACACCGGTATCGGAACATCCGACAGCCATGTATTCAATAAACTGCAAACCACCCGTGAAAACGTGATCGAACGGGGAGTAGCAGCTGTGAAGCTGGCTAAGAAATATGTAGAAGATGTTGAATTCTATGCAGAAGATGCCGGTCGAACCGATAATGAATATCTCGCCAAAGTCATTGAAGAAGTGATAAAGGCAGGGGCTACGGTAGTTAACATTCCGGATACCACAGGGTACTGCCTCCCTTCAGAATATGGAGAGAAGATCAAATTCCTGCATGAAAACGTGAACGGAATTCATAAAGCAACAATTTCTACGCACTGCCATAATGATCTGGGACTGGCTACAGCAAATTCCATTTCAGGCGTACAAAACGGTGCCCGACAAATTGAATGTACTATCAACGGAATTGGTGAGCGGGCCGGAAATGCATCACTCGAAGAAGTCGTGATGATCATGCGCAAACACCACGACCTTAATTTTGATACGAATATCAACACGAAGTTTTTGTGTGAAGTCAGTGCTATGGTTTCAGCGAAAATGAACATGCCCGTTCAAGCCAATAAGGCGATCGTAGGCTCCAATGCATTCGCACACTCCTCCGGAATTCATCAGGATGGGGTGATAAAGTCTCGCGAGACTTATGAGATCATCGACCCTGAAGAAGTTGGGGCATTGGAATCATCCATAGTATTGACTGCGAGAAGTGGCCGTGCAGCCCTGAATTATCGAGCCCAAAAGCTGGGATATGATTTCTGCAAAGAAGAACTGGATCACTATTATAATGAGTTTCTAAATCTTGCCGATGAGCAGAAGATCATCCAGGATCAGGATCTGAAGCAATTGTTTGCTGTGGCTGCTACCGGGTGAGAACATCGAGCAATCAACAAGGAAGGTTGAAGGCAGAAGTATTTGGTTCCGACGCAGAGTGCCCGGAACCAGTAGGCTTTGTAGTTAGATTCGCAAACTTTAGACGCAATTTGCTACTCGCTCCGCACGCTCTGCGTCGGCGCGAATGATATTTAAGAAACTTGGAGTTACTAATTGAAAATAACTTAGACCTGTCAGTTTTTAAAACCTGACAGGTCTTGAGTTCAATGGAAAGAAGATTTATTCATGCCAAAAACGTTATTTGAGAAAGTTTGGGACCAACATGTGGTAGAGGAGGTCAAGGGAGGACAAGAGATCCTGTATATCGACCGGCATTTTATTCATGAGGTTACCAGTCCGCAAGCCTTTAGTGGTATCCGGGATCGCGGAATTGATATTTTTCGGAAAGAAAAGATCGTGGCTACAGCTGATCACAATGTGCCTACGAAAAACCAACATCTACCGATCAAAGATGCGCTGTCCAAACTGCAGGTAGATGCCCTCAAACAGAACTGCGAAGATTTTGGGATCGAGCTGTATGGGTTGGGACATCCGTACCAAGGAATTGTACATGTGATCGGTCCTGAGCTGGGCGTTACTAAACCCGGCATGACCATCGTTTGTGGCGACAGTCATACTTCAACCCATGGCGCATTTGGTGCTATTGCATTTGGAATCGGGACCTCTCAAGTAGAACAGGTAATGGCTACACAATGTTTGCTGCTGGAACGTCCCAAGACCATGCGAATCACTATCAATGGAGAACTGGGAGAAGGAATTTATGCCAAAGATATTATTCTCTATATCATCTCGAAATTGGGAACCGGGGGAGGAACCGGTCATTTTGTAGAATATGCCGGAACGGCGATCTGGGGTCTTTCTATGGAAGCGCGAATGACCATTTGCAATATGAGCATCGAAATGGGTGCCCGGGGTGGAATGATCGCTCCCGATGAAACCACGTTTGAATATGTAAAAGGTAGAGAGTTTGCTCCCAAAGGCGAAAAATTTGATGAAGCGGTCGAATACTGGAAGACACTTTTTACCGACGATGAAGCCGTTTTTGATGCTGAATATAATTTCCGCGCAGAAGACATCGAGCCGATGATCACTTACGGAACCAATCCTGGTACAGGAATCAAAGTTACAGGAAATGTTCCAATGTCAGACGAAGTAGAAAACCCGGAAGGCCTCAAAAAGTCTTTGGAATATATGGGGCTCGAAGAAGGGGAAAAACTTCAGGGCAAAAAGATCGATCATGTATTTATTGGAAGTTGTACCAACAGTCGAATTGAAGATCTGCGGATCGTGGCGAATTATGTGAAGGGTAAAAAGAAAGCCGGCCATGTGAACGCGATGATCGTGCCCGGCTCAAAACAGGTTCAGCAACAAGCTCAGAAAGAAGGTATTGATAAGATCTTGGCTAAGGCCGGATTTGAATTACGTCAGTCTGGTTGTTCGGCTTGTTTGGGAATGAATGAAGACAAGATCCCAAAAGGAGAATACTGCGTCTCCACATCAAACCGAAACTTTGAGGGGCGACAAGGCCCGGGGGCTCGTACCATGCTGGTGAGTCCATTGACAGCCGCCGCCATTGCGATCGAAGGCAAAATTGTAGATCCCCGAAAATTTGAACTCAATAAATTAGCGGTGTGATCATGGAAAAATTCAGAGTATTAAAATCTACTGCTGTACCACTTCCCGAGGAAGATGTAGATACCGATCAAATAATCCCGGCACGCTTCCTGAAATCTACGACCAAAGAAGGTTTTGGGGAGAATCTGTTTCGGGACTGGCGATATGATTCAGAGGGTAACCCCAACGAGAATTTCGTGCTGAATAATGAAAAACATTCGGGTAAAATACTGGTAGCGGGGCGAAATTTCGGTTGTGGTTCAAGCCGGGAACACGCTGCATGGGCACTTGCCGATTATGGATTCAAAGCCGTTATATCCAGCTACTATGCAGACATCTTTAAAGGAAATGCTCTGAATAACGGACTGCTTCCGGTACAGGTGAGCGATGATTTTTTGCAGAAGATCCTGAAAGAGGTTCAGAAAAAACCATCAACGCCGATAATCATAGACCTGCCGGAACAAACGGTGCTGCTGGAGGATGGAAGCAGCGAGAGTTTTGAGATCAACGAATATAAGAAGATGTGTATGCTGAACGGATATGATGATATCGACTATCTGCTCAGCCAAAAAGACAAAATTAAAGCATTTGAACAACAACACGTGGAGTATTAGGAATGAAAAAGAAGATTGCAGTATTGCCCGGAGATGGCATTGGACCGGAAGTAACCAAACAGGCCTTAAAGGTATTAGATACCATTGCACAACGGTTTGGGCATGAGTTTGAATATGAAAAAGGATTGGTGGGAGCGGTAGCTATAGAGGCAACCGGAGATCCTTTGCCACAGGAAACACTGGATCTTTGTGTGAATTCGGATGCAATTTTATTTGGAGCAATCGGTGATCCAAAGTATGATAATGATCCAAGCATAAAAGTTCGTCCTGAGGAAGGACTGTTACGACTTCGGAAATCACTGGGATTGTATGCCAACATCCGTCCTGTGAAAACTTACAAATCGCTGATCGACCGTTCTCCACTTAAAAGAGAACGTATTCAAGGAACTGATCTGGTGGTATACCGGGAATTGACAGGAGGTATTTATTTTGGCGAAAAAGGTCGGAGTGATGACGGGGAGTCAGCTTGGGATCACTGCACATATACGGTACAAGAAATTGACCGCATTGCAAAATTGGCTTTTGAGGCAGCACAAAAACGCAGAAAAAAACTCACGCTTGTCGATAAATCCAATGTGTTGGAAACATCCCGGCTTTGGCGACAGACAGTGCAGGCCAAAGCAGCGAGCTATCCTGATGTGGAAGTGGAATATCTGTATGTAGATAATGCCGCTATGCAGATCATTCTCAGACCGAATCAATTTGATGTGATATTGACAGAGAATATGTTCGGGGATATCATTTCAGATGAAAGCAGCGTGATCACCGGTTCTATTGGTTTATTACCCTCTGCATCTATAGGCGAGCAGACGTCTTTATTTGAACCTATTCATGGAAGCTATCCGCAGGCGGCCGGAAAAGATATTGCCAATCCTATTGCAGCTATTCTTTCTGTGGCTATGATGCTGGAGCATTTTGGATTAAAGGAAGAAGCTGAGCTTATTAACTCCAACATCGACTTTATGGTGAAAAAAGGATTGGTGACGCAAGACCTGGATGTGCACAACTTTGTAACCTGTTCCAAGGTAGGTGATGCGTTAAGCTTGTTGCTCGACCAGACCATCGCAGAAGTTCGGTTCGAGAATATGTTTGAAGGCAAGCTCCCTGTGATTTAAACGTGGCGGGTTTTTAAAGAACCGGTGTATATGAACATTCCAAGCGGACGGTTGAACCAGATCCAGATGTGCTGTTCACCGGTTCTCGAAAAATCTAAATCCGTCAATGATATCAAGGTAAACCCCATCAAAGCCGGCATCTAAGATTTGCTGAAGGTAGGAGTTTTCCCCATTGTAAATAATTTCCTTCCACTCTGGTGACCAATATTTGACCTTATAATTTCCTTCCCAGTTTGGGTTTTCACGAACGATCCATTCTGGGTTTCCAGGTCGCCAGCTGTTTTGCCAATAATAGCGATAGTCTTCAGCTTCACCAATGCTCAGGTAGCTAATCACGAGTCTTTCACCACCATTCTTTTTTTGCTTTAATTGCTGAATTTCCTGCGGAGAGAACATTTCATCCCAGAAAAAGGCATCCGTAACAAGGACATCGTAATTGGTGTTTTGGATAGAAGAAATAAAATCCTGGCGATCCTCAAACTCTGATTTATTCAACAGGTACAGAAAGTTTTTAGCATCCGAAAGGGTACTAATATCATTAGCATTCAAACCCGGAAGTGGAGAAGGGAAGTCAGGAATTACTCTCAGATCCCGATCCGGAGCGGCAAAAGAAACATAACCAAGTGCCTGATTTTGGGAATAGGAGTTCGTTACCTTAAAAGAAGTAGACACATAATCGGTTACCAAAATCGTTTTTCCGGCTTCTTTACCTACATTCAGAAGATTGATCAATCGGTTGGTTTCAGAGGGAGAGGTGAGTAGATCATCGTTCGGGGAACCAAAGAAAAGGCTTTCCTGTCCAAGTCCATCTACCGCATTTAAATACTCGGTAGCTGGTTTATCGTTTTTTTGAACCAAAGCATGTCCGTTTTGGGGAATCACAATGAAATCGGAATCCTGAGCTTTGGCATATTCCGAGATCTCCTGAACAAAAGTCCGCATTTCTTCACGATAATCTATATCGTCTGAATTGAACATTCCCCCACAAGAAAACAAGGTGAAAATTATTAGTGAGAGCAATAAGAAATTTGTTCGCATTGGTTTGTATTTTGGCGTGAACCGGATTGAAAATAAGCAGGTATAAATTGCAGGATTTATTTCAAAAAGCAGAATCTAATTTACATAAATTTTGGGGATTTGAAACATTCCGACCAGGGCAGGATGACGTAGTTCGTTCTGTTTTTGAAGGCGAAGAAACGCTGGTACTTTTTCCAACCGGTGGAGGGAAGTCGTTGTGTTATCAGGTGCCGGCTACCGTGTTTGAGGGCATGACGCTGGTTATATCACCGCTTGTCGCTTTGATGGAAGATCAGGTTCAGGCGTTAAAGGCGAAAGGAATTTCCGCTACTTTTATCAACTCAACTATTCCCTATTACGAAGTAGAACAGCGTCTCGTTAATGCGCGTAATGGAATGTATAAGTTGTTGTACTGTGCGCCTGAGCGACTTAAAACCACGCTCTGGGAAGCGGAACTTCCTAACATGAATATTGACCTTGTTGCTATTGATGAGGCCCATTGCATCAGCGAATGGGGACATGATTTCCGGCCAAGCTACCGTGAAATCCGAACGTCGCTTGAATCCATTGCTGACCGGACCCGGTGGATCGCACTTACCGCCACGGCCACGCCTGAAGTGCAAAAAGATATAACGGAATCGCTGGGTTTTGAAGATCCGAATGTGATCTCAAAGGGATTTGCCCGTCCAAATTTGAAATGGTGGGTCATTGAATCACCCCAGAAAAAACAAAAGCTGGAGCAGGCGGTAAAGAGAGGGGCCAAAGAAGGAGATGGGTTGATCTATGGCGGGACACGCCGGAATTGTGAGGATCTTGCTGATCGGTTTTCCAAGCTGGGGATCAAAACAGAAGCCTACCACGCCGGGGTGGAATCGGCAAAAAGGAAAGCTATTCAACAGAGATGGATTGAAGGTGAAACGCCGCTGGTTGCTGCTACAAATGCCTTTGGGATGGGCATCGATAAGCCGGATTGCCGGTATGTTGTGCATGAGGAAATGCCGTATTCGTTAGAGTCGTATTATCAGGAGGCTGGCAGGGCTGGAAGAGATGGAGCGGAGAGTTTCCCGATTTTGCTTTACCGTGAATCGGATTATAGAAAAGCACACGATCGAATTCAGCAGAGCTATCCAACACTGGATGAGCTGAATTATGTGTATCAGATCTTGTGCGACAGTTTTGATCTGGCAATTGGTTCTCTGATGGTAGAAGCTGAAGTTTTCAGAGTAAATGAGATCAAGAAAAGAGGAAAGTTATCGTATGGGAAGATCATGTCTGCCATGCGACTGCTCGATCAATTTGATATCATTACAATGCAGAGTGAAATGGGGGCTTATGTGGAGCTTCAGTTTACGGTAAGTTCTCAGGCGTTGATGTCTTACCGGAAAGAAACAAAGAATCCTGAAAAGGAAGAATTTGTCGATAAACTGGAACGTATTTTTGGACCACAGGCATTTTATGATAAGGTGAAACTTGAGATCGATTATGTGCTTGAAAAGCTGGGGATACAGAGAAATGCGCTGATCAAAGCGCTGAATGTGCTAATGCAGAACGACCAGATCCTGGTTTTTGAAGTAGGAGATCAGCGGGATTTTGTCAGGATTATTGAGGCCCGCTCTAAGAAGTTACCCTTTACTAAACAGGAGATCGAAGCGCACCGAAAGAATTTATTTCGGAAGCTTGAGCAAATGCATGGCTATATACTTACGGAAACCTGCAGAGAGGTTTACATACGAAATTATTTTGGGGATGTATCGGCTGAACCCTGCGGACATTGTGACAACTGTTTGAGATCGGATAAAAAAGAGACCGTTCTGGTCACTTCTGAACAAGCCAATGCTATATTTGCAGAGCTGAAAAGCTCAAAGCTTACGGTAAGAGCGTTGATGGACAAAACCAGCCTGGAAAAGGAGATCGTGTTAAAGGCCATTCAGTTTTTGATACGCGAGGAAAAGGTGAAAACGGTGCCGTCAGATCCCGGAAAATACACCGCGTTATAAACAGGTACATTTCCAGAGATCTGTTATGGCAAGTTGATTCAGTACAAGAGAGCGTATTAGTTCCTTCTGATCTGGAAGATAGTATTGGTTACGATAGCTGCCATCGATACGATGGTAGACATTACGCTGATAAGCTCTCCGGTTGAAAGTCCTTCCCGCTGTTCTTTGGGGGGAATAATGATCACAGAACCGGGTCGTACTTCAGGATATGATTTAAAGAAGAGAAACCTTTTGGTTCGGTCAACTTCCCCATTTGCATAAACGATATACGCACTTTTGGTATTGGCTATTTCGGTAAAACCACCGGCAGCGTTGATATAGCTTCTGAAGTTGCGTCCACCTTCATGCCGGATATTGATTGGGTAAAGTACTTCTCCCCGAACCTGAACCGTTTGCAAACGTTTAGGGATCTCGATCTCATCACCGGCCTGAAGCAAAAGGTCGTAGTTAGAATTTTTATTATTTAACGCCTGGGTTAGCTGGATTCCAACTTGCGACAGAGATTCCACTTGCTGTGTGGTAACGGAATCATCGAGGTTCACATCAAGATCTTCCATATCCTGATCAAATTGGCGGGTTAAAGAAGCTCCCTTAGGGTAAGCAAATTCGGTAAGGCCGCCACTTTTCTCGATAAGGTCGCTCAGGCGAAAATCACGCGTACTCAGAGCGTACTCTCCGGGATACATAACTTCGCCGGTAATTCGAACGGTTTTCTGTACTTCGTAGGTAGGCGACTTTCGGATAAAGACCTGATCGAAGGGTTGAATCTTAATTTCCTCCAGCTCGGGATTGTACTCAAGTCCGTTCTCGATATTTACAGTGATAATTTCCGCGATCTCATTCTTAATTTCACCGGAGCGGTCATCAGCCACTCGTCGGGCTATTTCGATATTATAAGGAGCTGCTTCTTCTTTGAATCCATCTGCTTCGTAAATAAGATCTTTCAAAGAGCTGTTATCAATGTATTGATAGGTGCCAGGGTTTTGAACAGAACCACTGATCTTAACCGTCCGCAATTCCCGAAGGTCAAAGATTGAGGAGATCTTGACACGGTCATTTTTTTTAAGCTCAATATCATAATGGGCCGAGTCAGCCATAAGTTGATTCAGGTTTACAGGAATGGCTTCGACCTCATAATTGGGTTTAGTACGGTAGATCAAGGCTCTTTCGAGAAAGGCATCTCCCATAAGCCCTTCTGCATTCTGAATGAGAGTATATAAGGTAGGACTTTCTTCTAACTGATATTCACCAGGGCGGAACACAGCACCTTGAAGCGTAATTTTATTTTCATAGCGATCTAAGACTTTCTGAACATTTACAATATCCCCAGACTTCATCTGCATATTGGCCTGGTCCGGGTAGTGAATATCTATGATCTTACGTTCCGTATCAGTTTTCCGGTCTACCTTAACTCTTTTCTGATAAGCGTGTTGATTGAATCCTCCGGCATATTCCAATACATCAGCAAAGGTTTCCCCATCCAGAGTTTCAAAAAGTCCAATATGCTTGGTTTCTCCTAAGACAGTAATCCGGTTCACATATGGATCGATCTTAATGATATCCTGATCTTTGAGAGTGATGTTATCAGAAAGATCTCCGGAAACGAGAAAATCATAAAGATCAACTTCGTGATGTATATCACCGTTTCGTAAAACTTTAACGGATCGATAGGTTCCTTTGTCGGTTGGTCCGCCTGCAGCGTATAAAGCATTGAATACGGAGGCAAAAGAGGAAAGGGTATAGGTTCCGGGCCATTTTACTTCGCCCACTAAACTTACTTTTATGCTTCGGACGTTACCCAGGGAAACCTGCATATAGGTGTTTTTATCAGGGCCCTTTAAGCCGGAATAGATCTGTGATAACTTGTTTAATAACCGTTCACTCGCTTCTTCAACGGTAAGCCCGTTCACATTTACCGGTCCAATATTATCTATGTTAATGCTGCCTTCCGGAGAAATGGTTAACTGATAAGAAGTTTCGGAGGCGCCCCAGATATCTATTAGTAATTCGTCTCCAGGACCAAGATTGTAATTTTTGGGAGTGGGTATATTTAAGGAGGGCTCAAAAGAGAGGGTTTGGTTGGCAAAAACATCGGAACCAAATACTTTATTGGAATCACTTTCTTCCACTCCTAGCAGAAGGTCCAGAGTATCTACCCTCATTTTGTTATAGGCATCTGTAGCCATGCCCTCAGCACCTCCTTGTTGTATCCTCAACCGGTCTTCTCTTGTTTGAGCTCCATCACCATCAATTTGTGAAGATCTTATCTCATTCAAGCGACTGCGCAGTTTGGAGATCTCGGAAGGATCAACGCCTCTGGCAAGAGCCAGTGATTCCACTTCTGAAATGGACAATCCACGCTCCTGCATACGCTCGTAAAGCTGAATTACCTGCTGGTCACTTAATTCATCAACTTTTAAATTTCTGAAGTCAAATCCTGCATCCTGAGCCAGAAGCGGGAGACTCAAAATCATGAAAAAAAGGACAAATAGGGCGTGCTTTAGTACTTGCATCAAATATGAGTTGTTGAAAAATTTCAGTTGTGTGTTTTTATGGATGTCAGTTTCACAACATAATTTGACAAGGTAAGAAACAAATAATTAAAGCACTAAATGAACTTGTAATGTACCTGCGGTTGTACTTAGAGTCTTATCGTTTCATTCCGCTTAGGACCTGTAGATATAATGGTGAATTTTACCCCAAGGTATTCCTCCACAAAGCGTATGTACGATTTTGCTGTGGCAGGAAGATCATCCCAGTTTGTCAGACCTTCAATGGAATTTTTCCATCCCGGAAGTGAAGTATATACCGGTTCTACTTTTTCGATATCGTCCAGGCTTAATGGGAATACATCAGTTTCTACACCATCAATTTTATAACTTGTGCATACGTTGATCTCCTCAAATCCATCCATTACATCCATTTTGGTAAGGGTGAGTTCGTTCATCCCGTTTAGCTGAACTACATATTTCAAGGCTACCAGATCGAGCCATCCGCAACGGCGGGGTCGTCCGGTTGTGGCTCCAAACTCGGCACCTTTCTTACGGAGCTCTTCTCCCACCTCTCCATGAAGTTCTGTAGGAAAAGGACCATTGCCTACGCGTGTGCAGTAGGCTTTGGTAATTCCCATTACTTTGTCGAGAGCTGTGGGAGGAATCCCGGAACCGGTGCAAGCTCCACCTGAAGTTGGTGAAGACGAAGTTACGTAAGGATAAGTACCGTGATCAACATCCAGCATAGTGCCCTGCGCACCTTCAAGCAAAATGTTTTTTTCACTTTGGATGCCTTCATGCAAAAGATTGGTGGTATTGCAAATGAATGGCTCAAGAGCCTGGATGGATTCTTCCAGCTCAGCCATCAGGTCTTCTGTTTTAAGTGTGGGTTCTTTGTACAGGTTCTTCAGTGCAAAGTTAATGTCTTTCAGGTTTTGATCGATCTTTGTTCTGAGTATTTCCCGATCCAACAGGTCTACCATTCGGATGCCAACACGTGATACTTTACTAACATAAGCGGGACCAATACCACGGCCGGTTGTACCAATAGCATCTCCGCCGCGCCTTTTTTCTTTTAGTTGATCCAGGAGTTTGTGATAAGGAAGAATTACATGAGCGGTTTGGCTAATGAAGAATCTACCTTCAAGGCTAAATCCCATTTCCTGTACGCCTTTGATCTCTTCGACCAATGCAACGGGATCGATTACGACGCCGTTACCAATAACGCAATCTGCATCCCCATTAAAAATTCCCGAAGGAATAAGATGTAAGACTACTTTTTTGTCGTCAAACTTAAGGGTATGACCGGCATTCGCCCCGCCCTGAAAGCGTACGACATAATCAGCTTCTCCGCTAAGCAGATCAACGATCTTGCCTTTTCCTTCATCACCCCACTGTGCTCCAATTACAACTCTTGTGCTCATAATAAAAAGATCAATAAAAAAGGGGTGCTGAACACCCCCTTTAATTTCGAATTAGAATTTAGAAAGTATTATTCTTCAAAAGATTCTACAGCTTCATCTACTGACTTAAAGTGTTTGAAGACTGTGATCAATTTTGTGACAATCAACAGGCTTTCGATCTTATCGGTGGCATTGGCAATGCGGAGATCTCCGCCTGCTTTACGCATGGTAGTAAGCCCTCCGATAAGCATCCCGAGTCCGGATGAATTCATGAACTTAACTTTACCCAGATCAACCACTACATTGGTTTTCCCGTCATCAATTAGTTCATGCAGTTTCTCATTAAGGCTAACCGCATCTGGGCCACCCATTACGTTGCCTTTAAATTCGATAACCACGCTGTTGTAGCGTTCGGATGTATTAAAACTCATAAGTATCCTGTTGTTTAAACTATTAAGATTTCTTTGTACGCTTTTCTAGTTCTACAACCAACGAACTGGCCACGAATAATGAACTGTACGTACCCAAAACAATACCGATAAGAAGTGCGAAAGAGAAGCCTTTCAATACTTCACCGCCGAAAATAAACAGCACAGCTACCACAAACAAGGTGGTAATGGAAGTTATAACGGTTCTGCTTAAGGTATCATTTAAGCTTTTATTAACCATAGGCATGAAATCCATTCCTTTATGGACGTTGGAGTTTTCACGGATACGGTCAAATACAACCACGGTATCGTTAAGTGAATAACCTACAATAGTCAGAAATGCCGCGATAATGGCTTGATCGATCTGCAGGCTGAATGGGACAAGATCTGCCAAAATGGTGAATACACCCAGCACAATTACCACATCATGAATAAGAGCAGCAACGGCACCGGCTGAGAATGTCCAGTTTCTGAAACGAATTAGGATGTAGATGAAGATGATCACAATAGCGTAAATAACGGCTTGTAATGCACCTGATTTAA
>CERJ01002447.1_pt1 | contig 52584 bp, 43 predicted proteins | sample 530781 | NCBI WGS metagenome assembly CERJ01 (sample SAMEA2620967, study PRJEB7988) | marine metagenome | biome: marine biome (ENVO:00000447); feature: deep chlorophyll maximum layer (ENVO:xxxxxxxx); material: "saline water (ENVO:00002010), including plankton (ENVO:xxxxxxxx)" | depth 30 m
CCTGCAACCCCGAAAACATGGTGCTCTTTTCCATTCGTCGGACCACTTTTTGGTTGTTCAGGCTGCTTGTTCGGTGGATATCAAAAGCTTGGGACTTCGGTTTCTCGATTCAGTGGTCGGACGAGTTCTTGCTTTAAGATTGTTCTCATCAATTACTTCGCCCGACGATTGTAAACCACCCAGATTAGTTTTAGCATTTTGCTGCTAAATTCAATAAATACCATCACTCAACGAAACGCATGGGCGGAATGACACACCGGGAAAAAATACAGACGCTTGCATCCTGCTTGAACGGGGAACCGCAAAATTACAGGGATTCCTTTAAACCCGATCTGTGTCTTTTTTTCAACGATGACTTTTCGCTGGAAAACCCCTGCATGGATTTCCTCCATCCATTTGAAACCACTTCCGACATCGAAGAGTGGGTGGCTCTTGTCACCTCACACATTGTGTTGAAGTTTGATGAGGAGGTGGAATCGCTCGGCGATTTTGTGGGGGAGTATTTGGAGGTTGAATTGATCAAGTAAAAGGGCCGATGTTCCTAAATGAGTACAGGCACCTGCTTTTTATGATTTCCTTTTTCGGGTGAACTAATTTTACTAACCCTTCTTTTTCACCTAATGAGTTGAAACGCCTTGCTTTATCAGCAATAAAGTTTAGTTTTGGGATGATGGAATACGAGGTACTAAAAAATATAAATCAGATCATTGAGCGGGATAGCAAAGACACCACCTATAAATTTGCTTTGCTCCGGGCTACGATAGAAGTCATCCAAGAAAAGTCGCCGTATCAGAAATTTCAGGGGGATCGTGTAGTTCTTCCAGTGGGATTATTGATCCTGAAATTGCTGGAATATTACTACCCGATCATTGAACAAGAACTTCCCCAGAGAAACGGCGACGATCTTGATTCATTTACGCTATCCTTTCGCTCGCTTTTCAAAGAGGTAACCGACTTTTATAAAATGAGAGGCGGGCTTTCGGTCTTTTATTCTGAACTCATCCGGGGAAATCTACCGGATGAAATCGACGGCACTGTTTTTCAGCTTTGCAAGAAACTCCGGGATACCATCAAAGATCAGCCCATGCGATATATAGGGAAATCGGTGAACGGGACTGAGTACAGCATCTATCATCGGGAAGAAACCGACATCCGGTTGATGCAACCCGATAAAATGGATGCAAACTTCTTGATCGAAAGCTTTACCCGTTTTTCCATTCCTCTCGATTATTTTAAAGTGATGGAACTGATGGGAAGTTTTATTACTGGAATGCATTCCATTCTGATAAACTGGGCGGAATTTACTGTGGATAAAGACAAGAGCCTGAATATGAACCAGGTGCTGGAAACCATGTTGAAGTCGCCGCAGGAAGCTCGGAATGTGTTGTTGTCCGAAAAGATCTTCAAGACGTTGAAAAAGAAGCATGGCGGACTGGAATGCGTTTGGTCGGGCAGCCGGATTACCAATGATTTGAATATTGATCACGTCCTCCCGTTTTCGGTTTGGCGAAATAATGATCTCTGGAATTTGTTGCCGGCCAAGGCAACTGTGAATAACAGCAAGCGCGACAAGATTCCCTCGCTGGAATTATTGGATAACCGTAAAGACCAGATCATTTCCTACTGGCAGATCATTCGGGAGGTGGAGCAAGCCGGATTTGAAAAAGAAATGAATGTGAACCTCATCACCCGGCAAGATTTTGAACAGCATAACTGGGAGAATTCTGCATTCGAGTCGCTGAAAGAGAAAAGCCGGTATTTAATAGAAACCCGTGGTTTTGAAGCTTTTAATTTGTGATGAAAGGAAACCCAAACGCACATCTCACAGCCAAGGAACGGGACAAAGTTTCGTATCCCACCCGCAAGCTCTACAATATGGGAGCGATTGAAGGGGATGTGCTCGATTTCGGCTCCGGATTTGGGAAAGATGCAGAGTTCTTGAACTCAAAAGGAATTTCTTGCACCAATTATGACCCTCACCACGCTCCCGATTATCCTGATAAGAAGTTTGATACCATTCTCTGCCAGTACGTGCTGAATGTGTTGTTGCCAGAAGAACAGGCAGAAGTATTGATGTCGGTTAGTGAATTGCTAAAACCATCGGGAAAAGCCTATTTCACCGTCCGCAGGGATTTGAAAAGAACCGGATACAGAAAACATTATGTCCACAAAGTGCGGACCTACCAATGCAATGTGAAATTGCCCTACAAAACCTTCTTCAAGAATGTTTTTTGTGAGATCTATGAATACCGGCATTTTACTCAGGTGGATAACGGTAAGGAAGGCATCTTTGAAAATCCATCTTCCGATGCCGAACTCATTTCAGAACTGGCTACTGTGTACAGCATTTACGATAAATACCCGGTAAGCAAAGGCCATGCGCTGGTGATCCCCAAGCGGAAATCGCGCAACTATTTTGAAATGACCGACAAGGAAAAAACCGCCTGTCAAATTATGGTGGAACGAGTGAAAACGATCTTAGAAAAGAAATACCAACCCGACGGTTTCAACATTGGCTTCAACATGAATGAAGCTGCCGGACAAACCGTATTCCACACGCACATTCATATCATTCCCCGCTACGAGGGAGATGTGGAAAATCCACGTGGTGGGATAAGGAATGTGATGCCGGGGATGGGAAGTTATTGATTTAATAATCCAAATAGACCACATCCCGATGATACTCCAAATACCTCAGATGAGCACTTTCAAACTTAATTTTCATATCGGCTTCAATACCCAGCATTTTAGGCGTTTCAAAAACTTCGGAGATTAGAATTTTGCCCCTTGAATCAAAAGAAATAAAACCGGAATCAAATGCTTTATCCAAATTTGGAGTGAGTAAAAGTCCGTTGTACGTATCCAGACGTTCAAGATTATCCGAATCTCTCCAAGGTTTTATGTGTGAGGCAATCAACATAGACGGAGTTTTATAGCCCGTGACCGCACATCCATTCCAATAGCCTACCAAACCGCTTCTGAAATCTCCCTGCCCAATTCTGGATTTGACCAGTGTCAACTTATCAGTTTCTGTATAAGAACGATCCGTAATAATTTTTTCGATATCCTCTTCTAATTCGTCCGATGCCTCTTTTAAGTACTCATGATATTTATTCAGAGCACTGCTATACATGTTATTTCCTTTCTCATTCCGTTCACGGAAAATGGAAAGGTGTTGAATTTGTACAGCAAGCTTTTTGAATTCCTGAGGATCGGATATTTCAATTAAAGAAGAGTCAATTAAATTCGCATCTCTTGCCCATTCTGAAATAGACCCGAATACGGCACTGGAATATTTTTTAGCCGAAGATTCGGAAAGGCCGGTAACGTTTATCCATCTTTTAAAAGTCATCAACTAAATATTTTATCTAAAAAGAATCGCTGGTAAAATATAAAGTAATTGATTTTGAACAAGTTTATTATCTTCGAAAAACATCAAGAAATTCGGTTCAGCGGATTACCAACCGACCAACTCGGGCACGGTGGTTCAAGGATGTGGGATTGGCAATCCAAATGGTGAATCCAATCTCCATCTAATGATCTTGGTGTAACGTAGGTAAATCTGAACATAAACATTATACACTATGATTTATCCTGACACCCCTACAGGTGAGGGCATAAGCCTGCCGGAGGAGTTCATCAAAGAGCTAAATCAGGAAATGCAAGACTTGGGCTTATATCATTATGGGCTATTTAAAGGGATATTTACTTCCTTAAAGGAGATCAAGCATGGCTGTATCACCCTTGAGATCACCTATCCGGAAAGCCTTCCTGAAAACGAACGAGACCGTAACTACATTCTTATGGTCATGGCCTTTGTGCTGGGAAAGCCGGTTTTGGATAAGGTGTATGAGCTTTTGTTACTTGAATACGAGTGTCCTGCCAAACCGGGTTATGTTGAATTCGATTACTACACCCAACAGGAAAGAAATGAACGCGTAGAAGATATCCTTTTTGGGTCTATAGAACGGAAAAGGATCAAAGACTCCATTTTTGAACGCAATTTCCTGATCGACTTGTACAGGTGAGGTGTGAAGCGGTGCAAAACGTAAGATCCTTCAGGGATTCAGGATGACACGGGGTGGTGTTAGTTTTATTTGTCTTCTGACACAAAAATCTTGGTAATCCTTAGATCCTAAAGTTCAGGTTTTAAAGCCGTCCGAAAACACCGGGAAAACTTCTATCAACGGAATTCCTCTCGGGTAAGCAATTGAAGCTTAAAAGATTCGGAAGTTATACATCTAGTGTTTTCTTGATTTTTTGGTTCGTTAGGAACAAGTCCGACCGCTGACGGATCAAGAAAAAATGAACAGGGTGGCGCAGGAAAGGTCAATCAACTTCGAATCCTACCCCGCAGATCCTTCAGGGATTCAGGATGACACGGAGTGGTATTAGTTTACTTTGTCCTCTCGCATAAAGATCCCGTTCATCCTTAGATCCAAAAAATCATGGTTCAATTCCATGATCTACTCCAAGCTCTGAATCTATACATCATCCCGCTCTCACAGATAACCTTGCTATCAGTAAAGTATGCTCTGGCAATAATTGGATTCCCGTCTTCACGGGAATGACCATGGCTATATTTTGTCCAGGATTAAACTCCGACCAACAATTTCACCCATAAAAATATAGGGCCGGAGTTTTCTTTGTTTGGCATGTTGCTATCACCCAGACTGCAATTCCGATATGCATCATCTTGTATGGTCTACCAATATGTTGCTCCTCCAGAGTAAGATAAAATAGAACTGCTGTATCGATCTTCGAATGATCGACCGGGGATTGCAGATCTTTGAAGGATTCAGGATGAAGGCGAATGGTGTCATCCAGTAGACCAGCGAGGGATTTCAATCCTTCCGAATGGATCAAAAAGTTATCGCTCAATTTTTTATCTTCTAAAAGACATCAAGAAATCCGCTTCGGCGGGTTACCAACCGACCAACTCGGGTACGGTGGTTCAAGGATGTGGGATCTTCATTCAAACTACGAGTCTCATCTATCTTTCCATTGATCTTGATGTAACGAATCAACCATACCTTTTAATCAAACCGTTACATCATTATGACAACTACAACAAACACATCACAAGAAAACAGCAGCTCCGGAAATATTTCCCTGGATGCGGAAGCACTTAAAAAGCTGAATGCCTCTTTTACGTCCGCCGGCATAAAATGGATCGCCATGTTCAGAGGCATCTGGGCGGAAGTCGTGGAGGTTGAAAACGGTCAGGTCACCATCCTGGCGACCTTCCCCAAAAGAGAAGTCGACGATCCCGATCCGGACCTGGTCCTGCGGATCTTGCTTTGCTGCAAACAATTTGATTTCATGGACCGGGTGGAAAAGGTCTTCCTTGTCATGTACAAGGATGAGGGCGTTGCCGGAGGAGTGCTGTCCGCGGATAGCTCCGGGAAAGAACTCGAATTGCTTCAAAAAGCCTCAGAGAAATTTGGGAAGAATAAAGTCCACATCGGCGAACGACTGTATGACAAGGAAACATTACTGGCCGTACAAGAAGAAGTCTCCAGCTCCGCCACATAAATAGGCCTCAGAGCACTTTCGCCCCAACGCAGAGCGTGTGGAACGAGTGTAAATGATGGATTTCAAAAGTTCCTAAAACACCGGGAAAATTTCTATCAACGGAAATCATCTTGGGTGAGCGATAGAGGTTTAAAAGATTGGGATGCATGACATCTAGTGTTTTATTGATTTTTTGGTTCGTTTTTTATCAAGAAAAAATGAACAAGTAAGCCGGTAATATGCAACTTATTGCGAGTCAAACACCGCACAAGCGCGACGCTTGCGCTAGGGGGGGGATAAAGTCCATATCGGCGAGCGACTTTATACCCGCGAGGAATTAGTGGATCAACTTGCAAAATGAGACTAAACACGTTTATGCTGCAGTCAGTCTGACAATAAAGGCAGAGACAAAAAGTGTAGAGCGAATCGTTAAAAGTGTTGGTGAGAACCGTTTATCTCTTGCAAAGATCTGTTCAAGCCTTGTGGAGTACCGTGCAGCTGTTAACAGGAACGTCTCAAGCCTCGGGACGATCGGCCCAAGCCTCGTGAGGTTCTTGCCATCTCTTGGGACGATCTTATCAGCTCTCGCAAGGATCCTTCCATCTGTTGGTGAGATCTGTTTATCTCATGAGAGGATCTGTTGAAGTGTTGAGAGGATCCTCTCATCTCGTGCAGGGATCCTCGCAAGTTCCGGCTTTTATTGGATTAATGGGAAAATAGGCCTCAGAGCACTTTTGCAGCCTGTCAGCCTGACAGTCTCATAAAACCCGGAAATTTCCACCTGTTTTCGCTCCAACGCAGAGCGTGTGGAGCGAGGGTATAGCGTCTTCTCCCCTGCAATGTAGTGAGAAACAAATAGAGGGTCCGAATAAAGCAATGAAATCAAGTAAACTGGTGAAGATCCTTCAAGGATTCAGGATGACTCGTGGGTGGTTTACTTCGTTTGCTCATACAAAATCCCGGTTCAAGAACATACAGAAACGACCAAGGATATACTGTTTCACTGTCTGGTAAAAAGAGCTTGAAGCTGGAGCTTCCCGGACTGCATTCCGAAGACGGACCTTCGGAACGAGGTGTAAAGTTGAATGAAGTCAGCTTTAGCTCTTTTTTCGTCCGCCTTGACCTTTTGGTGAGGCGCCTGCCCCGAACATCGGGGGGCAAGCCAAAATGAACAAGGGACGGCGAAGGACACGATATTTTAATTCCCATAAAAGAAAACAGGAAGCCGGTAATGGGCAACTTACTGCGAGTCAAACACCGCACAAGCGCGAGCGGCAGAGCGTGTGGAGCGAGGTTAAACTTCAAAGTTGAATGTTGGATGTTCGATGTTCGAAGTTCAACCCCATCCCATTCAAACGAGCGAAATGATGGATTTCAAAGTCCACTAATCCACCAGGATCCATTCCTCTTGCGGGGGAATCAAAAACTCGGCGCCATCTTCGGTGATCACGGCCATCTCTTCCACGGAAATGGTTTTGTAGGTGCTGTCGGTGAGGGGCCAGCTGTGGAAGCCGTCGAAGGCGAAGACCATTCCGGGTTTCAGGAGCTTTTGGGCAGAGGCGCGTTGTCCGGGAATATGGGAGCCGCCTAAATTGGGTCCGGTGTCGTGGGCTACATATCCCACGGGGTGACCGGTACTCCACATCACGTATTCGGATCCGTTTTCTTCCATGAGCTTGCGCTGGGCGGCATCTACATCCTCACCCCGAACGCCGGGTTTCATGGCATTGAAGGCCGCCCGGTTTCCGGCTTTGGCTGATTCCCAGTAAAACTGAATGTCTTCCGGAGCTTCGGTCTCACCGGGTTTCAGTACATAGGCAAAGCGCTGGATGTCACTCACCCAGCGGTCATACAGCTTGATGCCAAAATCCGTTTGAATTACATCGCCAGGCATGATCACTTTGTCGGTGGCGTGAGAGTGACCACGGTCGGCCCCGGAATTCACGTTTGGATTTTGCGTCGGATTCCAGGCTTCGCCCACGTCGTATTCTTCCAATTTTGCATCCAGAAAAGCCGCTACATCGGCATCGGTCGTGACGCCCGGTTCTATGATTTCATAGGCTTCGAGCTGCCACTGGGCCGTTAAGGCTGCGGCCCGGGTCATGATCTCCACTTCCTGATCGGTCTTGACCGAAAGCCATTCATAGATCAATTCTTCGGAGGAGATCAGTCGGCTGGAAAGCTCGGTTCCCAGTGCTTCTTCCAATGCTTTTCGCTGGGTGAAACTGAGTCCGTCGGCCTGGGCGTTGGAATTTGATGAATTCACGGCGATGTTCTGAAAGTCCTGCTGACGAATGTAATCCGCAGCCTGCTCCATGGCAGAACGGCCCCGGTCAACCGGAATCACCTGGTCGTGAATATCGAGTTCATCGAGAGCGGTTGCTTCTCCAACAGGTGAATACACGCGGGAGTGAAATCCATCTGCATCCCGATAAAACAGAAATGCAGCGGTGCCTCCGGCATTTTCTCCACCGATATGATCGGCGATCGGGTCGTTGTCATTTTCCCGGCAGATGACGATCCATGCATCCACATCAGCGGCTTCCATGGCCTGTGGCAACAAGGTGCTGATCCGCTCTTTTCGGATCTCCGGCCAGGGCGATGCTCCCCATTCGATGGGGGGTTGAGATTCAGAAGTACAAGCCGTGGTGATCAACAAGAGAACTAACAGGGTTCGGAGCATAACATAGATCGGGTTAGTGAAAGTGGGAATGTCGGGCAATTTGGTAAGGAGTTATTTAATCCACCTCGATCTTGCTTGAGATATAGTTATTGAAATATTTCCTTTGCACGACCTCGCCTTCGTCATTCCTGATAAAATATACATTCTCCCCATCTTCTCCATTATCGCGTATGCGTACAAAGTGATCTTTTTCTACGCGACGGTAGGTGCTTAAATCTCCGGGAGCGTCGGTTGGTACGCCCATCATCACCAATTTATCGCCCCACGTTCCTACATAACTGATGGAGTTCATGACTTCTCCCTGATAGTAGCCGACGTACTCCTGCAGTTCAGCAGCCAGCGCTTCGTCTTCGGCCGCTTCGATCTTACCGGCTTTGGAAAGAATAGCGTGAATGCCGCGTGAGTATTTTCCTGCATTCGCATTGCTGCTGTTGACCATCACGGAGTAGGCCATCTTGGTGTCGGGGATCATCGCGAGGGTGGTCTTATAGCCGGGACAGTGTCCGCCGTGACCGACCCATTTTTTGCCATCCGGACCTTTGTACACGGCAAATCCCAATCCCCAGCTGGTCCCGAAATCGCTATCCATCCAGTGTATGTTATGCATATTCTTGATGGTAGATGGCTGGAGGATCTCTTCTTCATTTGCTTCATACAGTCGAAATTGCCAGGCTGCAAAAGCGGCGAGGTCTTCTACCGTAGATGAAAAGCCGGCGGCGGGCGTAACGCCATTCGGTTCAAACATATCCAGTTTCAGCTGTTCCCCTTCCATGGTCTCGAAAGAATATCCCACAGCCAGCTGATCACCCCAAAGTTCTTCCGGCATATCGGAACGGGTGTCATTCAGCTCCAATGGACTTAAAATGTGTTCCTGCACATATTCTTCATAGCTCTGTCCGGAAAGTTCTTCCACTATAAAACCCAATAAAGTCATCGCCAGGTTACTGTATTGAAAATAGGTGGAGGAAGGGTAGAGGGTTTCCTGATCTTCCAGCTTTTCAAGGATCTGTTCTTTGGTGGGGAACTCAAGGCTGGGGTCGGTCCAGTGCGACCATGCATTTTCTCTTGGAAGTCCCGCCGAATGGGTTAACAGGTTTCGAACGGTGATGGGTCCACTGAGCTCGTATTGCTGTGGAAGGTTGTATTCCGGGAGCAGGTCCTGAATTTCATCATCCAGCCGGAGTTTTCCATCTTCATATAAATTCATGATGGATACGGAAGTAAATAACTTCGAGATGGAGCAGACGCTGCAGATGGTATTGGTTTGCATCGGAATGTCTTCTTCAGGATTCGCTTCCCCAAAAGCCCCTTTCCATATCACTTCCTGATCTTCAAGCGCGATGGCACTGATGCCAGGGAGTTCATCGTATTTTTGCATGGCATCCAGCCACACTTCCACCAGGGTGATGGCTTCGGTGTAATCTGTTGCGGGTTTTTCCTCTTCTTTATCCTGGGCGATGGCGCTGTGACAAAACCCGGTTAAAAGTATAATTAATAATGTAGCCTTCATTTGATAGCCCATGATCCCTGTGTTTTCTTTTTATTGTCGATGGGAGAATTGAAGAAAAAGAAAAGGATTTTGCAAGGTTTGTTTGATTTTCGAATGACCGAATTGTGAAGGGTTTGACGGAAAGCTGGTTTAGATAAATTTTATGGCGTAAAAGGAAGTGTGAAGCAGGAGCTTCAAATGATTCGTTCGCCAAGCAGGAGCTTGGGAACGAGAGCAAAAGGGACTATTCTCGAGCAAAGAAGGCTGCTAGAACCGAAGGGATATTACGAAGGAAGGGTTGTGGTCCATAAAATGAACCTGCTCCGTAGCAGCATTATGGTTTGCTATCACCAAAGTATGCTCTGGCAATAATTGGATTCCCGTCTTCACGGGAATGAGCATGGCTATATTTTGTCTAAGATTATACTAGCTGTAATAAATGAATTATGATCGAGGAAAACGATCCTGCTCCATAGGAGCAATATGTTTATCGAAAAGAGGAGAGAGGAAAAGCGAAATTTTCGCCCGGATGAAAGGCGGGGCTATTTGCTTTCCGAAAATTGGGCTACTAAAGTGCCAAGGGAGCAGTCTTTGAAGGAAATCCATTTGGAATCCAACACCGCACAAGCGCGACGCTTGCGCTAGGGGGATGATCGAACGGGATTGCAGATCTGCGAAGGGATTGAGAACAGACTTCACAAAAGCGGTTCAGCGAACCGCTTAGCACTTCAAAGTTCAATATTCCTTGTTCGATGTTGGATGTTCACTCCCTTTCCCCGTATCTTTGGGATTCACAACCAAGGTTGGGGGTGCTTGCATAGCGGGCTGAGATTACACCCTGATACCTGAACCGGATAATACCGGCGTAGGGAAACCTGTTTACCGCACAGTAACGCAAGTTAACCTCCTCCATTCATTCTAAGTTTCAAATGGAGGAACACATGTTCAATTCTAAATTCCGAAGGTCGTTCTTTACGGCTTTCTTGTTAGCGATACCGCTTCTCTTAACTCCTGAAGTCTCCCTTCAGGCCCAAACCATCACCGGAACCGTCCTTGACGCTCAATCCAAAGAGCCACTGGCCGGAGCTGCCATAAAACAGCAGGGCACATCCCGCGGGGTGGTCACCGAAGATGACGGTACCTTTGAGATACAACTCTCAGAAAATGGGAGAGAAGCCTTACTCATTACATTTCTGGGCTATAAAGATCAGCGGGTAGAAGTATCTGCTCAAAGAAAGGATCTGGAGATCTTCATGTATCCGGAGACCTACATCGGTGACGATGTTTTTGTAAGTGCTACCCGGGCCGATGAATCCTCGCCCATTACCTACACCAACATAGAGCAGGAAGAGATCGAAAAGCGAAATCTGGGGCAGGATGTGCCGTACCTGCTGCAAAGCACGCCCTCGGTCACTACCACTTCTGATGCCGGCGCTGGCATCGGCTACACGGGCATTCGCATTCGTGGTGTGGACCCGGCGCGTATCAACGTGACCATCAATGGGATCCCGGTGAATGATGCCGAATCGCATGCCGTATTCTGGGTGAATTTACCGGACCTGTCCTCATCAACCCAAAACATACAGATACAGCGCGGTGTGGGGACCTCCACCAACGGAGCAGCTGCTTTTGGTGCTACCGTGAATTTGCAGACGAGCTCTTCACGGGTAGATCCTTTTGGGGAAGTGAATACGGGCTTTGGCTCCTTCAACACCCAAAAATATAATGTGAAATTAGGCTCCGGCCTGATGGAAAATGGCTGGCAGTTTGAAGGCCGCCTGTCTAAAATTGACTCGGATGGATTCATCGACCGCGCCAGTTCGGATCTGGATTCTTATTTCCTGTCTGCTTCACGTCATGGTGAACGAAGCCTGTTTCGGGCCGATGTGTTTTCAGGCCGAGAGCGAACGTATCAGGCATGGTATGGTATCGAGGAAAGTGTGCTTGAAAACGACCGTACCTTCAATGAGGCCGGAACCGAAAAAGACGGCGAGCCGTACGAAGATCAGGTGGATAACTATCAGCAGAATTACTATCAGCTGCATTATTCCTATAACCTGACCGATAACTGGAATGCCAATATCTCGGCGTTCTACACCAAGGGCTTTGGCTATTATGAAGAATATAAAGCCGGTGAACCGCTCTCCGATTATGACATTGAGCCGTTGCTGTCTTCCACTCCCACGGAGACAGACCTGGTACGTCGCCGCTGGCTGGATAATGATTTTTATGGCACCATCTTTTCCACCAAATACACCCACTCCGATACCTGGAACGTGACGTTTGGCGGTGGCTATAATTATTATGACGGTGCTCATTTTGGAGAAGTTATCTGGGCCAGATATGCTGGCAACAGCGAGATCGAAGATCGCTATTATGATAACGATGGCATCAAAAAGGATGGTAATTTCTACGGAAAGCTGCAGTATAATTTCACCGAGAATCTAAGTTCCTATCTGGATCTTCAGGTTCGTGGTGTGGAGTATACGTTTCTGGGGAATGGCTTTGTACGCAGTGCGGGAAGTAACGTGCGCGACAGCCTCGTTGCCCTTCAGCAAACCGATAACCTGACCTTCTTCAATCCTAAGTTTGGCTTCGTATATCAGCTGCCGGAAGATCAGCGTCTGTACGCTTCCTTTGCCGTTGCAGGAAAGGAGCCCACGCGTGATGAGTATGTGGATTCAAGTCCCGATAGCCGTCCCGATCCGGAGAAACTGTATAACGTGGAGCTCGGCTACCGTGGCGATTACTCCAGGTCTTATCTCGGGGTGAATGTATATGGCATGTATTATCGCGATCAGCTGGTGCCTACCGGACAGATCAATGATGTTGGGGAGGTCGTTCGGGAAAATGTACCGGAAAGTTACCGGGCCGGACTTGAGCTGCAGGGCGGTTATAGCCTTTCCAACAACCTGAGTCTTTCGGCGAATGCCACCTTCAGCCAGAATAAGATCACGGAATACACCCAATACACCGACCTGTACGATGCCAATTTTGCTTATGCTGGTCAGCAGGAAACGGTATATGAAGATACCGACATTGCTTTCTCTCCTTCATTCATTGGGAATGGGGTGATCGGATACCAAAAAGGTGGTTTGTATGCGGAGCTGATCTCCAAATATGTATCCCGCCAGTATCTGGATAACACCCAGACCGAAAGTCGTTCTATCGATCCATATTTTGTAAATGATGTGCGACTGAGCTATGAGCTTTCAGAGGTCCCGTTGTTAGAGGGAATCACTGCCACGCTTCAGGTGAATAACATCTTCAATCATGAGTATGAAACCAACGGCTATACCTATGGGTGGATTCAGGCCGGCGATCCGGTTCACTACAATTATTACTACCCTCAGGCCGGAACGAACTTCCTGTTTCAGCTAACGTGGAAGTTTTAGAAACACACTCAAAATTCTGATCTCAGCAGATATCAAGGCGCATCCAAAAGGGTGCGCCTTTTTTGTTTGGGTGATGTTTGGTGCTCCGGGAAGTGAACTCCTATAAAACCTCCGGGCAGAACATGGATGAAATGGATAGGGAGCTTGGAGACGAAAGCCATTCGAGTCCTGCTCCGTAGGAGCAATATGTTTGTCAAAAAAAGAAGAAAGAGAAAAGAAGAATTTTCGCCCGGATGCTTGGTGGGGAAAACGGTTTATCGAAAATTGGCCAATAGATCCGCCATGGTCACATGCTTGCCCAAACTCCGACTGCTAATATCACCTGTAAAAGAAAGGGGGGCGGAGTTTTTTGTTGGGGTTGTTGCTGTCACCAGACTGCGATTCCGCTTTGCTTCATCTTGTCTGGGTTACCAACATAATGCTCCTCTGGAGCAGCTGTAAATACCAATTGAAAGATGGAATAAAATATATCGAAATAAAAAATAGTAAGTGAATGATCCCGAAAAATAACCCTGCTCCGTAGGAGAAATATGTTTTGTTATCATCAAAGTATACTCTGGTAATAATTGGATTGCCGTCTTCACGGGAATGACCATGGCTATATTTTGTCTAAGATCATGTTTCCTGTAAAAAATGAACCATGAGCGAGGAAAACGGTCATTTTGATAAGCCTGTTAGTCCTAAATCTACTTAAGTGAGGTCAGAAACATTTTTTCGCAGCCGGGAGTTTTTGTTTCTTTTGTCGGCACAAAAGAAAGAGGAAAGCATGGATTACAAGGAACATATTGCCAAGGAAATCATAGTTTGAAGCAGGAACCTGCCTTTGCCGGCAGGCAGGCTTCAGGGATTGCATTCCGAAGGTGGACCTTCGGAAAGAGGCCTAAAGAGAACTGGATAAGTTCAAACTTGAAAGTTGGATGTTCCTTGTTCGATGTTCAACCTATAAACTACGCCGCGAATCCATTCCCCACATCAGCTTATTGCGGAGCGTCTCAAAATAATCCTGACCAGGCAGGTGGATCAGGTCAAAGGTAAGATCAGACTTCAGGATCTCCACTTCAAAAGGGAACTCCTTTATTTCATGAACCTGACCGTCATAAGAAAAAAGCACTTCGCTTTGCTGCTTTTCTATAACGACACGCAGCGGATGATTTGAATTCAGCACTAAAGGTCGTGTGGTAAGCGTATGCGGATTGATGGGGGTCACCAGAAAGACTTCAGTGCCCGGCGCAACTATAGGTCCGCCCGAGGCCAGGCTGTAGGCGGTAGAGCCGGTGGGGGACGCCACGATAAGTCCGTCAGCCCAATACGTATTGATGAGGCTTCCGTCATATTCTGCGGTCACATTCACCATAGAAATGGAGTCTTTCCGGGTAAAAAGAAATTCATTCAAGGCATGAAAAGACTCGCCGGTTTGAGTCGTTGCTTTCAGGAAAGATCGCTTATCAAGGGTGAAATCATTCTTAAGCAGACATTCCAGGGCCCGTTCAAGATCCTCGATCTGCGTGTTAGCCATAAAGCCCAGTCGCCCGCTGTTGATCCCCAAAATGGGTTTATTCAGGTCTTTTGAGATTCGCGCAGTGTATAGAATAGTGCCATCGCCGCCCATAACCAACACATAATCAGAGGCTTCGATGGATTCTTCATCGGAATCTGTTTTTTGAATGACATCCGAATCACTTACTCCCGTCTCGTCACAAATTTGAGACTGAATGTACAGCGTGATGCTCTTCCGTTCAGCCCACTGAATGGTCTTTGCAAGCACTTCGCGTACTTCATATTTAGAGGGGTTTGCAACAACGCTCAATTTCATTGGCCGGCCTCAACAAGTTGCAACGATGTTAGATTTAACTCCCATGGAAAATGCTGAATATTCAGTCCTTCAACAGAAGCATGAGAGAGTACAAAAACCGGCGCACGCCAGCGAATGACAGGAGTGGTATTCACAAATGGTAGTGTTGTGAAGGTGGTGTAGGTAGCCGGTGCAAGGGAGGGCGTTACCGTAAAGGTGAAGCCATAGCCAGCTGCAGCATTAGCGAGATTATTGAAAAGAACCCACTCATTATGATGCTGTATTCTGCTTGAAACTAAAGATCTGTTTTCCTGATTCCCGGCAGCCGAATTCGATTCAAGAGGAAGAAACTCAACATCTCCCCAGCGAGGCTGGCCGATCAGCTCTGTTGCAGAAAGGGAATCGAGCAGGTTGTTTACTTGCGCTTCCTGTCGGGCTGACTCATTATAATATACGGCATGAACCGCCTCAACTTCGCTATTCTGAAGCTTATAGATCGGGATGAATTGCGGGAGTAAAGTGCCGCTGCTGTCGGTGATGGTTTGTATGGTTGGGAAACTGACTTCGATAAGGACATCCAGATCCTTTCGGGCAAAACGCTGGTATAATTCGCGTTCATCTAATCCTGAAACAATATCAAGCCGGTTCAGGCGGGGCGTCACTCCACGATAGTTCTTGTTGGTGGTGAATAAGTGGGTGTTGTCGTTTTTCTGTATGAACTTAAACCGTCCGGTCCCGGCTGCCTGCTGGATGGGGCCAACTTTAGCGGGAATGCTTTCACGTGGGTAGATAGAAGCGTAAGGATGTGCAAGTCGCTCCAGAAAATCGTCAGAGCTTTCATTCAGGATGAAGATAACGGTTGAGTCATTTCGGACTTTAAGCCCCTCAATACTCCCGATCACGCGCTTAGCAGGATCTTTGATCAGTGTTTGTTCCTTATGGAAGGCATTGAAACCCCGGATATCGGAAAAAAGCTGTGCTGCCCAATCCGGTACTTCGTTCATTGCCATTCGTTCAAATGCAAAGCGTACATCCTGAGCCGTAAATCGACGTCCTGTGCCACTGCCAAAAACGGGCGAATCGTGAAAATAGATATCGGTGCGAAGCTGAAGCGTGAATTGTGTGGAATCATTATTCACATCCCACCGGTGGGCAAGTTCCGGAGAAGGATTGCCAAGCTGATTGGTACCTACTAGTTGTTCATACACCAGATTATGTACCCGGTGTTCACTGTTTGACTCTGCAAAAAGCGGGTCAAGAGAGTGGATTTTGGAGATCTCACCGAGTTTCAGATGAACGAAATCATCGGCAGCGGCATCTGTTTCAGTTTCCACCCTTGATGTATCAATACTCAATAACTCAGCAGGATCGGAAGAGACGGTGGTGGTTTCGAGGGAGGGTCCACAGGAAACCACAAACGTCAGTAGCACAATAAAAATGGAGATTCTTTTCATAAGATCAGTTTATTTACCAGTTTTTGAGTGACCTAACCATCCAACAAATGCAGGAATCAATCCGTTTAGGTTCAATTTTTGGTTCCCTTCAGTCCTTTAATTCCTTTTAACGCCTTTTCGCTAAGCAGATTGGTGTCATAGCTGCGAACCCGGCCGTTTTTGGCTTGATGTTGTTTCAGCCCAATATCCAATAATTCTTCCAGTAAAGCATCAAATCTCAGATCTGATTTTTCCCACAGATAAAAAGAGAAGGAGCCTGGAATGGTATTAATTTCATTGAAATAGACTTCCTCCGTATTGGCATTCACCAGGAAGTCGAGCCGGGCAAGCCCTGAAGCATCTAATGCTGAGAATGTTTTGGTAGCCAGCCTCTGTATCTTTTTGGTGAGTTCACTGGAGATGTCGGCAGGGATGATGCGGTCGGCCGAGGCCATCCCTTTATCACCCTCACCACCGCTTTGGTATTTGTCTTCAAAGGAAAGTGTTTCGGATTGTCCAAGTGGTTTCTCACATACGCTGGGGCGGCAATCATCCGGCGTTCCCATCACCGAGCAGTTGATCTCCATCAGTGGGTTCACCGCTTCCTCGATGAGGAGGTGGGCGTCGTAGCGGAAAGCCGTTTCTACCGCATCTATGAGCTCCTCCCGGTTGTTGGCGATCGCCACGCCAATGCTGCTTCCCAAACTCACCGGTTTAACGATCAGTGGATAGTCATATCCTTCAGCTACCGTAATGATATCTTCCTGCTCGGCGGTCCAGTCGTTTTCGTAGAAATTAACGGCTTTGGTCACGGGAATACCGTTGGCAGCGGCCACCAGCTTGGCCTTCACTTTATCCATTCCCAGCGAAGAACCCAGTACACCGCTTCCTGTGTAAGGAATATTCATCATCTCGCATACGCCTTGAAAAGATCCATTTTCGCCTTCACTTCCATGAAAGGCGCACAATACGGCATACACGGGATAAGATTTAGGCTTGGAGAAAAAACCACCACCGTCTTGTTCCCTGAGGAAGGTCTTTCCAGTTTCATCCTTCACGAAAGCACAGGAAACAGATTCCTTTTGCAGGGTATCGAGTTCTTTGAAGTTAGAAAGGTCGAGCAGCTTCTCACCGGTAAGCCAGCGACCCGACTTGGTCACATAAAGTGGAATGCAGTTATAGGAAGATTCTTGAAGTGCTGAAATAGCCTGAATGGCAGTCAGTACGGAAACTTCATGTTCGGGCGAAACGCCACCAAAGGCCACAATAAGGTTTTTCTGAGACATAGATCGTTTTTGGGTTTCAACGAAAATAGGATTGTTTGGGGATAATTGTTAATAGTTTGCAAGGTTTTAGTCGCAAGGTTCAAGGGGTTAGTTTCCGAAAAAAAACTTGCACCTTGAAACTAACCCCTTGAACCTAAAACCTAACACCTTGCACCTAAAACCTAACACCTTGCACCTAATACCTTTTTGAACTTGTTCCGCATTCTGATATTTTCAATATTTGCCGGGCTATCCAATAGCACAATTTAAACCCCTAAAACTATATTCTATGGCGAAAGTTATCACATCTGTCAATGAACTGGATTTTGGCTTTGGCGACCTGAGATCTATGCCGGTACCCGAAAAGGTGCTGCTGGTTAAACCGACGTTCTTTTCGGTGGAATACGTGATCAACCCGCATATGGAAGGTCATGTTGGCAATGTGGATAAGCTTCAGGCTCAGAACGAATGGGAGCACCTGCGTTCAGCTTACGAAGAATTAGGTTTGTATGTGCACGTGGAAGAAGGGCAGCGCGGCTATCCGGATATGGTTTTTTGTGCAAATCAGAGTTTACCTAATATCACCGAAGAGGGCGAAAAGCAGGTAGTGATGAGCGTGATGTACGCCGATGAGCGAAAGGGGGAAGTTCCTTTTATACAGAAAGTATATGAGGAAAGCAGCTACGACATCGTTCACCTCGACAGCAGCCGGTTCAATAGCTTTGAAGGCATGGGCGACGCGATCTGGCATCATCAAAAACGATTACTTTGGGGCGGATATGGTTTCAGGACGTCTAAAGATGTGTATGAAATTATCTCCGATACGTTCGATACGCCAGTGATCGCTCTTGAACTTACAAAACCCAAATTCTATCATCTTGACACCTGTTTTTGTGTGCTGGATGAAAATTCTGTGCTTATCTATCCTGCTGCTTTTACTGATGAGGGTTTAGAACTGATCCGGTCTATATTCACAAATGTGATCGAGGCGACCAAGTATGAGGCGGAAAAGTTTTTTGCCTGTAATGCTACCTGTCCCGATGGTAAGAATGTGTTCATACAGCAGGGTTGCGTGGATGTAAATCATAAGCTGAAAGATGCCGGTTTTAAAGTGCACGAATTCAGCACCTACGAATTCCTGAAAAGCGGCGGCTCCGTATTCTGCATGAAGATGTTGTTGTGGTAGTGTAGTAATGTATTTTTAAATGTTAAGTGTTAAATGGGTATGTTCATTTAACACTTAGCATTTAGCATTTAAAATTTCTCTTCAATGAAAATTATAAAGGTCTTCTCTGCCGGAATTATCCTTCTTGCCTTAATCATCTCCCTCAACACCAAATTTGGAGCTGTTCCGCCGCTGGGGAAGTTTTTTGATCCTGATGCCGGTTTCTGGGCGAATGCTGTGACTTCAGAATCAGAATCCCTATCCCTTGAATTGCCGGAATTACAGGATGAAGTCACCGTCTATTTTGATGAACGCAATGTGCCGCATATTTTCGCCCAAAATGAGCACGATCTCTTTATGGCGCAGGGATACATCGTAGCGCGCGATCGACTTTTTCAGATGGAGATGCAAACCTATGATGCTGGCGGTCGGTTGGCTGAAATAGCAGGACCACAGGCATTATCCAGAGACCTGAATACCCGTCGTTTGGGGATGGCATACGGTGCGGAAAAAGCAATGGAGTCGATTTCTGAAGATTCCGTGATATCAGGAATTTTAAAGGCCTATTCGAAGGGCGTAAATAGCTATATCAGCGAACTCTCGGTGGGTGATTATCCCGTGGAATACAAGATCCTGGACATCACCCCGGAACCATGGGAGCCGATCAAGACTGCTTATTTATTAAAGAATATGACGCGTATGCTGGCTGGGCGCCATAACGATGTACGTACCAGCAATACCATGCAATATTTCGGAGAAGATTTTGTGGAGAAGTATTTCACCCGAAAACCGGAATTGAATGATCCCATCATTCCGCCTTCACGAGAATGGGATTTTGAAGCGGATATTCCCGAAGGTCCGGATTCCCTTTTTGTTCCAGCTGTTTCTGAGGTGATCGACCCGTTTCCACATCAGGAGGGAATTGGGAGTAACAATTGGGTGGTCAGTGGCGAGAAGACGGCATCGGGATATCCGATTCTGGCTAACGACCCGCACCTTGGCCTCTCGCTTCCATCTATCTGGTACGAGACACAGCTGCATGCTCCGGGAATTAATGTGTACGGGGTAGGACTTCAAGGGTCGCCCGCGATCATCATTGGCTTTAATGAGCAAACGGCCTGGGGAACTACCAACGTAGGTTCGGATGTGATGGATTGGTACGAGATCAAATTCCGCGATGAAACCAAACAGGAATACTGGCACGATAGCACCTGGAAGCCAACCACGCAGCGGGTAGAAGAGATCAAAGTCCGGGGCGAAGAAACAGTGCTGGATACGGTGATATACACGCATCACGGTCCTGTTTTTGATGTTGAACCAGCAACAGGAGAAGGCGAGCCGGTATATCATGCGCTGAGGTGGGTTGCTCACGAATATTCCAATGATCTGCTCACGTTTTATGGATTCAATAAAATGCAGGATTACGAAGATTATGAAGAAGCCGTCAGTCATTATGTGGCGCCGGCTCAGAATTTTGTGTTTGCCGATACCACCGGTGATATTGCACTTTGGATCTCCGGCAAACTTCCCAAGAAATGGAAATTTCAGGGGCGAACCGTAAGTGATGGAACCGATCCGGTGTACGACTGGCAAGGCTGGATTCCCACTGAACAAAATCCCCATATCGTAAATCCTGAACGGGGGTTTGTGAGCTCGGCCAATCAGGAGTCTGCTGCACCCGATTATCCCTATTACCTGGATGATGATTTTGCCCCCTACGAACGGGGCCGGCGCATCAACGACTTGCTTGAGAGGATGGACAACATCACCCCAATGGACATGCAGCGGATGCAGATGGATAACTTCGCATACAATGCCTCTACGATCATTCCCGAAATGATAGACTGGACCAATACGGAAGAGTTATCGACCAAAGAATTGGAAGTGCTTGAAATGATGCGCGATTGGGATTTCATGATGGAGGCTGAACTTATAGAGCCTACGGTGTATCTGAATTGGAGAAACCGGTTTTACAGAGCCATTTTTAATGATGAGTATAACGCCACAGAGGCAGGTCTTCGCTATCCTGACCGGGATATTTTTGTGGAGATCATTAAGGAAGAACCGAAGATGGCATTCGTGGATGACATCAATACAGCCGAAGTTGAAACGGTGCAGGAAATAGTTACAAAGACCTACAAAGAAACCATCGCCAACCTGGTAGATTTTTACGGCGAGGATCTCGATAGCTGGAAATGGGGCTACGATATTGACAATGACCTGAATCACCTCGCCAATATTCCGGGTTTTGGGATGCAGGATCTATTTACGGGCGGAGCAGCTGAGGCCATCAATGCTGTTCGGGGAACGCATGGCCCTTCCTGGAGAATGGTGGTAGAACTGGGACCTCAGGTGAAAGGCTGGGGCGTGTATCCCGGCGGACAGTCAGGAAATCCGGGCTCTTCCTCTTATGATGATATGGTTGAGGAGTGGCGAACCGGTCAGCTGTTTGAGTTGAATTTTATGCGGAGTGAACCCACAAATTATTTGTATAAGATCGAAATGAAAGGGGAAGAATGAATCCATCCAGAGAATTTCAGCGAAAGAAGAAAGTCAGAAATCTTGTTCGTATCAGCCTTTTATTGATCATTGCCCCGGTGTTGTATCTCGGCTTATGGATCTCCATCTCAATGGATGACTCGCTGACCTATTTTGAGCAGGTACAGCAGTTGATGAGCTATTTTCCGGAGTCGATCCGTGATCCATTTGGAACCACAATTACCTTTTTGGGGATGAGCTTCATCAGTGCGGTCTTTGCCTTTTATGCCTTCCTGAAATCTGACTCGAAGAAACAGCAGTCTTTCAGTTTGGCTCTTTCCGCCATCGCTGCCATCCTCACCATGTGGTTTGGGTTTACATTGTTGTAGTTGGTGGCTTATTAAAGTTATGGAATTGAACATTGATGATGCAGATGAGCCATTCCCGTGCAGACGGTAACCCAATTATTGCCATACAATCAGCTGTTTTTATGAAAAGGTCTTAGATCGCCATAAACGAGTATGAAGCAGGAGCTTGGGAACGAGAGCAATTGGAATCCTGCTCCGTAGGAGCAATATGTTTATCGAAAAGGGAAGTGAAACAAAGAAAAATTTTCGCCCGGATGCTTGGTGGGGAATTACGCTTTCCGAAAATTGGGCCATGATCTTCGAATGTTCGATCGGCGATTGCAGACTTGCAAAGGGGAAATTGGAAATGCTTGAGTAATTCCCTGCCTCATTCGCTCCGACGCAGTGCGTCAGGAGCGAGTCAGTGAAGAAAGAAGTTCACCCTTCAACGTCGGATGTTCCATGTTCGATGTTCGTTCCTTCCCGTTTCATCCCCAAAAACTTGTCGATAGCTAAAAGAGCGGGGGACGAAATGAAGATGATCACAAGTGTAGCAGCGTGAGAAATCGTGGCATAAGCAAGTCCGGTTGCTTCCGGTACACCGTAAAAAATGAAAAGCGCTTTGGTTATAAAAAGATGATAGGAGCCAATTCCACCGGGTGTGGGAATGGAGATGCCAACGGCGCTTACAACGGTAAGCACAACGGCTTCAGTGACCCCGAGATCAAATTCGGTATGCATGTCAAACATCCAGAAACCGGCGTAGGTCATGAATATATAAAGCACCCAGATCAGTCCGGAGTGAAAAATGAAAAGCGGCCAGTTCTTGAGCTCCCGAATTGCTAAGATCCCATCCACAAAAGTTTTGATGATCTTTTGAATTCTGGTGACGATCTCAAAGATCTTTCCTTCCGTCTTTTCACTAGCCAGTTTAAAGATCCAGTACAAGAGTGCCAGTCCTGCAATCCCTGTCAGCCCAAACTTTCCAAGTGTAATCAACAGGTCGATCTGGGTGCCAGGATTGGTTATATCGATCCCAAATAAACGCGAAAGTACTTGTGGGTCAGCTATGAGGAATACGACCACAAACGCCATCAGCATTAACATCCCGATCAGATCTACCAGGCGCTCGAGTACGATGGTCCCGATGATCTTGGAATTGCTTTCCCCCACCTGCTGAGCCACATAGACGGGGCGGGCGACTTCTCCGACTCTCGGCAACGGAATATTCACCAGGTAGCCAAACATAACACCGGTGTACAAGGTTATTTTTGAAGGTGTTCTTTCTTTGTTGGTGAAAAGCATCTCCCAACGTAAAGCACGTATAAAATGTGCAAAAAGGGTAGCTGCTGTAAATGGAATGATCCACCACCAGCTCATGCCTTCCATAGATGCTTTGATCTCAGAAAGTTCCACTCCACGAAATGCGATCCAAAGAAAGATGATTCCCAATAATACACTTCCGGCGATCTTTAATACTTTCTTTCCGTTCATGTATTAACTGTTATTGGTTAATGAAAGAGTAGCTGTTTCTTTATCGACGAGTAACAAATAACCAATAATCATACTAATATCGCATGTCCACAATTTCGGCATCTTTAGGATACTCGAGTTCAAATAAACCGTCCTGGGGTTCTAAGAAGCGGCCGTTGTTGAACGTAGTTACAATTTCGTTGTCTGAGATATCCCATGTTCGTATCTCAAGGGGACGAAGCCGGGCGTCCAGCAAGATCTCAACTTCCACAAATACAGCAAAGTCATCATTGGAGGTGAGCGTGATGAGCGTCTGATTATTACCCAGTTTTTCTTCGGACACAGAATAGGTGGTATCGATACCGCTGAGCATTCGGGATGGGGCAAAGTCATCGTCTTCAGGATCGTAGGTATCTATGATAACCCGGTTTCGATTGGCATCATATACGCGGGAAGTCTCGCCGTCCACAACAATGGTCTGCCCCTGACTTTGTAGCTTATAACGCACCTGATCGATCCATATCTTGCCTGAACTGCTGGTAGATTCTTCGGTATAGGAATCGGTGTAAATGTGATCAAAATCAGCTACAAAAACTTCACCAGATTCAAAGCGTTGCTTGAGTTGATCAAAAGTTGAAGATTGAGCTAGGAGGTTCGTTGAGAGTAATAGAAATCCTAATACAAGGAAAACTCCCCTGATAAACACCTTAGAACCGGAGGTTCCGCCATTCATTCCGAACGAGACGCTCGGAACGAGGGCTCTGGTGCGCTGAGAGCTGAAGTCTGAATGCTGAAAGCTCTTATCCCTCATACTCATCCAGATTGTCCAGAAGTTCCTGTAATTCATCTTCGTCATCGATAAGCACATCCCGTGCCGTACTGCCTTGATATGGTCCAACAATGCCTGCATTAAATAATTGATCTATAATTCGTCCGGCGCGATTGTAGCCGATCTTCAGTTTACGCTGCAACAATGAAACCGATCCCTGCTGATGCAATATCACCAGCTTGGCAGCGGCCTCAAAGTATTCGTCTATGTCATCTAACGGGTCAGGAATGTCTGTGGTATCTTCTTTTATGATGGGCAGGTGGAACGGTTGTTTGTAGCCGGCCTGCTTGCCAATGAACTCATTTATACGTTCCACTTCTTCCGTAGAAACAAAAGCATTTTGAATTCGGGTCAGCCCGGTTCCGTTATTGAACAACATATCACCCATTCCTATGAGCTGATCGGCACCGCCTTGATCGAGAATAGTTCGGGAATCCACTTTAGACGCTACCTGATAGGCGATTCGTGCAGGGAAGTTTGCTTTGATAGTACCGGTAATTACGTTCACAGAAGGTCGCTGTGTAGCTACAACCAAATGGATCCCGATGGCACGAGCCAGCTGAGCAAGCCGGGCAATAGGTTCCTCAATTTGTTTTCCGGCCGTCATCATCAGATCTGCAAGCTCATCAATTATGACTACGATGTAAGGAAGATGTCGGTGTCCCAGATCCTCATCCAGCTCGCCGGTCTTATATTTCTCGTTGTACGATTTGATGTCGCGAACCATGGCCATTTTGAGCAGATCGTAGCGATCATCCATTTCCTTACACAGGCTTTCCAGGGTCTCCTGCGCTTTGGATGTATCGGTTATGATCGGCTCATCCGAGTCGGGAAGCATAGCCAGAAAGTGATTCTGAATATTACGATAGAGAGAAAGCTCGATCTTCTTTGGATCGATCATCACAAATTTCAGATTATCGGGATGGCACTTATAAAGCAAGCAGGTAATGATTGTATTGATACCGACCGACTTACCGGAACCCGTTGCACCGGCAATAAGCAAGTGAGGCATCTTGGTTAGATCGATCATGAAAACCTCATTTTCGATCGTTTTACCAAATGCGATGGGCAGCACAAAATTGGTTTCTACAAATTTCTTGGTGTTTATAACCTGCTTGATGAAAACCGTCTCGCGTGTACTATTTGGTACTTCAATACCAACCGCAGACTTTCCGGGAATCGGCGAAAGCATCCGTAAGCCTTTCGAGGCCGTAGCCATTTTCAGGTCATTAGAATAGCTCTCGATCTTGGAGATCTTCACATCCGGAGCGGGTTCCAGTTCATACAGCGTAACCGTAGGTCCCACGATGGCGTTAATGCCCACGATCTCGATCTTATGCCGCTTCAGCTTGTCGAGGATGATGCGTTTGTTCTCTTTGATCTCCTCCAGGTCCACTTCATTGCCTTCATTGGGCGGAGGATCCAGCAGGTCAACTTTCGGGAACTTATACTTTATGACCGGTTTGTCTTCTTTCGCCTGCTCCCGGTTTTTCTTCTCCAGGTCTTTAGCGTCAGCTTCTTCTTCGCCTTTACCTACAAATACGGAAACTTCTATGTCGTCTTCCTCATCATCGATCTCTTCTTCTTTTTCTAAAGAAGCACGTTGACGGGTATCGAGGGAATCATTCTTACTTTTCTCAATTTCCCGTTTTTTCTGATCTTCTTCTTCCGATTTCTCAACAATCTCATCAATGGAAGGAGCCGGTTTTACAGGTTCTTTCTCGTCCTTCGGTTCGGCAATTTTCTGTTTTGCTAATTCTTTTTCTTCCTCTTCTTCCTTCTGAGCCTGTTTCTTTTCTTTCTTGGCCTCTTCTTTTTCAGCACGCTTTTGGGCGAGTCGTTCTTCGCGTTCCCGGGCTTTTTCTTCCTTACGCAACTGTCGGGCAGCGCGACGTTCTTCCAGCTTTTCCTGCAAACTTTCGATCCACAATTTCACATTGTCGATGGTTTTCTGAAGGTCCCGGTCCACCAGCATCAACATGGTTACGAGCATCAATACAGACAAAATAATGATGGATCCGATATTGGTGATATTGTACATCACCTGTGCAATGGCTACTCCGGCTGCTCCGCTCCAGATCGAATCATCGGGGAATCCGGTATTGGAATTCAGCCAGCCAATAAAAGTGGATAGCAGCACCATCCCCCAAACAGATAACACCGAAAGCCAGCCGAGTTCTTTGAAATCACGACGGCGAAAGGTGTGCCATCCGTGATAGCCGACGATCATAGCTAAGATAATACTCGTGTATCCAAATAAACTGTGAACCAGGTAGTGGGAGATATATGCCCCAACCGGACCCAGCCAGTTTTTCACCAGACGGGAATTGGCATCGGGGTTGAACAGATCCAGAAAGGAAATGCTGCGGGCATACCGGTAATCTTCCGGATTGTAAGAAAGGATGCTGAGCCCCAAAAGAACTGCGATCGACATCACAATAATGCCGATGATCTCTTTTTTACGGTTAGCGTCTAAACCGGATGTAGATGTATTTAAGTTGTTTTTAGCCATTCAGATTTGTCAGAATTCCGTCCCGCATTCCGGGGAGCACATCAAATTCGTTTACTTTACAACAGAATGTAATATCGTCATTAGAAACCACTTCAGCCAATCGCTTTGCATGGTCGCTGCGGCTGATGGCAGCCTCTAAATCATCCCCATATTTTTCGAAAAGACCAAATGCTACTTTTGCGCCGTCTTTGGCGTTATCGGGAAGAGTGCCACCGGTAAGGTTATGGATCAGCGATCCTGCAAATAAGGTGTCTTCGATGGCCAGTCGTCCCTGCCAGCCTGAGCAAATGAGCACCACTTCGTCGTCGTGTTCATTCATTGCATTCAAAATGGACTGCTGATTCAGGAAGGTCCCCACATATACTTCATTCGCCAGCGAAGCCTTTTTAATGGCTTTGGTTCCGTTGGTAGTGTTAAAGATCAATGTTTTCCCTTCCACAACTTCGGGATCATATTCCGCCGGGGAATTGCCCAGGTGATAGCCTTCGATCTTGGTCCCGTTTTTCTCGCCACACAGCAGGTAATCCTTTTGATCCATAGTAGTGGCGATCTTCATGGCGTCGCTCATATCGGCTACCGGAATCACTTTTTTGGCTCCGTTATGGATAGCGGTGGCAATAGAGGAAGAGGCACGAAGTACGTCAATAATAACCGCGCTTTTGCCGCGCAGCTCTTCTTCCTGAAAGCTCTGTAAGGAAAAGAAAACGTCTATATATTTAATTTCTGGCATATTCTTTAGATCTCTCTTAGTACGTTATTTTTTTATGAAAGGAGGACGGGTAACCGTAGCCTTCGCCTGCTTTTTGCGAATGGCGATCTGTATCTCGGTTCCTTCATCTTTATAATTTGTATCTACATAACCCATCCCTATACCTTTACCCAAAGTGATGGACATTGTTCCGCTGGTAACAACCCCAATTTCTTCTCCCGCATCGTTTTGGATGATGTAATCCTTGCGGGGAATGTTGCGTTCACCTTCCACCACAAAGCCCACAAGCTGTCTTTTTAAACCGGCTTCTTTTATCTGTTGAAGGGCTTCCTTGCCGATGAAATCCCCTTTGTCGAATTTGGTGATCCAGCCAAGGCGGGCCTCCAGCGGATGCGTGTCTTTGGTGATGTCGTTGCCATACAGCGCAAAACCCATTTCCAATCGGAGCGTATCGCGAGCTCCCAGTCCACAAGGTTCAATACCAAACTCCTCGCCGGCGTCCATGATGGCATTCCAAACTTTTTCAGGATCCACATGATTTTTATCAAAATACAGCTCAAATCCTTTTTCGCCGGTGTATCCCGTGGCAGAAAAAACTACGTTATCCATACCGGCCAGATTTCCCATCTTGAAAGAATAAAAGCCAATATCACTCAGATCCAGATCAGTAAGCTTTTGCAGGGTTTCCACAGATTTGGGTCCTTGTACGGCCAATAAGCAGGTATCATCCGATTGATCTTTCACCTCAGCATCAAACGAATTGTTATCGAGGATCCAGTTCAGGTCCTTTTCAATATTGGAGGCGTTTACCACGGCAATGTATCCGGCGTCATCAAAAAGTTTATAAATGATCAGGTCATCCACGATCCCGCCGTCATCGTAGCACATGCAGGTGTACTGCGCTTTGCCTTCGGTCAATTTAGAAACATCGTTCACGGTCACCATCTGCAGGAGGTCGAGCGCTTCGGGACCGCTGATGTAGAATTCACCCATATGAGAAACATCAAAAATTCCCACGGCCTCGCGAACGGCAGCATGTTCAGCTTTAATTCCATCATATTGAACCGGCATTTGGAATCCGGCAAAGTCTACCAGCTTGGCGCCGGCATTTTCGTGAATGGCGTAAAAAGGCGTTTTCTTTGACATGTACGAAGTTATAAGGTCTGAGTTTACGTCAATTCGGTTCACCGATGATCCCCGAGATCCTGTATATCGATCAGGCGAAAGGTAAGGGTTTGTTCACCAAAAATCGGCACAACATAGGTATTTATTGGGAATGTTTGTGTGGGGTTAAACAAATTGCAAATCAAAGGAAAAGAATAGCGATTAACCGAATGACGGATTCGAATTAGATTACGTCTCGTTTACAAATTCTTGTTTCTCGCAGAGGCTCGCTGATGAATACGCTGAGTTTGTCCTCGTTCCGAACGGCTCGTTCGGAATGCCTGTCCGGACCACTGGTCCAAAGATGTTGATATAGGCTGATTGAGTAGTCGCGAAAGAACATTCCCTTTTCCAAAAACCCTTGTTTCTCGCAGAAGCTCGCTGATGAAAACGCTGAGTTTCGCAGATTGAAATTAATGAGGTACTGAACCCTCAGCGCAACTCTGCGCCAAACTCTGCGGAAATCTGCGAGGAAAAATGAGGTTCCAACGCAGAGCGTGTAGAACCAGACGTAAGGAATATCTTAAGCCCGATAAATTAATTTCAAAACTTTTGTAACAAATCGTGTGTGTGTGTGACTCTTGTCTAAAAATTATTGACAAATAGAGTTCTAACACATGAAATATTTACTACTATTATGTTATGCCGGGGTGTTGCTTTTGACGGGCTGTGCAGATTCTGGGGTTAATGAAAAGATTCCATCTAAAGAAGCAGTATTTCTTCTTGAGGGGGAAACTCTTGTTCCTAATGGATCGAGAGGGACTTTCTTCAACGAGGAGCAAAAACTGAAGAGCGTGAATTTTCAGGACATTAGTGAAGAGCAAAAGAAAGCTCTGAAAGAGACGTTGCTAAATTATAGTAAGAACAAGAAATCTCCTTATGTAGGATTTATCAGTTATAAAAAGAATAAAAAGTTTAAGTATAAATATTTCCGGTTGAATCCAGATAAAGAGGACATCAAAGCTTCTTCAAGGAAAAAGGTATTTAAGTACGTTATTTTTGTGGATCCAGAAAGCAAAGAACCATATAGGATAGTAGCGGCAATTATACCAGATACCAAGAGCCAAAAACAAGCGATTTTGGATTGGGCTAGTAAATTTGGATTTAAACCTGAAAACAAAAAAACGAAAACCACTTCTCCTTCCAAGCAGAAAACAACCATGCATTGTTATTGGCAGGAAGTGAAAGAGTGGGATTCGGAATTAAATAATGAGCATCTTTATACCATTTGGGTATGTGAAGAACAGCAATTAGATCCGGGTGGTGATGACGGAGGAGGAACTGGTGGCTGTGATTACCCCGGTGGTGGTTGTGATGAGGATCCAGACCCAAATGATCCTCCTGGAGGAGGTTCTGGTAATGATAGCGATCCTGACCCTGAAAGCTGTCCTGTAGGGCAGGTTGAAGATACAAATGGAGATTGTATAGATGGGGAAGTACCTTGCGTGGGAAATCCTGTCAAGAATCCAAGGATTGCTGAGCAGACAAATAGTGGTATTAATGGAGGGAGAAAAGGATATACTCGGAGCCAGGGAAGTCAGTTTCACAGTGGCTTAGACATAAACAACGACATAGGAAAGCCATGGTTTGCCCCGTTTAGTGGTAATATTGAGGCCTATGGTTATGATGAAGATTTAGGTCACCATGTAACCATACGCTTTCAGAAAAATGGCGTTTATTACACAATGCAGTTTGGCCATTTGCAAGAAGATAGCTGGCCACCTAATGGCTCTTCGATAGAAGCTGGAGATGTAATTGGAATTCAAGGTTTAAGTGGTAATTTAAGAAATGCAATTCGTACAGGAGCCACTGATGATATACATTCTCACATAATAATTAGAAAGCGAACAGGTTCTGGTTGGGATACAGGGCTTGATTATGGAAATCCTTTAAATCCTGAAACATTTTATTCAACAAAATTTGATTCTAATGGCAACCCTATTTCTGGAACTGATTGCTAAAATTTTTAAACTTATAACCATGAAAAAATTGAAAACCATATTAATATTTTTGATTGCTAATGTTGCTTTTATTTCAGCAAATATATTTGCACAGGGACAAGTTGGTGATCCTAATACAATAAATAATCCAATTCAAACCCAACCAAATGGAAGGAATTTGATTTCATGCAGTGCCTACGACTCGATTACATACAAAGGTCATACAGTTAATCAGATAAATGCTACAGATGGCAACAATAGCAGTGTTCAATCATTGTGGGGTTCAAATACATCAGTAACTAACAATGAGACTTCTCGGGAAAGGCTATTTGCGTTTGGTAGTAATATCGTGGCCTTTGATACGGAGTTTGAACGGGTAACGAATATTGAAATCACAAATAGTTACTGGCCGGTAAAGATTTTAGGAAAAGAAATTAGGGTGGGAGATTCTTTTGAAGAACTAAAGCAAAAGTTTGGAAGCAATCTTAAAATAATCTACAAGCCAGCAATAGATCCAAACTATGTAGTAACGTTTAATTGCTCTAATAATGACTATGATGGAATACTTATCGATTTCAACTTAGCAACACATCAAATTGCGAAGATTATTTATTTTAAAAATCCTTAGTGGGATGGGATATTTTTCCCTCGTTCCGAACAATACGTTCGGAATGCCTGCCGGATCGGTGGTCCAAAGATGTTGATATATGCTGATTGAGTAGTCATGAGAGAACATTCCCTTTTCCCAAAACTCTGCATAACTCTGCGAGGAAAATGTATGCTTATGATCGCAGATTTTTACAGCACCAAAATGAGGTTCCAACGCAGAGCGAGTGGAACCAGTTGTATTGCACCATCATCTGAATAATCACAAAACCCACGACTATCCGCTCAATCCGTGTCATCCGCGTTCCTTTGCAGATGTCGGATGATTTACCACTTGGTTCATGGAATTAATTCTCCATAAGAATTCTTATCTTTAGCACCGAAATTAAAAGTATGACCGTTCATCAACATTAGGTTCAAAATAATTCATGTCTATTAATAAAGAACAGGTTAAGTCAGCACTCAGCCAGGTTTTACACCCCTCCGAACAACGCGATCTCATTTCCCTCAATATGGTGCAGGATGTGATCGTTCAGGATAAATATGTGTCGTTTACGCTCGAGTTTCCTGAGAAGAACGAGGCGCTGGAAGATCAGCTTCGTGAAAAGTGCGAAGAAGCCATTCAAAAATTCATCGACAAGGAAGCCATTGTGGATATTCAGATGGCCGTGAATCTCTCCAAGAAGAAAGAAATTGAGGATTCGAAACCGGGACAGCAACAGGCTCAACAGCAGGAGATCCTGCCCGGCGTGAAGAATATCATTGCCGTGGCATCGGGCAAAGGCGGTGTTGGGAAATCTACTGTCGCGGTGAATATTGCAGCATCATTAGCTAAAAAAGGTCACAAAGTTGGGTTGATGGATACCGATATCTACGGACCAAGTATCCCTACCATGTTCAATATTCACGACCGCCCGAATATTACCACCAAAAAGAAACTGGTTCCTCATGAGAAATACGGCATCAAGCTGGTTTCTATGGGGTTTTTGGTAGATGTGGATCAGGCCATGGTGTGGCGCGGACCGATGGCCACAAGCGCCGTCAAGCAGTTCATGACAGATGTGGAATGGGGCGAGCTGGATTATCTGATTTTGGACCTTCCTCCGGGAACGGGCGACATTCAGCTTACCATTGTGCAAACCGTGCCATTGACCGGAGCCGTAATTGTATCAACCCCGCAAACCGTGGCGCTGGACGATGCCCGTAAAGGGGTAGCCATGTTTGGTAAAGTGAATGTGCCTGTCTTGGGAATGGTGGAAAATATGGCCTACTTCACTCCGCCGGACATGCCAGACAAAAAATATTACATCTTTGGTAAAGGCGGCGCTGCGCTGCTGGCACAGGAAATGAATGTTCCGGTGCTGGCTGAAGTACCCCTTCAGCAGACCTTACGTGAGGGCGGAGATTCCGGAAAACCGATCGTGCTGGAAGACAGTTCATCACCTGCGGCAACCGCCCTGATGGAAGCCACCGGAAATATGGAGCAACAGCTCGCCATCCGGAATAAAGAACAATCTCCGACCCAGAAAGTAGATATTAAATTCCGGCCATAATTGGTTGTTAATTATAAAAGATGTTGAATTAACGTAGGGACACAAAATCTTGTGTCCCTACGTTTTATATATTTAGAAATGGACATCATTTACCTCCTCGACCTCATCGGTACGTTTGTGTTCGCCATTAGCGGTATTCGGCTGGCGGCCCGGACCGATATGGATGTGTTTGGAGCCGCAGTCGTGGGCTTTGTGACAGCCATCGGTGGAGGAACCGTGCGCGATCTGTTGCTCAACAGTCACCCCATTACCTGGATGGCCGATATGACCTATCCCATGGTGATCTTAGCTGCCGTACCGTTTACCTTTCTGATGGGTAAGAAGCTCAAAAACTTCAGCAAAACACTCTTCATCTTTGATACTATTGGAATTGCTATGTTCACCATCATTGGAATGGAAAAGGCACTTTCATTTGGATTGAATCCCTTCCTGGCTGGTATGATGGGGATGATCTCAGCCGTGGTAGGCGGAATTACGCGTGATGTTCTCTGTCGCGAGATCCCGCTGATTTTCCGGAAAGAGATCTATGCCACAGCTTGTCTTTTGGGAGCCGTTGTGTTTTACATGGGCCTGGAACTCAATCTCCCCGAAAACCTGAATTACTTTATTACAACAGCTGTAATTATCACCATAAGGACAGTTTCCATCCGGTATAATCTATCGCTGCCCAAAATGAAGGGCTAAGTCCTTTGAAAGACTTGGCTAATTGATGCTTCGGCCTATTAATGTTATACTAGTTCAGTTTATTAGGCATTCAAAATCAATAAGATAGATTTACAGGCAAATGCATCCCATAGATTTATCGATATTTGTCATATACATTATCGGTTTATTGGCCTTTGGATATTATTTCTACCGCAAAAATAAAGGCGGTGATGACTATTACGTGGGCGGTCGAAATATGAACAGCCTGCATATCGGACTTTCAGTGGTGGCCACGGATGTAGGTGGCGGCTTTTCCATAGGCTTGGGAGGCTTGGGATTTACGATGGGCATTTCAGGATCATGGATGCTCTTCACTGGTTTTATCGGGGCATGGTCGGCCGCTGTTTTCCTGATCCCAAAAGTGAAGCAAAATCCTGTTTTTAAGAAAGCATTCACTTTTCCCCAGGTTTTTGAGCACTATTATTCTGCAAAGGTAGCGTTGGTAGCGGCCGTAATTTCAGCGGTGGGATATGCAGGTTTTACTAGTTCACAGATCTTGGCCGGAGCCAAACTTGCCAATGGCACTTTTGCCAACCTGAGTCTTGATTCAGCAGTATTGATAATGGGTATTGTGGCGGTGGTCTATACGGTAATGGGAGGCTTAAAAGCTGTTATTTACACCGATACCATTCAATGGACCATCCTGATGCTCGGCTTGGTATTTGTAGGATTGCCGATTTCCTATTATGCCATTGGCGGATTGGAAGCCCTTCAGGCAACGGTCTCTCCCGAAATGTTATCGCTGACCAATATCTCATGGCAAGATCTGGTGTATTGGCTGGTTACTATTTTTCCGATCTGGTATGTTGGGATGACTTTGTATCAGCGCATTTATGCGTGCCGTGATGAGAAAACAGCCAAACGAGCGTGGTATCTGGCCGGATTATTTGAGTGGCCGGTGATGGCGTTCATGGGCGTATTTCTGGGGCTTTTCGCCCGGGTAGCCGCTGATCAGGGCATGTTTGATTACCTGGGAGCTGCCAACCTCAGCGAAATCGATCCCGAAACCGGCTTGCCGATGTTACTACGAACGGTGCTTCCGGTTGGATTTATGGGGATAATGCTGGCGGCCTATTTCTCTGCTATTCTCTCCACGGCCGACAGCTGCCTGATGGCTTCATCCGGAAATGTAGTCACCGATATCATTGGCAAGATCCGTGAAATGGATCACCAAAGTTCATCTTTTCTGAAAACTTCCCAAATTGTAACGCTTATTATTGGCTCACTGGCCATCTTGCTGGCTTACTCCATGGAGAATGTGCTGGAGCTGATGTTGTACTCTTATGCCTTTATGGTATCCGGTTTGTTTGTTCCGGTGATCGGAGCTTTATATTGGAAACGAAGCACACCTGCTGCTGCCATGACCGCTATGCTTGTAGGAGGTTGTGCCACGCTGATTCTCCAGCTTTTTGTGGGAACTGAACAGCTTCCGTACAGTTTAGATCCCAATGTATTTGGGATTTCAGCCTCAGCCCTGTCTTTTGTTGCAGTGGGATATTGGACTTCAGACTGATTATTGGAATTGGGTATTTGGCGTTTGAAACTTATTCCCTCACCATCTCCTCAAAATGCTCTTCAATTCGCTCCGGTGTTTGGGTGAATTTACTGACGATCCACGTGGCAAAAAGTCCGAGTGAGAATCCCGGGATAAGCTCATACATGCTGTCTTTCAGTACGGGCACGAAATACCAGATGATGGTCACAAAGGTTCCGGTCAGCAGCCCGGCAATGACTCCGGCTTTGGTAGTCTTTTTCCAGTACAGCGCCATGATGGAAGTTGGCCCGATGGAAGCGCCCAAACCTGCCCAGGCAAAAAGCACCAGCCAAAAGACGATGTTTTCGGCAACCAGGCCAAATATCAACGAGAGGATTACTAAAAACACGACCACTATGCGACTGTAGAGCACAAGCTTCTTTTGTGAAAGCTCATCGTCTTTTTTGATGAGCTTATCGTAAACGTCACGAACCAAGCTGGAAGCAGCTACCAATAGTTGAGAATCAGCGGTAGACATGATGGCGGCAAAAATGGAGGCGATCACCACGCCAAACAAAATAGGATGAAGTTGGTTTTGAGCCAGCAGCGGATAAAGATTTTCGGTGTCGGAGCCAGGCAGCATAGAAACTTCAGGGAAATAAGCACGCCCCACCAATCCTATCAGAATGGCACCGCCGGCCATTAACACATTCCAGATAGTCCCGACAATTGCGGCATATTTCAGCTGCTTCGCATCATCTATAGACATATATCGGGAGAGAATATGTGGATTACCGGGGGAGCCCAATCCAATGCCCACAAAGCCAATAAAGGCTCCAAATCCGAGAGCAAACGGATCAATAAAACCAATTTCATGCAGGGCCAGTTGTTCGGCCATGGCGCCCCATCCACCCAGATTCCAGATAGCTATGATGGGCAAGAAAACCAGGGCGATGATCATGAAAAAAGCCTGGATGGTATCGGTGAGGCTGACAGCCATAAAGCCACCTAAAACGGTGTAGAGAAGAATGATGACAGCGGATAATACGACACCGGAAGTCTGTGTGATGCCAAAGCTGGAGGCGAAAGCTTTTCCGCCGGCCACAAACTGTGAGGATACATAACCAACCATAAAGATCAGAAAGATGATAACAAGAATAGCGCGAAGGGTGCCGGATCTATCATCAAAACGTTCGGCAAAGAAATCAGGGACGGTGATGCAGTCGTAGCGTTCGGTGAATTTCCGGAGCCGCTTGGCATAGTACATGAACAGGAACCATTCCACCACAATATAGCCGACCGCCGCCCATAGAGCAGAAGCTCCTTGTGCATAGGCCATGCCAGTCACGCCAAGTAACAACCAGGCACTTCGACCTGAAACCACCGCTGAAAGCGCAACTACCAGGCGATTCATTTTTCTTCCACCGATAAAAAATTCAGAAATGCCTTCGGAGGAAAAGCGGGTAGAATAAATGCCGATCCCGAAAAGGATCACAAGGTACCCGATGAATGCGGCTAATACATAACCGCTGCTATCAATTGAGATGGTGTTGAGTTCGTTCATTGAGTTAGGTAAAATTGATGTTGGTTAGCTCTTTTGTACATTTCTCTGGCAGATACTATTTATTTTAAATCATAAAGAATTGATACCTAATGTTAAACAAGAAAATGTTACGCATAGTAATATGCTTGATCGCATTATTTGGGTGTTCTTCAATCGGTAAATCACAATGTGCTACTGATAATGAAGTCATTCAAACATTCATCACATATCCTGTATTTGATGACGTATTTAATCCGGAAATTCCGGGAAGAATTCCTTTATATATTTTGAAAAACAAGTATATCAATAAGGGTCTACAGCTAACGAGAGACGATCATGTTGTCAAGGTAGTTGATGATACGACTGGTTTAGAAAAGAACTATTTCGAAATTGTGCGATTGGATATGAGATCAGATACAGCACAGATAGCGTTTTACTATGAGCTAAAGCATTTAGAAGTGCAGGGCATAGTGTTGAATGATGAGGGGAAGTGTAAAGTTGAAGTCAACGATTATATTTTTATAGATTAAAAGAATAAGGCATTTTCGTAATTATGAGGTATTTCCCAATCATAATCTTGATACTGTTTCAGACAGCTACCGCACAAACTAGTGACGGAACCGAAGTTATTCAGGCCGTATTGGATGCTGATCAGATTGAGAACTATTTACACCTGGACTTACCAGAAAGAACTCCACTTTATCTACTCAAGAATAAGTTTGTGGATGAAACTGTAGACTTATCAGTAAAGGGGCAAAAGGTGCTTTTAATTGAAGAGGAGAGCGATTCAGTTAAAAACTATATCCAGTTCTTAGATCTCGATATTGGGGAGGATAAAGCGGAATTCGAGCTTTACTATAAAATGGAAAATATGCTTATCAAGGGAAGGCTAAAAAGACTGGATGGTCAGTGGCAGGTAGATGCCATAGAAGATATCATAGAATTTTAGACAGGGTGATTTCTTCGTGATAAAATCCCAGAAATCTAAATCATATATGAATCTATAAAAAAGAACTGGTTCCGTACGCTCTGCGTCGGAACCAATTCTGAAGTAGACTTTTAGATCAAGGGAAAATACCCATCTGTTCGTACATGATGCCGATCTTGTTGATGGCACTGATGTAGGCAGCGGTCCTCAGGTCGTCCAGGTCGTGTTGATTCCGGATGTCCACAATTTCCTGATAAGCTGTGATCATGGTTTCTTCAAGGCCGGAATCTACCAAATCATATTCGCTGGCGCCCCGGGCAAGATCAGCCAGTTCGTTTTCAGTGAATTTCCGATCTGAGATATTCTCGATGACTGCAAGTATTTTTTTGAAGCTGGTTTCATCAAAGCGTTTGCCCATGCGGCCAAAACGTACGTGCTGAATGTTCTTCAACCACTCAAAATAAGAAACTACTACACCACCGGCGTTCAGGTAAGAGTCGGGCAGAACGAGCGCTCCACGTTGTTTTAGGATCTCGTGTCCGTCGGCAGTAGTAGGACCGTTAGCTGCCTCGGCAATTATTTTGGCTTTCACTTTGTGTGCATTTTCGCCAGTAAGCTGACTTTCAAGCGCAGCGGGAATCAGGATATCGCATTCAAGGAAGAAAGCATCATCCCGGTTCTTAAGCTCAGTGGTGTTTCCAAAGCCAATGATGGTGCCGGTTTCCTTTCGGTATTCCATCAGCTTCTCAAGGTCGATGCCATCTTCATCATGAATAGAGCCTTCAATTTCAGCGACACCTACAAGTTTAGCACCGGCTTCGGTCATGTATTTTGAGGCATGATATCCTACGTTACCAAGCCCCTGAACAACAAAGGTTTTACCTTCTACGCCGGTTTCTAGGTCAATTTTTTTCATATCCTCTTTTACATCGCAGGCCTCGCGAATACCAAAGTACACGCCACGGCCGGTAGCTTCAGTCCGGCCACGAATTCCACCTTGCTGAATGGGTTTTCCTGTTACACAACCTTCGGCGTTCAGGTCATCTTCCATCTGTCGGTAGGTATCCAGGATCCATCCCATTTCGCGGGCACCGGTTCCATAATCGGGAGCAGGAACATCTACGCCCGGACCGATAAATCCTTTTTTGATAAGCTCATACGTATAGCGACGTGTAATCCGCTCCAGTTCAGATTCGGAATAATCGCGCGTGCTGATCTTAACACCACCTTTGGCGCCTCCAAAAGGGACGTCCACGATGGCACATTTGTAAGACATCAATGCGGCAAGGGCCATGGTTTCGTCCTCATCTACTTTATGGCTGTACCTGATTCCGCCTTTGGTGGGCAGTTTATGATGACTATGCTCTACGCGCCAGCCCTCCACTACTTCGATGGATCCATCATCGCGACGGACCGGAAAAGTGACATGATAAACGGTGTTACAGATCTTGATCTGTGCTAAAATTCCCTTATCAAAACGGGTGTATTTAGCTGCTTTATCAAAGTTTTTGTTAACCTGCTCATAAAATTTATACTCGGACATATTCCGATCTCCTTTACTGGTTTTGAAGTGCTTTGATGGTCGTAATTATCTTAGAGATAAACAAGGGAAGAAATGTCAGCCCGCCCGGGGAATGGAGACATGAAGGTGGTCGGCTGTTCCGGCATGTCGCAGGGTATAGAATCCCATTACTTCCAGTGAATACTGTAAGATGAAATTCCGAAACCCGGAATGTCCCATGGTCCTGAGGTCAACAGCGTGTACGTAGCCGGTTTCCGGTTGAGGAAAGTGGAGTGACCGCTGATTGACCGGCAAGCCCATAGCGGTATAATCTTCCGGCGCCCGGCTGATGTCTGTGATCACAAGATCGCCATCTGCCAAAGTTGTAGTGGCCACTGCTACCCGAAGGATGGGATGCATGGAACGGTACACATTTCGGATCTCATCACTTTTGGCATTCACCGACGAGAGATACATCACCCCATACATACAGAAAGTAAACACCAGGAATCCAGTTCCGGCCAGGCTAAATTTCAGCAACAATTTCTTATTTGGGAAGCTTCTAAAAAAGATAAGGATGTAGAAAACCAGCAAAAGCACCGTAACCAGAATTCCTCCGGATAGTGACAGCCATGCATTCCAGTTCCAGCTAACATTCAGGAAAAGAGAAGTGCGGATCAGCAGGAAGAAAGGAAGCAGTATCAGTCCAAAGATTACAAATAAAGCCGCCGATACCCGCAGCCCGAATCTTTTTTTCTTTTGGGGTGATGGAGCAGAGGTTCTGGATGAAGCCGGATCCAGGTTTAGCAGCCAGTCAATATCTTTTTGTGTGATCTTATCCATGCCTTATTGAACGGACATGAGCCTGATGAGTTACGCTGTTCGGTACGACTTCCTCAATAAAAATGGAAAACTTTGCAGCAATACGATCAGCACGATCACGATAGGAATGATCTCGTAGGAGTTTTGCTGAATGGCTTTACCCAGGCTCAACAGGTGATACATAAATAAGAGTCCCGAGGTGAAGAGCGTGAAGCCATAAGTCCATGCGGTTCGGGTCCACATAGAGAAGGCGCTGATCAAAGCGGTAAAAGATGCGATCACTGAAGCAGTGATGCTTAAAAAGGGAAGTTCGTTTTGTTGAAATTCGAAAAGGCTGCCGGCAAAGGTGTTGCTTTGCAGGAATCCAAAAAGCCGTATAAGTTGGAAAATGCCGATCAGCAGGAAAAATAGCTGCAGGAAAATATGAATTCTGCGGTCTTTAACATTCATTCTAAATAAAATTAGGGGTTGGGAGATCTCTCTGTATTTAACTTAATCCCAAACCCTGAAATTTGTTCCGCAGATAGTAAAATTTATATGGTTTTTGTATTGGTAAAGATCGGTTCTTCCTGGCGAAATACGTTTACGGTAAACAAAACACCAATGGCTCCCACGGCAGCATAAAAAGCAGCGCCGGCCAATCCCAAAAATTGAACGATAAGGGTTCCGGCAATAGCTCCCAGCACTCCAAAGCCAAGGCTTGGCCACATAGTTACACCCCGATCTTTGGTCACGAGCCTGCTTAACCAGCCAATTATCAATCCAATGGTGATGTATCCAAGAAATGTCATAAGTGTCATGCTAGAATGGGTTTGTTAATATGTATTAAATCAATGCGTAATAAGCGAAATGCGTTCCGTGGCGACTCACAATTATCCGAAAATTAACATAGATTCCGGCCTGTAATCCTTCAACCCAAAAACATCATTATGAAAAATATATTCGGACTTTCTCTGCTTGCGATGCTGCTAACCGTTGGGTGTGGCCCAAGTGAAAAAGAGATCTTTGATAAGGCCATGGATATCCACGAACGTGTGATCACGCTTGATACCCATGTTGATATTAACGTGAACAACTTCACTGAAGAAAAAAACTATACGCAACGACTTGATACACAGGTAGACCTGATCAAAATGGAAGAAGGCGGACTGGATGTAGCCTGGCTGGTTGTTTATACCGGGCAGGATACGCTATCGGAAGAGGGGTATGCCGCGGCTTATGAAAATGCGGATGCTAAATTCAAAGCTATTCATCGTTTGGTGGAAGAGCTCGCCCCAAATGAAATGGAGCTGGCTACTACTTCAGCCGAGGTGCGCAGGATTGTGGCAGAAGGTAAAAAAGTGGCTATGATCGGGGTTGAGAACGCGTATCCGGTTGGAGAAGATCTTTCCAGAATTGAAGAATTCTATAATCGTGGAGCACGATACATGTCGCTCTCACATAACGGACACAGTCAATTTGTGGATTCCAACACCGGAGAGCGTGATAATGAATGGATGCATGATGGAGTAAGTGAGTTAGGCAAGAAGGCGATTGCGGAAATGAATCGTGTGGGAATTATGATCGACCTTTCACACCCTTCAAAAAAAGCCAATATGGAAACGATGGAATTGACCAAAGCTCCGGTAATTGCCTCACATTCATCGGCCCGGGCAGTGTATGATCACAGCCGAAACCTGAGCGATGAAGAACTTTTGAAACTCAAGGAAACCGGAGGTGTCGTTCAGGCGGTAGCTTTCCGTGGTTATGTGGATGGCGAAAAGCATGCGGCCTGGCAGGAAGCTTCGCGCACAATTTTGGAAGAAGAAGCTGAAAAAATTGGGTTTGAACTCGTTGGCTGGAGTGATATCCGGGAAATGAGTGACGAAGAACGCGAAGAATATATGGAAATGTATCGCACCGCTCAGGACAATGCCGAGCCAAGAATTGAGAATGAAGTGAACATACAAAATCCGCCGGTTGATGTGTCAGATTTTGTAGATCATATTGATTATATGGTAGGTCTTATAGGTATTGAGCACGTTGGAATCAGTTCCGATTTTGATGGTGGGGGCGGCGTTTATAACTGGATGGATGCCTCCGAAACCTTTAATGTGACGCATGAGCTGGTGAAACGCGGCTATTCCGAGGAAGAGATCGCCATGCTGTGGAGTGGAAACCTGCTTCGCGTGCTGGATGAAGTTCAGGCCGTTGCTGACAAACTTTAAATGATCTGTTACGACGCAGAGTGGTCGTAAAAAGTTAGATTTATATCTAATAAGAACTCGTGCCGATGCTTTGCGTCGGCACGTTTTTTTATGTTTAAGAATTGGAAGCTGCATAAAACAAATTAAAGCCAAATTATCTTATTGCTAAGAAAAATTAGAATAGGATTAAAAGCTTTAAGCCCACTCTTAATCTTTTTAACTTAACAGCTCAACAAATAAGATTAACTCAAACTCAAGAAAGAGTGATTGCAGAAGCAGACGTCGCAACAGATGTCAAGATTTTAAAAGCCGATTTAAATAATCCTAAACATGCCTCAGATATAGTCAAGATTGTAGATTTATTTGCGAGAGATCCAATGGGGCAGGATCAGGCGCTGGACGAGGAAGTCCGCGTTGATATGATCGCAGAAATGAAGAAAGTGCCTACCACCATGACCTACATCGCCTATGCCGATGAAAAGGCGTTGGGTATTGTAACCTGTTTTGTAGGTTTTTCAACCTTCACGGCAAGCAAAGTATTCAAGATCCACGATGTAGCGGTTCACCCCGATGCACGCGGAATGGGAATTGGAACCATGATGCTGGAAACTATCGAGGAAGAAGCCCGGGAAATGGGCTGCTCCAAGATCACCCTGGAAGTTCGGGAAGATAATCCGGCGCGCAATCTGTATGAAAAACAAGATTTCGAATACGGTGATCCCAAGTGGTATTTCATGACCAAAGACCTGGCGTGAAGTAACGAATAGCGAATATTGAACATTCAACACTGAATGTTGAAGTGAAAGCCTCTTCTTAACGGAAGGGGCTTTTTTTGTGGGGTGAATTTTTTTTCTCGTTCCCAAGCTCCATCTTCCAGTTACAAAAAATATTAATAGGGATATGCTCTGAGATTGATATACAACAAAGTGTTTTAAGGAGACGGTGAAGTTTACGGGTCTGTACTACTGGTTTTCTATTCGCGTCTCCGGCTCCGGTGGAATGGGCGGTAAAGGTGGCTGTGCTTCACCAATCGCATTGTAATAGCGACTTTGAATTTCACCAAGCATCTTATGGTATTCCTTAGCTATGAAATAGGCGCGCTTTAACTTCTCTAAGTTAGCTTCAATTGGCTCTATCTCCCAATAATCGTCCCATTTTTGTTGCCAATTTTTGTGAGCCATATCCATTAAAGGTTTCAGGTCCTGAACGTCATCACTATTCATAGACATCTTTTTATCCGACTCAGGCGAGGCTAGTGTATCAACAATAGTTTGAAGTTTCCCATCAATAATAAAGGGGCCATTTAATTCAATATCATCATTGTTCCTGGATTTGAATTTGAAACTGAAGTCAGCATTGGAAATGTTTGAATAATCGAATTGAACTTGATGATTTCCTGCCGGTAAATCTTTATTCACAATGGTATATGTATTGTCATTATTGGATAGCTGGAATAAAACCGGTGAATCTGCCCTAAGAATTAATTTTATTAATGCTACACGGTCATCTTCAGGATGCGCTTCAATTCTTAGGTTAGAAGGAATAAGACCATTATGAGGCTCATAAAAATCAGATATTTTGGTACTGTCTTTAGTGGAGTCTTCTGCATAATTATTGTTTTGGGATGAGTACTGAATCTTAAAGGCCTCATGCCTTCGCAGGGTACTCTGAACATCCGTTATAACTCCAAACTCAGCATCAGGGCTGACTTTCATTCTGACCAATTCTGGACTTTCAGGCATTTCTGACAAAAGACGTTCCAATTCACCTAAAGTCATACTATTCTCATTTACAATCAGGGCATTATCATCCAGAATTTCTATGCTAAGTTCACTGGATGTGTCAACATCAGGAGAAGTCTCATTAGATGCCGGTTCACATCCCAGCATCAGTGATAATCCAGCAAATAGTGGTGCCAGCATTACAAGTTTGAGGAGAAACTTCACTTTTGTTCTGGATTGAGTCATCATTTGTAGCCTGCGTTTTGTTAGGGAAAAATTTAAGCTGCTCGCTAAGCTATACCTGGTTTTTTCCTCCATCGTTTTCAAAAGCATTCTTTGATAATGCTGGATTCCGGTACCTTTAGATATTACCTCTTGATCCGCAAGGTATTCATGATTTTGTGCTATAAGATGCTTGTAGAGATATAGAAGTGGATTGAACCAAAAGATTATTTTTAAACACTCCACAAAAAGTATATCCAGCGAATGCATTTGTTTGATGTGGGCAACTTCATGAGCCAGGATCTCTTCAGGTATTTCACCTCGCTCAAACTTCTTTTTGTTGACAAAAACTGTATTTAGAAAAGAGTGAGGTATAACCTGTCCGTTTAGGAGCACAATCTTGATGCCATTTTCAATGTACCCAGACTCTCGATTGGTCTTCGACTGAAGTTCATGAAGGGCTCGTACCAATCGTAAAAATAAAAGAATTGATACCGTTATATAGATAAGAAATGTAATCTGGAAGGGCATTTCACTTGAACTTTCGGAAGGCCTATTTAGCTCATTTGAAAGCTGAAAATCCGGATTTAGGTTAATGCTTTTCACCTGTTGAGTATTTGCCAAAGGAATGTACTCACCCGAAGAGAAGAGATCGTGCCACTGCGTTTCAATCGGAGCTATACCAACAGGTAGTAATGGAATTGTTAATGAGAAAACGAGACTCCAGAGTAAAAATATCCTGTTAAAAGTAAATCGCTTTTCCTTCTCCAGCAGAAATCTATATACCAGTAGTAATAAAGCCAAACTAATTGAAGAGTAGAATAGATAAGTGATCATTGGTTCTTCCTCTCAATTTCTTTTTCAACAATAGCTTTTAATTCTTTCAGCTCCTCCTCAGTAAGCTTGGTTTCCTTGGTAAAAAAAGAAGCAAATTGTGAAGCCGAGTTATCAAAAAACTTCCTGATCAATCCATTTACATGCTTCGAGAAGTAATCTGATTTCTTCACCAACGGGTAATATTGTCGGGACCGCCCCATTTGTTCGTAATCGACAAAGCCCTTTTCAGTCATGCGTTTTAGCAAAGTAGCTACGGTAGTTGGGGCAGGTTTGGGTTCAGGATATTCATCCAGCAGGTCTTTCATGAAAGCTTTTTCCAGCTTCCATACGTACTGCATCAGTTCTTCTTCAGTTTGAGATAATTGCATGAGCTTCTACAAGTATAGAATTGTTTCTACAAATGTAGAATAAAAAATCAAATTTGCAAAATTTTCTTATAATCTCGCTACACAAACTCAACTCGATGACTTCTGGTCCAATGAAAAAACTGTTCCTTTCCCTTTCAGCACTATTTCTGTTGATCTCCTGCACCCCCGAAAAAGCCGGTCCCCCATTTGAAGTTCCGCTTCAGCTCACCGAAAACACCGGGCAATTTCCGCCTTTGCTTGCTATCTCGATGGGAGGGGGATTCGTGTTTGAAACGAAATTTCCCGGAGAACCGAAAGAAACACCAGCAGCTCTGGTAAATGGAGAAGTGATACATGGAATAATTGATATCTATCAATATGTGAGTCAGGGTCATGCAGCTGGTTTTATTGATTCGTCCATCTTTAGGGGAAATAGTGCGATGATAGATTCCGTTGCCATTACCGATGAGTGGGTGGACGTTATTTTTACCGTGGCCGTTGGAGAAGATGAGGAGGGAAAGCCGGTGGTTTTTGTAGAGGGGAGGAACGGCGAGTTTTTACCGGAGCCATTCTATTTTGAGGGTACAACCGTAGAGTTTCAGGATAACCTGTTTCAGGTGATGGAGGCGGTAGTTCCTGCCGGATTTGAATATTACAATGGAACTGAAGTGGTTTGGTTTGAAGGGCAGGCGAGTCTTATGTATTTATCGGATTCGCCACCTGACGAAAGCCTGCAGCTGTTTTTTGAAAAGATCCCCATGGGTACGTGGACAGTCAACGATCAAACTTTTGATGTGGCTCTCTCCAAAGAAAGTGCCCCTCCATACCGCAAAGAGCTATACACCTATTTTTATATTGATATGGATGGAGATGGCGCCTTTGATGTAATGCCGGATGGAATGGAGGCTTATCCTGTAAACGAGCCGTTCAATATAGCCGGAGAAAGCTGGGCAATCACCGATATTGCCATAGACGGCAGTTCTGTTACCATCGATGTTTCGGAAGAAAAAGTAGATCCTAAAGTGGCATTGCGTCCCGGAACGGAAGCTCCCAAATTCACCGCTGAAACGTTGAGTGGTGACGAGTTAAGTCTGGCCGATCTGCAGGGGAAATATGTTATGATCGACTTTTGGGGGACGTGGTGTGGTCCGTGTATAGATGCATTGCCTGTCATCAAAGAAGCATATGAGAAGTATGGCGGAGAAAATTTTGAGATCGTTGGGATCGCGAATGAACTCAACTTAGAACGCTTCGAGAATTTTGTAGATCGGGAAAACCTGAAGTGGCCGCAAATTCCGGAGATTTATGAAAAGGACAGCGAAATCCAGGAATTGTATTCTGTAAATTCTTATCCGACTTATTATTTGGTGAATCCGGAAGGCGAAATTGTGGAATATGGAATGGCACTGTCTGCTGATAATTTGATGGAAACTTTGGCGAGGTATTTGGAGTAAGGAAGCTGTCAGCTAAAGATCATTCCGTCTCTTCCATCATTAATGAGGCTTCATCAGCTAAAGCTAATACCACTTTCGTGTACATCGTACTTGGGTTATATCGAAAAACGGCTTTTTCGACGGTGCCGGTGATCTCTTTAAAATGTGCTAAATAGTTGGCCACCGATTTGATGTTATTCGGCATGTGATACAGGTCGTCCCCAACCCACCATCTGTTCAGGGAATAGGGAATAAACTGGGCGTACGACATTGCCCCGGCATAACTGGATTCCAGGGAAAGTACATCCATTTCATTCTTTTTGGTGAAGATCAGAAGCTCCTCCAGCTGGGCTTTCGCAAATGCACTGCGATGACCTTCCGCATACATGGAAACATAGGCGTTGAACGGATTGTAGCTTCCGCGATACCGGCCAAATTCGGATTCGATCCCAATGATACCGGCGATCACATGTTTGGGAATGCCGTATTCTTTTTCTGCTGTTTCCAGTTCTGTCTTATATTCACGCATAAAATCCCGGATCTTATCCCGCTTGCGATCAAATTTGATCAGGTTTTGATAATCTTCAAAACTCTCGATCTTGATCTCTGCTGCACGGGTGAACTTCTCTGTAATACCTTCCACCAGTTTAAACCGAGGATCTTCGATAAGCTTATTGAATGCGTAACCTTTGTCCTCAAAATACTCAGCCAATTCTTTGATGTTCCGCTCCATTTTAACAGGATCGGGATTAGTGACAGAAGCCAGTATTGGCATTGAAATAAAAAGTACTAACAGGGTAATGATCGTCTTCTTCATAATCTATAGCGGATTTTTTTCGCCTCTCTAAAGTAGTATAACAAAACTGAATGGATTTGCGAACAGCATTTTTGGCGTTGTGTATTCAAAAAGTATATTTAATGAAACGCATTTTAAAAAAGTTGACGAGAGAAGATCTGATCAAAGAACTGAAAGAGCTACCCGTATATGAAAAATTATCGATCACAGAAATGTTATGGGATAGTTTAAAGGAGTCATTCCCCTGAGTAAAAGCCAATTAAATATCATTCGAGAAAGAGAGGAGAAGTATAAAGCTAGGGAGACTAAGCTATATTCCCGGGGAGAGGTTAAAGCTGAAAAGTCGAAATAAATGCAACTTAAATTTCCTTTTAATCTGTTTTATATCATTTCGGGTAATCTGGTGGTAGTTACCGTATTCCTACATCAGCGAAGAGATCCTAAGCATTGGAAAAGGTAGAAGCAGGAATAGCAAATACTCCCACCTTCAATATTCCTTGTTCAATATTCGATGTTCAAAAGAAAAACCCTTACCTTTTAGGGCTTTTAAAAGTTCGCTATGCTTGGTTGAGCCAAGATGGCGCCAAATTTCAAAACTATTATCAAAAGTACCATGGCAAAAGAATTTGATGTATGTGTAATCGGGTCAGGCCCCGGCGGATATGTAGCCGCCATTCGCGCTTCTCAGCTTGGCTTTAAAACCGCAATTGTAGAAAAGAGACATCTCGGCGGTGTTTGTTTGAATATCGGATGTATCCCCACAAAAGCATTGTTGCGTTCAGCAGAGGTGTATGAGTCGATCGAGCATGCTTCTGATTATGGGATTAATGTGAAGGATTACTCAGCTGATTTTGGCGGCATGGTGAAACGAAGCCGTGGCGTTGCCAATAAAATGAGTAAGGGCGTTCAGTTCCTGATGAAAGCGAATAAGATCGAAGTGTTCATGGGAACGGGTGTTTTTAAATCTAAATCTGAGCTGGCTGTCAATGATGACAAAGGCAAAGAGCAGGAAAGTATCAAGGCCAAGCATTTTATAGTGGCTACCGGTGCTCGTCCGCGCGAGCTGCCAAGCCTGGAGATCGATGGAGAAATGATCATCGATTCAGAAAAAGCGATGCAGCTGGAAAAACAGCCTAAGAAAATGGTGATCGTGGGAGCTGGTGCTATTGGCGTTGAGTTTGCCTATTTCTATCACACCATCGGAACCGAAGTGACTTTGGTTGAGCTTCAGAAGAATTTAGTACCAGTAGAAGATGCTGACGTTGGAAAAGAACTTGGCAAGATCTACAAGAAAAAAGGTATCAACGTGATGACCGAAAGCACGGTCGAGAACGTGAAGAAGAAAGGCAAAGGTGTTGAAGTCACCGTAAAAACCAAGAAAGGCGAAGAGAAGATCGAAGCCGACGTGGTACTTTCTGCCGTTGGTGTGACCGGAAATATTGAAGGTCTTGGTCTCGACAAAGCCGGCGTCAAAACCGAGAAAGGTTCTATTGTAGTTGACAAGAAAACATACAAAACCAATGTGGACGGTATTTATGCCATCGGTGATATCATCGGAGCTCCATGGCTGGCCCACAAAGCTTCTCATGAAGCGACTGTTCTTGCTGAGCAACTGGCCGGACAAAATCCACACCCGATCAACTACAACAACATCCCGGGCTGTACCTATTGCGAGCCTCAGGTTGCTTCTGTAGGATTAACCGAGCAAGCCGCTAAAGATGAAGGCTATGATGTGAAAGTTGGTAAGTTCCCACTTTCTGCATCCGGAAAAGCCACGGCGCTTGGGCACGAAGAAGGCTTCGTTAAGGTTGTATTTGATGCCAAATACGGTGAGTGGCTCGGTTGCCATATGATCGGATTCGGAGTGACTGAAATGATCGCCGAAGCCGTTGTGGCCCGTGATCTCGAAACCACCGGACATGAAATTATCAGCGCGGTTCACCCACATCCAACCCTCTCAGAGGCCGTGATGGAAGCTGTAGCTGAAGCGTATAACGAAGGTGTTCACTTGGGAACTCCCGTTAAGAAGTAGAACATCGAACAAGGAACATCCAACATTCAATGTTGAACGGAAATGGCTCCTTCGGGAGCCATTTTTGTCTCAAGTTTAAACGTAATTTTGTAGTTAATTAGGTAAGTCCTCCCTTGAGGGAGGTGCCGGACTGAACGAATGTGAAGTCTGGCGGAGGGTGTAAGCCAGGGGCAGGGAAGTTGAATTTTAACTCGATATTCCTTGGCACCAACACCCCGCGAAATTCAAAAAAGGAACAGCTTTTTTGAATTGATCTCCCCTTCCCGTATTCACGGGAAGAGACTTTTGCTATAGCAATATTGGTACCAATAGAAATAATAATGCCGCAAAAAAACATCGAACTGTACGACCTGGGCCATGCCGCATATCAGCCGATATGGGACTTGCAGAAGTCTGTACAGCAGCGGATTATTGATGAAAAGCGAGCTGAGCAAAAAGGAGAAATCAAGGGGAAACGTCTGGATGATATACTGTTTTTTGTAGAACATCCGCATGTCTATACTCTGGGAAAAAGTGGCAGTGAAGAGCATATGCTGCGTTCTATGATGGAGCTTCAGCAGTTAAAAGCTGAGTTCATAAAAATAGACCGAGGTGGGGATATCACTTATCATGGACCGGGACAAATCGTAGGCTACCCTATTTTAGACCTTGATCGCCATTTTACGGATGTTCACAAATATCTTCGATTTCTGGAAGAAGTGATGATCCGGGTTTGTGCTGATTTTGGATTTGAAGCCCATCGCATTGAAGGCGCCACCGGTGTATGGGTGAACAACGAAAAGATCTGCGCCATGGGCATTCGATGTTCCCGATGGGTGACCATGCACGGTTTTGCGCTCAATGTAAATACCGACCTCAGGTATTTTAACAACATTGTTCCCTGTGGAATTGATGACAAGGCGGTAACCAGTTTACAAAAACTTGCCGGCAAAGAAATTGATGCCGAGGAAGTTAAAGAACGGATTGTTTTTCACTTTGAAGATGTTTTTAAAGTCTCCATCTCAAGCAAAGGTTCCTTGCAAGAAGTGGAGCAGATTATTTCGTAAGTTTGATAGTTATTCGAATACATAAATTGTTGCCATTTTGAATTGCGCAAGCGTCCGCTTGTGCAAAAATATTGTTGTTCCAAGCGGACGCTTGAAACAGTATATATTTGGACTGAAATAAGCGTTGAAAAGCTTAAAAAATCATTAAAGAAGCACCATGATCAAAGAACTTCAGGTAGTAGACAAACCATCAGAAAAAAACCGCCGGCCCGACTGGCTGAGGGTAAAACTTCCATCAGGGGAGAAGTTTAAGGAGGTTTCAAAAACGATTCGAGACAATAACCTGAATACAGTGTGTTCGGAAGCCCGCTGCCCAAATATGGGCGAATGTTGGGGAGCTGGAACCGCCACCTTTATGATTCTGGGTGATGTTTGTACCCGCTCCTGTGCTTTTTGTGCGATCAAAACCGGACGGCCTCCTGCAGATCTCGATTGGGATGAGCCGGCGAGAGTGGCCGATGCAGCCGCAAAAATGAAACTCAAGCACGTGGTGCTTACCTCTGTAAACCGAGATGAGCGTAAAGATGGCGGTGCTCCAATTTTTGCCGAATGTCATCGTGCTCTTCGCGAAGCTATTCCCGGTGTAACCATCGAATCTCTTATCCCTGATTTTCGCGGAGAATGGGATGCTGCTCTGCAGATCGTTTTTGATACCCCGCCGGATGTTCTCAGCCACAACCTGGAAACCGTTCCGAGTAAATACCGAAGGGTTCGCCCACAGGCCAGGTATGAGCGGTCACTTGAGTTACTTCAGCGAACCAAAAATGCCGAAATCCGAACCAAAACCGGAATCATGGTTGGGTTAGGTGAAGAACGAGAAGAAGTGATCGAGCTGATGCAGGACTGTGTAGAACATGGTGTAGACGTGCTTACTATAGGACAATACATGCAGCCAACCAAGATGCACCATCCCGTTTTAGATTGGGTTCACCCCGACCAGTTTGCCGAGTACAAAGAAATTGGCGAAAAGCTGGGTATCGAGCATGTAGAAAGTGGTCCATTGGTGCGATCTTCTTATCACGCTGAGCGTCATGTTTAGTGTATTTGGTTAAAGGTTATTGGCAGAATTCCCAAAAACCATTAACTACTAACTAATGCCCCAATCTCTTAACTTCCGAAAAACAGAAGGCACATGATTGCATTATTCACAGTATTGGCTATTAGTTTCGTGTTGGGGTCTATACCGGCCTCGCTCTGGGTGGGGCAAATATTCTATAAAATGGATATCCGGAATTTTGGGAGCGGGAACCTCGGAACTACCAATGCCTTTCGGAACTTAGGCTGGAAAGCCGGAGTGAGTGTCTTAGTGATCGATTTCATGAAGGGATTCGCGGCTTCTTACTGGGTTGCCATGTATGCTTTTGAAATAGGAGCCGGTCCCATAGCACCGCCGGGCTGGGAAGCTGATGCTTTTCTGAAGATAACCTGTGGGTTATTTGCTGTGGTTGGGCACATGTTTCCGATTTTTGCCAAGTTCAAAGGTGGTAAGGGAGCCGCAACTGCATGCGGAATGTTATATGGAATCGAACCGATCTCTATTGGTATCTCATCTGTTGTTTTCATCCTGATCGTTTATGCTACCAGATATGTATCTCTCGCTTCAATTACCGCCAGCTTTATTTACCCAATTAGTTTATTGGTGATGCGTTATGGATTCGGATATTATGTGGATGGAAGCATCATCATTTTTGCCATCCTGATTGCAAGTGGGATCATCTACAAGCATAAGTCTAATATCCAGAGATTGATCAATGGGACGGAGAGCCGCATTAGTTTTTCCAAGAACAAAGACAAGTGCGAGGAATCCCCTGAAAAAATGACCGAGGCTGAAGTATGAGCAATAGAAATGTAACTGTAATCGGAGCCGGAAGTTTTGGAACTGCCCTGGCAATGGTACTTGATCAGGCCGGCAATAACGTACAGCTCTGGGCACGGGAAGAGAATATTGCAGAACACATCAACTCAAAGCACCGCAATCCTTCGTACTTAAATGATATTGACCTGCCGGAATCTATCATAGCATATAATGATCTTGAGCAGTGCATGAAATCTCAGGATATGGTGGTTTTCGCTACTCCTTCACATACACTTCGGGATGTAGCCGGTAACTTAAAACCCTGCCTCGACGGACACGAGATCCTGGTGACGGTAGCCAAGGGAATTGAGAATGATTCTTTTAAAACCATGTCTCAGGTGCTTATTGATGTAATGCAGGGCACTACCCTGGAGGACAATATAGGGGTGCTGTATGGCCCAAGTCACGCTGAAGAAGTGGGTGCCCTGAAGCCTACGACCGTGGTCTCATCTGCGTACTCAACACGCACAGCAAAGATCATTCAGGATACCTTTCTCACCCCCATGTTTCGTGTATATCTGAATAATGATGTAATAGGAGTTGAGATTGGAGGTTCGGTCAAAAACATTATGGCCATTGCAGCCGGTATTGTGGATGGAGCTGAGCTCGGTGATAACGCTAAAGCTGCACTCATCACCCGTGGACTTCACGAAATGAAACGCATGGGGACTTTAATGGGTGCTCATTCTGATACCTTTTCCGGACTCACTGGGATGGGCGATCTGATCGTGACCTGCACAAGTTCACATAGCCGGAACCGTTCGGTCGGATTTCGCATTGGTAAAGGGG
>CERJ01021929.1_pt1 | contig 52530 bp, 63 predicted proteins | sample 530781 | NCBI WGS metagenome assembly CERJ01 (sample SAMEA2620967, study PRJEB7988) | marine metagenome | biome: marine biome (ENVO:00000447); feature: deep chlorophyll maximum layer (ENVO:xxxxxxxx); material: "saline water (ENVO:00002010), including plankton (ENVO:xxxxxxxx)" | depth 30 m
GGGAACCGCAGGCGGACTGCGCCCCAATGATTCCGGTTTTAAAGGATCAAAATTTTAGGAGCTTACGATGATCTTACTGGATACACACGTTTGGATTTGGTGGCTGCTTGGAGAAGGACCGCTATCTGATGAGGAAAGGGAAACACTGAATGAGCACGCTTCAAAAAATGAGATCGCAATTTCTGCTGCTTCTATTTGGGAGGCTGAGATGTTGAATAGGAAGGGGACTATACAGCTTGAACCGGATTTCACTTCCTGGATCAATCTGGCTACTCAGAAAGGGGTTTGTACCGTAATTCCAATTGATAAAGAAGTGATCGTAGCTCAGGAAAAACTACCTCAGAATTTTCCGGACGATCCTGCCGACCGATTGATAGTAGCTACTGCTCTTATGAAGGAATACCCACTTGCAACAAAAGATGGGATGCTGCAAGAATTGGGGTTTTAAGTAGTGCTTCGGTTTGATGGTGTTAAAGTGTTATGGTTTGTCTAATTGTTCAAACCGTAACACTTTAACACTCAAGCACCATTCTCATCCGAAATTCCAGGTTACGCCACGTCCGACTTCAGGATCCGGAAAATTCCAGTCCACCGCACCCTGATCACAGGCATACATGCAGGTTCCGCATTCAATGCAATCTTCTACCTGGAAGTGAACCTGATCGTTCTCATCCATGGTGTAGCAATTTGCAGGACAAACCCAGGTAGTACACTTATGAGGACAGGTTGAATTACAAATATCTGTATCCACCACAATATGTGGCTTGATCTCTGATTTGGATTGATTTCGGTAGCTTACAAGTCCGAGGCGTTCTGTTAGTTTGAGATTTTTCATAGTATCTGAATTGAATAAATATTCTTTCTAAAAAAACTATCAGCCGTCAGCTCTCAGCTTTCAGTTTGGGTCCAAGCGAACGCTTGAACCAGTTAGTGAAAAACTGAAAGCTGAAGCCTGATAGCTGAAAGCTTATAATGATTTTCCAGCCTTAAATCCTAATTTTGCTAGTTCCCAGTAAGAAGCATGTCGTTTCACAGCTCCCTTCAGCATATCTTTAGATTTCGGTGTGGGTTCATTCTTGATGGAGAAGAACTGTCGTCCAAAGTCGCAAATCAAATTCGGTACTTTTTGCTGCATAGTTTCAGTGTGAAGAAGGTGAACGGCATCCTGGAATCCATTGATATCCTTCATCACGTAACTTTCGTCCATCACCTTGCGATACTCTTTTAAGGTAGCTGAGCTGAAGTCACCTTTGTCTTTGGCTTGTACAATAGTTTCGGCAGCCAAAATTCCGGAGCGCATGGCGTAATCCATTCCCTGAATGGCTTTCCCCGCATTCATCAACAAGTTGGCAGACTCGCCGGCCAGTAGAATTCCGTCTTTGTATAATTCTTTAGGCATGGCTCGTTTATCACCGGAGGAAACTACGTGGGCGGAATATTCCACCACTTCTCCATCCTTAATGATATCAGCGATTGCAGGATGGGTTTTGAAATGATTGAGTACGTCATGCGGACTCTTTTTCTTTTCCCGCATATCTTTGATGCCCAGTACCAATCCCAGCGAAATAGTATCGCGATTGGTGTATAGAAATCCACCGCCTTCTATGCCATCAGTAGCCCAACCCACAAATTCGTTGCTCATTCCGCTAAGACCGTTCAACTGAAATTTCTGCTCCAGCACCTCCTGATCGAAGCGGATTATTTCTTTGATGCCGGTAAGCATGTGGTCGGCTGGAACGTAATCATCCTGTAAACCCACCTGACGTGTAAGAAGGTTATTTACACCCTCAGCAATGATCACTGAATCGGCATGAAATTCATCTTCCCCGGTTTTGATGCCCACTGCTTTATCATTTTCCATCAGCACTTCATCCACTTTGATGTTGGTAGCGATGAAAGAGTCCATGGCATAATCCGAGGCATCAATGGCTTCCTGTACTTTTCCGGAAAGCCAGTTGTCAAACTTCGAGCGAAGTACAACAACTCCGTTATAGGGCGTTTCGTTGAAGTGCGAAGATTTGAAATCGAGCGTAAAAGCTGATTGCTCATCCATAAGGGTAAGCCGCCGATGGTTGATAAAGCGTTCCCACCCACCGTCTTCTTCTTCCCAGTAATTTGGAACGAGTTTCGCAAGATCACTTCCCCACAAAACACCACCAGATACATTTTTGGAACCGGCAAATTCTCCGCGCTCAATAAGCAGGAATTTCATGTTGTTACGAGCGAGGGTCATAGCAGCTGCCAATCCTGCTACGCCGCCACCAATTACGATACAATCAAACTTTTCGTCCATGTTGGAAATTTTGAATGTTGAATTTTAAATGTTGAATAATTCAAAATTCAACATTTAGCATTTAAAGTTAGCTTTTGATCTTCTTGAGTTCTTCGATGAATGGGGGGAGTACTTTGTATAAGTCTCCAACAATTCCATAGTCAGAAATTTCAAAGATCGGTGCATCGGGGTCTTTGTTGATGGCTACGATCACTTTTGAATTTGCCATTCCGGCCACGTGCTGGATGGCTCCCGAAATTCCCACAGCAATATATAATTGCGGGGAGACTACTTTGCCGGTCTGACCGATCTGTAAACTAGGATCATAAACACCAGATTCTGTTAACGCGCGCGAAGCTCCAATTCCGGCGTTCAACACTTCAGCCAATTCAGAGATCAGCTTCTGTCCTTCTTCATCCTTCACGCCACGGCCGGCGGCTACAATGGATTCTGCTTCATTCAGATCTATCGTATCGCCTGAGGCAGAGATAATTTCTTTGAGTGTCATTTGCAGATCACTCTCATTCATGCTGAAATCAATTTGTACTACTTCAGCAGAAGTCTCATTCTCAGCCAGGTCGTATGAACCGGAACGGACGGAAACGAGTACTGTGTCACCTTTAGCTTCGGTACTGGAAATGATCTTGGCGGCCATAACCGGTCGTTTGGCTTTTATTCCACCATCAATCAGTTCAAAAGAGGATACGTCCGGCAACACAGCTGCATTTTGGTTGGCAGCAAGTGCACCCAGAATGTCTTTGGTGCCTTCGGTAGATGCAAATGCAAAAATAGAAGGATTTGCAGAATCCATCACTTTAGCTAAAGCCTTTAACAGCGGAGTGTTCATGTGATTTTTGAAGATCGGATCTTCTACCACGTATATTTTGGAGGCACCGTATTGCTGAATGCCTTCCACAAATGAAGATGCATCGGCATCAACAACAACGGCCTCAACAGAATGTCCACCTTGTTCGGCGAGTTGCTTGCAATGGGAAAGTACTTCTAATGATGATCGTTTAATTTTGCCGTCTGCAATGGCGATGTGTGTTAAAATAGTGCTCATTCGATTTCTCGTATATTTTAAAATTCCTTGTTACTAATTTTAAATGTTAAGTGCTAAATGTTAAATGACTCCCCATTTAACATTTAAAATTCAAGCATTTAACATTTCTATATCACGTTTGCTTCCGTATCCAGCAGTTGTGCTACTTCGCGGGCGATCTCTTCGGCTTCGCCTTCAAACTTCTTCCCGGCTTCGCGCTCGGGTTTTTCTTCATAGCCAAGAACGGAAGTGGTGGCAGCGAGTTCATCATCACTTAAACCAAGCGATGAAAGTTCAACTTGCTCCATCGGTTTACGCTTTGATGCCATAATACCTTTCAAATTGGGAATACGCGGCTCGTTCATATCATTGGAGCACGTAACGGCACAGGGAGTGGGCAGCTCGATCATTTCCTGACCGGTATCACCCTGACGTTTTACGATGAGTTTTCCATCTTCAGCCTCTAAACCAACAGCATTCGTGGCATAAGGGAGGTTTAACAACTCGGCCACCATGCTTCCGGTCAACCCGGCATCGGTATCCTGAGACTGTTTTCCAAGTGAAAGCACATCGTACTCTTTATCTTCAAAGAACTTAGCCAGGATGCGGGCATAAGATCCGGAATCGTAGCTTTCGTCTCCTGAAGTTAAAATATGAGTTGCTTTATCAGCGCCCATGGCTAATGCTTTTCGAATAGTTTCTGATGCTTTGGATGAACCGATGGACACTACCTCGACTTCACCGCCATGTTTCTCTTTCATTACAAGAGCTTCTTCCACAGCTGAGGCATCATAAGCATTAAGGATCTGCCGATCAGAATCTTGAATCAGTTGACCGTCTTTGATTTGGAGTGGTGCGTTTACGTCGGGCACCATTTTTATACACACGTAAAATTTCATTCGGGGTGAATTTTTGACTTCAAAATTTCAGTTATGGAACCGCTTTTTTGGGCGGCTAATATACAAAACAGAGATACAAATATCTTAGTTCTGATGGAGATTTAAGAGGTGAAAAAATTCTTATTCAAAAAGTAGGCCTTCAGTATAAAATTTTGATGAACTTAAACCCACCAAAACAGCCTATTCAGGGAAATGTTAATTCTGTAAGTTCTCGTACTCTGAAAGGTGCCCCTGATCGGTTTCGCGAAGTATTTCATACGCTTCCAGTCTAAGGTCTGTATCTGCTTCATCGAAAATAGCAGATACCTCGCGGGCTTTGGCATCAAAAAAGATATCAAATAAATAATTGCTGGTAGCCCGGCGTTTGTTTTCCTGAATTTTTTCTATTGCTTTCAGCACGTTTTGCCGGGCCTCAAAAGGGGTATCAATGAATTTATCGAGGCCTAAACGGTGATATTCATAATAGGCTTCCCGAAGGGGATGATAACTGGAAGTCGTTATTTCACTGACCAGAATATTTCGGTTTCTGCGGTTGTTATTGGCACGAGCCCAACCGATAGCCTGTGAACTTTGTGCCAGGCTTAGAATATTCTGAGCTTTGCTGAAATAAGGATCGCCCCCTAGCCGTGAAAAAGTATCAAAATCATACCCAAGCATCATATAAACGTAAAAATCAATGAATCCGGTAAGGGCGTCAAATTGCAATTCATCATGAATCAAAGAACGGCCTTCCGGATACGAAAATTCCCAAGTCTTATCATTCAGCAGAACCGTAGTGGTTTTGGCGGTGGTATTATAAATAGGTCGTTGGATCTGGAATACAGCTTCTGCAGCAAAAGAAAAGTTAGACGAACCGCTGTTAAAAACGATTTGAATCTGACAATTAATTCGCTCATGTTCTTCATAATCGTATTCAGTCCATTTATACTCATTTATGTAATCTTCCAGCACAGGCTTGAAATTATCAAGATAATCGAAGGTATTGCCTTCAAGCTGGTCCGTATTTATGGTTACCGTACAGTTGAATTCCTGAGCTTTAAGAGGGGTGAAAGCAAGGAAAAAAAGAATCCCGCAAATAAAAAAGGACTTAGTTACTTTAAAAATGGTTATCGGGTATATCATATTCTTATTGTAATTCCACGTAATGATACGAATAGAAAGCTTTGTTTATAAAATTTCTTTGCTATTTATTTTCGGGTTAATGGCAGAGTCGGCTTCGGGGCAATTTAAAATGGGTGCCCGGGGTCTTGCCATGGGTAATGCTACAACGGGAGTACCGGAGTATAATTGGGCATTGTTCTCAAATCCTGCCATGATCAGCGACGAAAGATTAGGCTTTGGATTTTATGGGCTTCGTAATTACGGCTTTTCAGAGTTAACGGATATGTCGGCCCATGGGAGTATTCCGACTGGGTTTGGAGTTGCTGCACTTGGATTTCACCGCTACGGTGATAATTTGTTCAACGAAACCAGGGTGCGCATAGGCTATAAAAATCAGTGGCGATTGCTGCATTTTGGGATTGTTGGCAATTACAACAATATTTCATTTGGAGCAGATTATGGCTCGGGAAACGCGGTAGGGATCGATGTTGGAATTGCGGCAGAAATCACGTCAGACCTTTGGTTCGGGGCATCATCGGTGAACATAAACCGTCCGGAATATGAGGGGATCGAAGAAGAACTGCCCCGCGAGTTGGCCTTGGGATTGTCTTATCAGTTGAATGAACTCGCACTTTTCAGTTTTGATGTAGTGAAGGATGTCCGTTACCCGGTTTCGTATAGAGGCGGAATGGATATCAATATTCTCGAAAACCTGCAGGGTAGGGTAGGCATCACCAGCTATCCGCTTACCTATTCGCTGGGAATTGGGTACGGTCGGCATCGCTGGGATATCAATATAGCAGTCCAAAAACATGAGCTGCTGGGCTTTAGTCCAGGTCTCGATTTCATGATCTTCATACCATGAGCGTTTTTTCAACAAAAAGTATAGGGGTGTTTTGTTTTGGGGTGATGGCTTTTTGTGTCATCCCGGCATTCGGGCAAGATACCACCGCAACCGATGTAGAAGAACAACTGGAAAAAGCATTCGAAGAGCTGGATTCGGAGGAGTCAGGTCTGACAGGTGAGCAGCTTACTCAATTCCTGGAAGACCTCGCCGCAAATCCCATCAACATAAACAGTGCCGGACTGGATGAGCTGTTGCAGGTTCCCGGTATTAACCTGAAAGTAGCCCGTGCCATAATCGATTATAGATCCGGGAAACCATTTGAATACAAAGCCGAATTACTGGAAGTCAGGGGAATCGGAGATGCTACCTATCAACGGATGTCGCCTTATGTTTCCATCGGTGGGACACAGTCAAGGTTTAGGGATGTGTATATGCGACCGGAGTATTGGCTTTCAGGTCAAAAAGTGGATGTTTTTAGTCGCTATCAGCAAGATCTGCAAACGAAGGAAGGGTACAAAAGACCTGATTCTGGAGGAGGATATGTTGGGAATCCGACAAAATATTATCATCGGTTCAGGGTGACCACCAATCACGTTTCAATGAATTTGACTCAGGAGAAAGATGCAGGTGAAGCCGTAAATGGAATCACGGGCTTTGATTATAATTCAGCACATTTTGCTCTCACTAACAATGGGAAACTAAACGACCTGGTATTTGGAGATTACAGCCTGAGCTTTGGTCAGGGACTGGTACTTTGGTCGGGCGGAGCATTTGGCAAGGGGCGTGAAGTAACCGGCACCATCAGTAAAAATGAACGAGGAGTGAAGCCATACTCATCAGCTCAGGAAACGAATTTCTTTCGCGGCGTGGCTGCCTCCTATGGGGATAAACTTGAGCTTACCGGATTCTATTCGAAACGACCCAGAACGGCATCGGTCATTTCCGGCGATACAACCCGATTTCCAACCTCCAGTGGTTTTCACCGCACCGAAAATGAACTCGTTCGTAGAAATAACATCGACCAGACTGTTTATGGAGGGCGTGCACGGCTCGATACCCGATTTGGTTTATTTGGCGTAACCGGATATCAAAACATATTCAACAGCTACATTGCTCAAGGCACCTCACTCAGCAATCGCTATGATTTTGAAGGACATCGCAATTCAGTACTTGGGTTTGACTATCGTGGGTTGATAGGAAGTGCATTCGTATTTGGTGAACTGGCGCGTAGTGAAAACGGAGGATTAGGAGTGGTGACCGGAGTTGAAACACCCATCCTTGAGAATACGGACCTGTCGCTTTCATACCGAAACTATCAGCGTGATTTTCAGTCATTTTTAGCCAGTGGTTTTGGAGAATCTTCTTCAGCTCCACAAAATGAAGAAGGGTTTTATGTAGGACTTAGACATCAGCTCACCCCAAAAATAACGCTAAGCGGGTATTTCGATCAGTATGAATTTGCTTCGCCGCGCTTTGGCACCACCCAAGCTACCGGTGGATACGACATGCTGGGGCTTACTGAGTTTTTTGTGAACCGGGAGCTAAACTTTTATGTATTGCTGCGAAGTGAAATTCAGGATCAGGAGTTCACTATCCAAAATGAAAGAGGGCAGGAAGAACTGCTTTTGGGAGAAGAAAAGCGCACAAGTTTGAGAGTCAATTTCGAGTATTCGGTCAGCCCCGGAGTTCGCCTGCGTTCCCGGGTTGAGTTGGTTCGAAATCAGGAAGCCGGTGCCGATTGGGAAGAAGGATATTTATTGTATCAGGACGTACGGATTCAGCCTGTTCCCGCCCTTAGAATTGACGGACGCTTTACGTTATTTGATACCGACAGTTTTAATACGCGCGTGTACCAATTTGAAAGTGACCTGTTGTATGTGATGTCGAATACCGTATTATATGATCGCTGTCAGAGAGCTTACATCGCTGTAAAATACGATGCTGCAAATTTCATCGATTTCTGGTTCAAATATGGGATCACCATATTCGAAGATCGGCAAACAGTTGGAAGTGGTTTGGAAGAAGTTCAGGGGAATGTTCGTAATTCTTTTGGCGTGCAGGTGAGGATACAATTTTAAAAGATAATGTTTCTTATCCCGATGACTGCCTCTTATATTATCGCGAATAAAATTTTGTGTATATGACTTTTGAAGGATGGGCCGTCTTATCCGTAATAATGATTTGTTTGGCGCTTTTGATCGGAACTTCGGTTTCGGTTGATATTATTTTATTTGCAGGGCTCGCTGTTTTATTTATATCTGGGATCATTCCTGCTGAGAACGCACTTTCAGGGTTTTCGAATGAAGGGATGCTTACGGTGGCTGCTTTATACATCGTAGCTGCTGGGTTGAAGGAAACCGGGGCCATCCAGTTTATAGTGCAACGCGTAATGGGAAATGCCAAAACAGTAAAAAAAGCTCAGCTCAGGATCATGAGTCCCGTTATGGTGATGAGCGCCTTCCTGAACAACACCCCTATTGTGGCTTCCTTCATACCGGCGCTGGAGCGATGGAGCCGGATCTCCCAAATCCCTGTTTCCAAGATCCTCATTCCATTAAGCTATGCCGCCATTTTAGGAGGAACCTGTACCCTCATCGGAACTAGTACAAACCTGATCATAAACGGGTTGATGATTGAAGAAGGATCGGTTCGTTCTCTCGGAATTTTAGAACCTGCGCTTATAGGAATCCCATGCGCTATTGCAGGATTCATTTATTTATTCTTTTTGGGAGACCGGCTTCTACCCGAACGGGGATCAAGTATGGATACCTTTAAAGACCCGCGCGAATATACCATCGAGATGATCGTGGAAGAGGAAAGTTCCCTTGCCGGAAAGACGATTGAAGATGCGGGTTTACGGAATCTCCCCGGATTGTTCCTGATCGAAATTCAGCGCAACAGCCGAACAATACCGGCTGTTGGACCCTACGAAAAAATCCGTGAAAATGACCGCCTTATTTTTACCGGAATTGTAGACTCAATCATTGATATCCAGCAAATTACGGGCTTGGTGCCGGCCACAAATCAGGTATTCAAATTGGATGCACCACGGAATGAGCGTAAGATGATAGAGGCCGTGGTTTCGCGTTCCAATCCCTTGTTGGGAAATACGATCAGGGGCGGCGAGTTCAGAAACCGATACGATGCAGTTGTGTTAGCAGTATCCCGAAATGGGGAACGTATCAATGAAAAAGTGGGAGATATAAATCTTAAAAGTGGGGATGTTTTGCTGTTGGAAGCTCACCCTAACTTTGTAAGTAAATACAGAAATTCCAGCGATTTCTTTTTGGTCAGTTCCATTGAAGATTCCTCTCCTGTTACCTATGAAAAAGCATGGGTGGCCGGACTTTCCCTCACTGCAATGGTGGTTTTGGCAGCTACGGGAATCCTCAGCATGTTACAGGCTGCAATTCTGGCCGGTGGACTTTTATTGATCACGAAATGCTTTAACTACACAACCGCATTGGAAAGTGTGGATTGGCGGGTTCTCATTGCCATTGCCTCTGCTCTTGGTTTGGGAAGTGCTCTTGAATATACTGGAGTAGCAGAACACCTGGCTACAAATTTGTTCAACTTTGCCGGCGATAATCCCGTCTTTGCTTTATTGCTGACTTATCTTGCTACCTGGCTGCTAACCGAAATGATCACCAACAATGCTGCCGCTGTTTTGATCTTTCCGATCGCGTTTTCACTGGCTCAATCCCTTGGGGTAGACTTTATTCCCTTTGCTATGGTGATGATCATCGCAGCCTCGTCGAGCTTTTCTACGCCCATTGGCTACCAAACGAACCTTATGGTGTATGGTCCGGGTGGGTACAAATTCACTGACTTCACGAGAATAGGGCTTCCACTGAATTTGATAGTAGCTGCAATCACCGTATTTTTGGTTCCTTATATATGGAATTTTTAAATAATTAAAGATGGATGCTAAACCAAGTCATTAAGATAGCTGAAGAAGCGGGGCAAAAAATTTTAGAGTTTTACGATACGGAAGTCGAAGTTATTACCAAAGAGGACGATTCTCCACTCACGAAAGCCGACCTGGCTGCCCATCATATTATCGTAGATGCCCTTAAAGAGTTAGACCCCGAAACACCGGTAATTTCAGAAGAATCTGGGATTCCCGATTTTGAAGAACGACAACATTGGAATCGATTCTGGTTGGTTGACCCGCTGGATGGCACCAAGGAATTCATCAAGAAAAATGGCGAGTTTACGGTGAACATTGCTCTTATTGAGGAGGGTAAGCCGACGCTTGGCGTAGTGTATGTGCCTGCATTTGACATCATGTACTACGGCGAGAAGGTTATCGGTTCTTATAAAAGAGAAGGTGATCAGAAAGCTGAAAAATTGGAAAGTCCGGTTTTTGAAGCACCGGGGAAAGCCCGAATTGTGGTAAGTCGTTCTCATGGGGATGATACTACAGCCAAAAAACTCGAGAAACTGGATATTGAGGTTACTGAAGAGGTCCCATCCGGAAGCTCCATTAAATTTTGTTTAGTGGCTGAAGGGAAAGCCGATCTGTATCCAAGATTTGGTCCTACCATGGAATGGGATACCGGCGCGGCCGATGCGGTATACCGCTTTTCCACTAAGAACGGAGCAAAATCATCTCCATTGACCTACAATAAGAAGTCCATGAAAAATCCTTATTTTTTATTGGGAATCAACAAACACATAGATGCAGAAAACTTATAACTGCACGATCTGCTAATTTCTATTACAAATTATTTATTGAACACCATGAGTGTAAAACAATCAAAATCTCATCTTAAAGAATTAGAAAACGAAGGCATTTACGTAATGAGGGAAGTAGCTGCTCAGTTCGACCGGCCAGTGCTACTCTTTTCAGGGGGGAAGGATTCTATTGTGATGTTCCACCTTGCGCTGAAAGCCTTTCATCCGGGCAAGGTTCCATTTCCGTTGATGCATATCGACACGGGGCATAATTTCCCTGAGACCATTGAATTCCGTGATAAACTGGTGGAGAAGTATGGTGTTGAACTTATTGTAGGAAGTGTTCAGGAATCCATTGACAAAGGCCGGGTGGAAGAAGAAACCGGCCCCGATGCTTCCCGGAATGCCCTTCAAACCACGACACTGCTAGATACGCTGAAGGAATACGAAGTAGATGCAGCCCTTGGGGGCGGTCGCCGTGATGAGGAAAAAGCCCGCGCCAAAGAACGCTTTTTCTCCCACCGGGATGTGTTTGGTCAGTGGGACCCCAAGAACCAACGCCCCGAGCTGTGGAATCTCTTTAATGGCAGAAAAAAGCCGGGCGAGAATTTTCGCGTATTTCCGATCAGTAACTGGACGGAGATGGATGTGTGGCAGTATATAGCACAGGAGAAGATCGATATTCCGGAATTGTATTTTGCGCACGAGCGTAAGGTATTTGACCGCCGTGGCGTGTGGCTGGCCGATACGGATTTTGTGAACCGCATGGAAGATGAGGAGCTGGAGACCAGAACTGTTCGTTTTCGAACTATTGGTGATGCTACTTGTACGGGCGCCGTAGAATCGGAGGCTTCCAATCTAGAAGAGATCATTCAGGAAGTAGCTGCTGCCCGCCAGACAGAACGAGGCAATCGTCATGACGACAAGCGTAGCGAGACGGCTATGGAAGACCGTAAACGGCAGGGATACTTTTAGAATATCCAATATTGAATAACGAACACTGAATATCGAACTTTTTTATTTCTCATAATGAGCGACTCAAACGGACAATCTAACAACCCCAACAACGACAATAAATACCTGGATATGGATCTGCTCCGGTTTACCACAGCCGGGAGCGTGGATGATGGGAAAAGTACGCTGATCGGGCGGCTTTTCTACGATTCGAAATCCATTTTTGAAGACCAGATGGAAGCCATCGAAAAATCCAGTAAAAGCAGTGGGGAAGAGGAAGTGAATCTCGCCCTGCTAACCGACGGACTTAAAGCCGAGCGCGAGCAAAAGATCACGATCGATGTGGCGTACCGGTATTTTGCCACGCCGAAACGAAAATTTATTATCGCCGATACGCCGGGGCATACCCAGTACACCCGCAATATGGTGACCGGGGCCTCCACGGCAGATCTTGCGGTGATTTTAGTGGACGCTTCCAAAGGCCTTCTTACCCAATCTCGCCGGCATGCCTTTATTTCTTCGCTGCTTCGCATTCCTCACCTTGTGGTGGCTGTGAACAAAATGGATCTGGTGGATTATGATGAGCAAGTATTTAATGAGATCGTTGCTGACTTTCGGAAATTTGCCAAGAAATTAAATGTCACCGATGTCACCTACATCCCGATTTCAGCGTTGAAAGGCGATAATGTGGTGTCAAAAAGTGAGAATATGCCATGGTACAACGGCTCGGCCATGCTTCATCACCTGGAAACGGTAAAAGTGGATGCCGACGATAACATCGTGGACTTCCGGTTTCCGGTGCAGTACGTTATTCGCCCCAACCAAAACTTCCGGGGTTTTTCAGGAAGAATTGCGTCCGGACATATCCGACCAGGCGATGAGATCACGGTGTTACCATCCGGACTTCATTCCAAAGTAAAAGAAATTGTAACCCGTGATGAGAAACTCGAAGTAGCCTATCCAGGCGATTCGGTAACCATTACCATGGAAGATGAGATCGATATATCGCGGGGCGATATGATCGTTCGGAAAAATAATGTTCCTACCGTTCGAAACGATTTTGAAGCGTATGTGTGCTGGATGAACGAGAAACCGATGGAGCTGAATAAGCAGTATCTCATCCGGCATACTTCTAAAACCACCCAGGTATTTGCCGAAGATCTGCTGTACCGCATGAATGTGGACTCCCTGAACCGTGAAGAAGACGCCACGAAGCTTGAACTCAACGAAATTGGCCGGGTGCGCCTGAAGACCAGTCAGCCACTGTTCTTTGATGCCTATCAGATCAATAAGAAAACCGGAAGTTTTGTCATTATCGATCCGACCACCAATGTAACGGTAGGCGGCGGGATGATGAGAGCAGGTTCTACCGTATCTGAAGAATCAAAAAGCAGAAGTATCTCCAAAGAAAAATCCCCTAATGTGGTTTGGGAGCCGTGGAATATTCCACGCGAGGAACGGGAGAAGCGAAACGGGCACTCTTCGGAGCTGTTATGGCTAACCGGAATTTCCGGTGCGGGCAAAAGCACGATCGCAAAAGAACTCGAACGCCGACTGTTTGATGAAGGCAAACAAACGGTTTTACTTGATGGAGATCAGGTGCGTCACGGGCTCAACGGAGATCTTGGCTTTAGCCCGTCCGACCGAACGGAGAATATTCGTCGTGTTGGAGAGGTAGCCCGATTGTTCTATGAGCATGGTAATGTGGTGATCTGCACCTTTGTTTCCCCGTATGAAAACGACCGCCATTATGTAAGTCAGTTGTTCCCGGAAGGCTCATTTAAGACCATCCATATCACCTGTGATCCTAAGACAGCTCAGCAGCGAGACCCCAAAGGCCTGTACAAGAAAGCTAAGGAAGGAGAGATCACAGGACTAACCGGCTATGATGCAGATCATGAAGCACCTGAAAATCCCGCTTTAACCATCAATACGGACGAAGTATCTGTTGAGGAAGCGGTTGAGAAGATCATGGAGATAATCGGCTAAAAACATCGAACAGGATGAGAAGTCCTTCAATTCGGTCTCTAAAAATTTCAAAACAAAAAAAGCCGTTCAATGTAAGTTGAACGGCTTTTTGCATTAATAAAGGTGAGAGACATACTTCCCTTAAATTTTAAAAAAGGAAAGGAAGGTTAGATGGTATTATGCTTTGTCCTCTTCGTAATAATCACTGTAAGCTCGCTTGTAATAGTAATAGTTGGTGTAATAATCACTACTCTTCTTAGGATCAAATGCATTCAATACTAATCCGACTATTTCAGCATTAAGTTGTTTTAGTCCGTTAAGCGTGAACTCAAGTTCTTTATGCGTAGTTGTTGCAAAGCGACTTACCACAATAATTCCGTCGGTCAGCCTTAATAGAGATGCAGAATCCGAAATAATGCCATAAGGGGCAGTATCAAGAATAATGTGATCGTATTTGTCTTTAAGTTTGTCAATTACATCTTTTAAACGGCGACTATCAAGTACACTTGCTGGTTCCGGGGTTTTCTTGCCCACTGTCAATAGGTCTACGTTTGGAGCAATGGTCGGATTAATTGTTGAATCAAAGCCAGCAGTATCAAAAAGCATTTCTACAATCCCAGGCTCTTTATTTTCACCAAAGATCTTATGCATTGTTGGTCGTCTCAAATCCAGATCAATAATAAGAACGCTTTTCTCAGCTTCAGCAAAAGTAACAGCCAGGTTAGCGGCAATGGTACTTTTACCTTCTCCTTTTGTAGAACTTGTAACCATCAATACTTTGTAATCTTTATCAGGATTAGCATAAATAGTATTGATCCTTAGCCGTCTGTAAGCTTCAGAAATGGGGGATATATGATCCAAAAAAGTCAATAACTGGTTGGAAACCGGTTTGCCTTGAACATACTGTTTTTGTCCCGGATCAAAAGAATCGATAATGTTGAAGTCGGGTATATTGCCGAGGAATGGTACTTTATAACTTCTAAGGGCATCAGAAGATTTAATAGTGTCATCCAATGCTTCTTTGATAAATATAAAGCCTACACCCAAAATTCCGCCTAAGAGAAACCCTATAAGTACCCATAGTTTCTTTTGAGGTTTAATTGGATTGTTTGGAACGACTGCATAATCTAAGGGGCGACCCATACCAAATTGTGTTCGTTCCCAGAGGTTCATTTCAGCAAATTGGTTAGAGACCAAGAGATAAAGCTCTTCATTGATTTTTACATCTCTCTTAAGCCGGGCTAATTCAATGATTTCTCTGGGTAAACCATCAAACTGTCGGTTAAACATCGCGGCCCGTTTTGTCAGAGCCTCTATTTGCGCCTCATACTGAGATTTTTCTACCCGAAGCTGGATAAGTTTCTCATTGATTTGAATGATCTTTTCAGCTATTCCTCCACTTTCGCTGCCAAGAAAACTAAGAGCGAGAGAGGAACTGGAGTTTATTAATCTGTTGGCAATAGATTTTATCTGATCTTGAGTGGCTTCAATTTGATTTTCAATTTTAACCAATTCCGGATGTTCGGGATTTTCTCTGAGCTCCGGATTTCTTTGCATCAACATTAACTTCTCAGTTTGAAGTTCTGCTAACCTGAATTGAAAATTAGTTAGTTGAGGTCCAAGGCTTTCAGAAATTTTATCGGCTAGACCGGGTTTTACTTCCTCGAGTTGATTCTCGTAGGTACTAATAGCAGAATTAACGGATACAAGCTGCACCTCTATTTCCTGCTTTTTTGTTTCAAGTGTAGAGATATTATTGATCAGCTGTTCCGTTTGAGCATCTACAGCAAGTAGATTTGAGGAATCCATAAAAGCTTGAAGCTCATTTTCAGTTTCTCTAAGCTGTTCCTCTATACTACTTCTTTCCTGCCGAAGAAAACTTAGGGCAGATGAAGCCATAGTGCGGTTTTGAGCCGTTGACAACCTAGAGTAAGTATCCATTGTAAGATTACTTATGTAGGCGGTTTCTTCAGGAAGAGGACTTTCGAATCCAATACTTACAATGTCTGTTTGCTGATCAACTCGTTCAGCGGTTAGGTTATTTCTGATCCTCATGGCTACAGTATCCCGACCGATGGTAGTTGAATCATCAGGATAAGCACGCCAAATTACAGGGTATTTATGTCCAGACTCTGTAAATTTTTTAGCCAAAACACTATCAGCTAAATCTTCACTAAGAGTTCTTGATTTTATGATTTGGAGTTCATTCGCGATAGTACTTCCGGCTCCGATACCATAGGTTGTTGTCAATAAATTGGAAAGATCTGAGCCAGCATATGAGTATCTATTTTCACTTTCAGTAATGAATATCGTTCCTTCACTCTTGTAAATAGGTGTCTGAGAGATTGCAAGTACAGCAGCAATGACAGTAAAAACACCCAAGAAAACCAGCAGTGTCCACTTATTCTGTAAAAGTGTACTGAAAAGTTTGAACAAATCAATCTCATCATCTTCAGCATTCTGCTGAAAATTGTTTCCGCTATTAAAATTGGGACCTGTATAAAACCCATTATTATTCCCATTTTTATGGGGATAATGGTGTTCGTTAGAGGATGAATCCATAAATTACTCTTATTAAATACTCAACTTCACTAATTTTTAAGAAATGAAGTTAACAAAGAATCCTGATTCTTCGCAGAATTATTCGCCTTTTAATTTTTTTAGTTTAGCATGCTAAAATAGCAAATTAACTTGATTACAACCATTATATTAAGATTATAAAACAACTGAAAAGAGAAAAGATTGTTTTATACTTTATTGCACTTGCAAATCCAGAATTATTATTCAACAGTTTAAGTAGAATCCTTTGGAAAAAATCGCTCTGATTTCTGATGTACATGGAAACTTTCCGGCTTTAGAAAACGTGGTAAGGGAGTTAGAAAAACATAATCCTGATACGTGGATATGCCTTGGAGACATTGTGGGCTACGGTCCTCATCCTTCAAAGTGTATCGACCTGATACGTGAAAAAGAAATGGTTTGTGTATTGGGCAATCATGATGCCGGAGTAAATGGAAAAATGTCACTAAAGTACTTTCGGAACCCTAACCGCAGATTAATTGAAAAAACAAGAGAGTTGTTAACGAATGAGCAGTTAGAATGGCTGAAATCTCTTCCGCTAACCGCTGAAAGTGAGAAAGATCTTTGGCAGGCTGTGCACGCATCTCCAGAAAAACCGGAGCGATGGGACTATCTTGAAAGTGCATTTAAAATGAGACCCATGCTTGAAAAGTTAACAAAGAAAGTTTGCTTTATTGGTCATACACACAGGCCTGCACTGGTATCAGAGGCCATTGGAGTCAAGAATTTTGAGGAAGGACATCGATACTTTATTAATCCGGGGAGTGTTGGTCAACCCAGAGATGGCGACCAGAGAGCCTCATGTGCTATTGTTAACTTTAAAGATTATGAGTACAAAAACTTCAGGGTTGAGTTTGAATTGGGGGGAGTACTGATGGACCTGGAGAAAATTGGATTCTCGAGAAGAGAAGCTGAGTATTTAATGAGAGTAAGTTAAATTTTAACAGGAATAATTTATGAACTTCAGATACCTAAAATGGTGTATTTTTTTCTATCTTAGGCTTTCATAAAAAAATATCTATTCATGACTTTTATACGATTAACGCTTATTTCAATATTCCTTTTTATTGGTTTTGAATCTATTCATGCACAGGGCAGGCAAACTCCCGTATCTCAGCAGTTCCGGTTAGGAGAAAGAATTATACGTATCGCTGAACCCGGACAGCTTGCAGATTCTGTAAATGTATGGGGTGATGTAGGAAGTTCTGGCCGGTATTTGGTGCCTAAAGGTACAACCTTGCCTTTATTGCTATCTTATAGTTTTGGTCCGCAAACTCTGAGGGATGGACAGACAAACCTTGACTGGTCAAAAATGAGGGTGGAAATTAATATTCAGGAATATGATGAAGAGAATAACCTTCAAACTATGAAGGAATTTAAATATCGATTTGAAGAACCATTTCCTGAAGGAATGTATAAATTCGTGGTTCAAAATGACCAAACTGTAACCGTGCGCGTAAAACGGAAAGCATCTTTTAGAGATTATGTAGGCGTAATTGCACCGGTTATTTCTGCTATTGCAACCTCAATTATTATTGTTGATCGGTTGGCTGGTAATTAAAAAATATTGGAATGAAATAAGAAAGGGAGCACAAAAAATGTGCTCCCTTTTTTTTGTGTAATGTTTTGCGAATTTACATTTCAGCCTGCTCAGCATCGGCAGGTATCCAGTCTTCGATTACATCTTCATTGTTCTGCATCCACTGCTGGGCTACCACTTCGTTATCCTCATCAGATTCGTTGATGGCAACCATCAAGTCGGCCAGTTCAGAATCGGTGAGATACATATTGGAAAGGAATTCAGCTAATTGAGGTTTTTCTTGTGCTAAATTCTGACGCCCCATTATGTGAATGCTTCCTGTTTCCCAAAGCATTTTATCTTCATCCTGCTCTAAGAACTTCAGATCAAAACGCCCAAATTTCCAATGCGGTTTCCATCCTGTTACAACGATCCATTCTTCATTACTTATGGCGCGTTGAAGGGCTGATGTCATAGCAGGGCCACTGGATTGAACCAATTCATAATCCAGGTTATATTCCTCTATTACCTGATTTGTGGTTTTCATAACTCCCGCTCCGGCATCAATTCCGGTAATTTCTCCATCAAATCGGTCTCGGACACTATTCAACTCTGAGATCTTATCGATTTCAACATATTCAGGAACTACAAGTCCACTTTGGGTTCCTTCGTATACGGTTCCCAAGTCGGCAATATCATCCTTAAACTGCTCATAGTAATCTGCATGAAGGACTGGCAGCCATGTTTCCATGAAGGCATCGGCATCACCCTGGGCAATGGCGGTGTAGGCAGGACCAACATCCGCTGAGGTAATTTCAACCTCATAGCCCATTTTGTCTTCCAGTACTACTTTTGCAAGATTGGTGTATGCAATACCTTCAGCCCAGTTTACGTAAACCAGGTCAGCGGTCTTTTTATTTTGCTGTTGCGAGGTGCATCCAGCAATAAAAATCAACGCCAGGAGAAATACTCCAAGCTTCGAGAATAGCGATTGTATAGTGTTATTCATTTTCATGATTCTCTCTGTTTTGTTTTGATTGTAGTTAAACCTAATGAAAAAATTCTTATTGAGATTTTTCTCCAAGAGACTGTGTAACTCTGTCCAAAAACACGGCAAGGATCACAATAGCAAGACCGCCTTCAAACCCAAGGCCAATATCCAATTGTTGCAATCCGGTAACTACCGGTTGTCCTAAACCACCCGCGCCAATTAATGCAGCAATTACCACCATGGAAAGAGCCAGCATTATGGTTTGATTGACCCCGGCCAATATTGTAGGTAATGCAACGGGTAATTCAACTTTCAGTAACATTTGCCTGGAATCGGATCCGAAGGCGAGGGCTGCTTCCCGAATTTCCTCAGGCACTTGTCGAATTCCAAGATTGGTAAGTCGCACGGCAGGTGGCATGGCAAATATCAGTGTTGCAATAATGCCCGGCACTTCACCCAATCCAAAAAATAGTACAGCGGGAATTAAATATACAAAAGCAGGCATGGTCTGCATAAAGTCTAGCACGGGCCGGATAACACGCTCGGCGGTGTCATTTTTGGAAGCCCATATGCCTGTAGGGATTCCTATCAGTAGTGCAATAAATACCGCGGTGAAAATCAGTGCCATTGTTTCCATAGTGGCATCCCACATATTCATTCCTTCAACTACAATCAGTCCAAGCACAGTGAAAATACCGACACCCTTACCGGATATGTACCATGCAACAGCAGCTAGAAGTATGATCATGATGATGGGATGTGGAAATAGCAATATATTTTCAATTCCCACCAAAAACGTTTTTACAGTGATGGTGATCAGGTCGAAAAAGCCACCGAGGTTATCGGTCAGCCAGTTAATGATAAATTCAAAAAAGTCTCCTACCGGTATGTCAAACATTATTGATCAGTACTTTTAGGTTCGTCTTGGTCAGAAGCGGCGTTATTTCCATTTTCATTTAGCTCAGCCAAAATAGTGGCCCGATCCACGATTCCTTTCAGATTCTTTTCATCGTCAATAATAGCGATGGGATATTTTGCCTCAATTGCTTTTGGTAATAACTGATTGATAGGCGTTTGGGGGGAGGCTGATTCGATATCCGTCATCAGGATCTCTTCAAGATCTTTTTTCCCGTCTTCTTTAAGTTTGATGGCGTCATCAATGGTTACAACTCCTCTTAAACGACGGTTTTCATCTACTACATAGGTTGTGGAAACGCCGACTTTCTCCATTTTTCGAATAGCTACAGAGGGACCGTCTTTTGGAATTTGAATGGTCGGAGCTTTCCGCATGATGGCTTGCGCCGTGATCACTTTGGTGCGATCTACATTTTGCACGAACGCTTTCACATAGTCATCCGCTGGATTTGTGAGGATCTCTTCCGGTGTACCCACTTGCACCACATATCCGTCTTTCATGATCGCAATCCGGTCTCCGATTTTCAATGCTTCGTCCAGATCGTGGGTTATAAAGACGACGGTTTTGTTCACTTCGGCCTGAAGTTCAAGAAGTTCATCTTGCATGTCGGCACGGATGAGTGGATCTAAGGCACTAAATGCTTCATCCATTAGCAGGATTTCGGGGTCGTTTGCTAAGGCTCTTGCCAATCCAACGCGTTGTTGCATGCCGCCACTGAGTTCGCTGGGTTTTTGTTCTTCATACCCTTTGAGACCCACTTTTTCGAGAGCTTCGTACGCTTTCTTGCGACGTTCTTCTTTGGGCATTCCGCCGATCTCCAAACCATATTCTACATTATTTGCAACGGTTCGGTGGGGAAATAATCCGAAGTTCTGGAATACCATCGACATTCTTTTTCGGCGTAACTCCAGCAAGCGGTCTTTACTTACTTCGGTGATGTTCTCATCTCCAATTTTAATGGTGCCTTTGGTGGGCTCAATCAACCGGTTTAAACAACGAAGCACGGTAGATTTGCCACTTCCAGAAAGCCCCATGATCACAAACATCTCTTTTTCTTTGATCTCGAAGCTGGCATCGTTGATGCCGATAGTGTTGCCGGTTTCGTCTAAGATCTCATCTTTTGACTTACCTGCCTCTATAAGAGGAAAGGCTTTTTCGGGGTTTTTCCCGAAGATCTTAAAAAGATTTTGTACGGATATAGCTGCCATTTCTGATGATTAAATTCAATGATTCAAATTCAGAATGCCTGGATATCCTGAGCAAAGAAAGTCCTTCACTCAGGATATCCCTCCCAAAAGGGAGAGATAAATTCAGCTTAATTTAGAAGTAATACCCAATGTTGATATTAAACCGGGTGTTCCAGCGTGCATCGTTAACACCCTGGGCCAAACCACTTCCAAAGTTTTGAGTGATCCAGGGATGATTGCTTCCACGTGCGATATCAAAATAGGTGTAGACGTTGCCTGCAGTAAGTAAGAACCCAACTACATGCTGATGTGCATTATTGAATCCATCAATATTTTTCTGGAAGAAGGTGTAATCGTTATAAAAGTTCAGATTCGTTACGGGGCCCCAATCTACATCATAACTATAGCTTAATCCCGCTGAGTACATGTTCATTTCTGTAGCAACAGGATAAGGATCTCCGTAGGCACCCATATAAACATAATCTACTGATTGCCCTAAGTCATTTTGGGCATCCATTCCATAGTTGATAAATTGACCGAGGAAATTCCAATTTCCAATATTGATGTCTGTATGAGCTGCTAATGCATATCGTGCTGTGTTTTCATCAAGGGCACTGTTGTGCAGTTGTCCAATTTCAGCACTTGCACCTAACTCTGCTGTACCAGCATCAAATTCTAAAGTATATGTTCCACGTAAATTTAACTGGTTTCTTTCAAAGTTAGATTGTGGGGTTTCATTTGCTCCTAACACGTAATCCCATGCATTTGCTCCTGTAATAGGAATGATATCATAGGAATAGCGTCCGGTTCCTCCCACTCCAAAAGAGGCAGATCCGTAAGCTGGTCCTGCTGGTTCAGGTTGGAAGAAATAAGCACCCATAAAATCCCAGTTCTCAGCGGTATGGGTATATTTAAGTCCCATATCGTGATCATCTTCAAGCCCTACATAATAAGGCCCCTGAAACCACCAGTTGTGTGAATTGTATTGAAGATTACCAAAAGGAACCTGAGTTACACCGATCTGGAGATTATTTTTCTCGTTAAAATCATATCCCAACCACCCTTGCTTTACAAAGTGGGTGTTAAATGTGGGATAAAAGCGATACTCAAAATTAAGCTTAATGCCATTTCGTTGGGCATTGACGTTTATTCGCCATGTATCCCATGTAAACTGGCCGTCAGCATTGTTGATCGTATTATCTTCATAATCGGTAAGGATAACATTGTAGCGAACGGCACCACCTACCGAAAGTGAAGATTCATCCTCCTGCGCATATGCGAAAGTGGACATGAACATCAAAAAAGAAGTAACAAACAGTATTAAGTTTTTCATGATTAGTTCTGAAAATTTAAATTAGTTACTATTAAAATTAAGTCCGGTTGAAAACGCAGACCAAAACATCATTAGAAACGAAGAAGCATTTTCTTATTTAAAATAAGCGTTTCTAATTAAGTCGAATAAATACTGAAAGTTGATTTAGGTAAATATAACAGTATGAACTACATATTTAAAATTATTTACAGAAGTTAAGTTAATAGAAATAAGAACTTAAAATTTTCATCATGTGCAATAACGCCGCTATGGATACTAACACTTATATATTAAAATGTGTGATCCCAAAAACGTTCAATATTTTTCTAATCATGGTATTGACAGTTCTTATAGCTGGCTTCGATTCTTTATATGCACAGGATTCATTTACCCGGCAAGATACTTTACGTGGTTCCATCACTGAGGAGCGCGCCTGGTGGGATCTGACGTATTATCATCTTGATGTTGCAGTACACATCAAAGACAGTTCAATTTCGGGTTCAAACCTTGTACAGTATAAAGTATTGGAACCTCAGCGGGTCATGCAGATAGACCTGCAGTACCCTTTAGAGATCTCCCGGATAACTCAAAATGGGCAGGAACTAAACTTTAAGCGTGAGGGAAGTGCATTCTTTGTAGATCTGGAAGAAGCTCAGAAACCCGGTGATATTAACGAAATTCAAATATGGTATGCGGGTAAGCCGGTAGTTGCTGCAAATCCGCCTTGGGATGGTGGTTTTACCTGGACGTCTGATTCTAACGGTAAGCCCTTTGTGGCAACTTCAAATCAGGGTATTGGTGCGAGTATATGGTGGCCGAATAAAGATCATCCTTACGATGAACCTGACAGCATGCTTATCAGCGTTACGGCTCCTGATACCTTGATGGATGTTTCGAACGGAAGACTTCGCGGAGTGGATGAAAACAACAACGGGTCTAAAACCTGGCACTGGTTTGTTTCAAATCCTATCAATAATTATGGGGTGAACATTAACATCGGCGATTATGTGCATTTCGGAGAAATTTATGATGGGGAGAAAGGTAAATTAACGCTGGATTATTATGTACTTCGCGAGAATGAGGAAAAAGCTCGCGAGCAGTTCAAGCAAGTGAAACCAATGATGGATGCTTTTGAGTATTGGTTTGGCCCATATCCCTTTTATGAGGATGGATATAAGTTGGTGGAAGTTCCGTATCTGGGAATGGAACATCAAAGTTCTGTTACCTATGGAAATGGGTATCAAAATGGATACCTGGGACGAGATATGAGTGGATCCGGTTGGGGATTGAAGTTCGATTTCATCATCATACATGAAACAGGGCACGAGTGGTTTGCCAACAACATTACATATTCTGATGTAGCAGATATGTGGGTGCATGAAGGATTTACGAACTACTCCGAAAGTCTCTATCTGGATTATCATTACGGAGAACAGGCTGCCAACGAGTATGTTCAGGGGATCCGATTAGGCATTCAAAACAACACACCACTAATCGGGGAGTATGGGGTGAATCAGCGCGGCTCCGGTGATATGTATAACAAAGGCGGAAATCTGCTTCATACTCTGAGGCAGGTGGCAAACAGCGATTCTCTTTGGCGGGAAACACTTCGTGGCTTGAACCAGGAGTTTTATCACCAAACAGTAACATCAGAACAGGTAGAAAATTATATCAGCCAGAAATTAGGACGAGATCTGTCCGCTGTTTTTGATCAGTACTTACGTGATATTCGTATACCGATTTTTGAGTATGCTTACCGCAATGGAAGTTTAAACTACCGATGGAGCAATACTGTGAATGGGTTTGATCTTCCGGTAGAGGTAGATATCAATGACAAGAAATATAGGTTGGCTCCCAAAACAGAATGGCAGCAACTGGAATTAGCCGGGTTAGACAGCTTTTCCTTAGTCATGGATCCAAACTACTATGTAGGGACATTTGATCTGCTGGGAAGCAAAACAAAGTAAGTGACTCAAACTCGAATCAGTATCACTTACAAAAAGAGTGATATATGCCTTCCGTCTTGTTGAAGAGAAGAAAAGCCAAATTCTTCTTTGATCCATTCAAAGGTTTTGGGATGGTAGAAAAAGACGTGCGTTTCATCACTTTTATAATACCAGGCATGAAAATCGAGGTCTTCTGAGTATGGATCTGTTTTCAGAAATAGAGCTCCGTTTGGCTTAAGCATATTTCGGAGCTGCTCAAATTCTTCGTAGGGATTGTGAAAGTGCTCAATGACTTCGCAACTGACTATATAATCATATTTCAGATCCAGGACTTCCGGATGATTGTCGAAAAAAGGGTCGTATACATTTAATTCGTATCCCTGATCTTCCAGCATTTTGGTGATAACAGGACCGGTGCCAGAGCCAAAATCGAGCCCCAGGTCGGTTGGTTCAAAATGTTTGGTGATCAATTCTACCAAAGGAGATACAAAGTTTTGATACCGGGGATCCTCGACATCGTTATCATGACTCTCATAGCGATGGATCTCTTCCTCCGGAGTCGGATAATCTTCCTCATCCATCAAAACAGCCCGGCAGTTGGGACAGCGATGATATTGCCGGGCCTCTTTCTCATAATAATAAAATGGTTCTGTTTCAGCAGAGCAGAGTGTACACTTCATTTTCTTTTTTTAATGAAGGTAAAGCTAATGAAGCTCATTTAGCAATTACTGATTGGGATACCAGTCTTTTAGTCGTACTTCTATGTCTTTGTCTTCCCAATCTATAATCTCTTTGAAACGCTGAATGTTCTGCCCACGATGATGGTAAGGATACATGATGGTTGGCTCAAGCTCCAAAACGCCACTTGCAGCCTGATATATATCCATGGTGTAAGGAAGATTCATGCTTACAAAAGCGATGTCAATATTCTCAAGATTCCGCATTTCGGGAATATCCTCTGTATCGCCGGAGACATATATTCGTTGACCAGCAATGGTGAACACATATCCATTGCCCCAGCCTTTAGTGTGACGGGCACCTTCGTTAGGGAGGTTATACATCGGAACGGCTTCAACCTGGATGCCTTCAAATTCCATAGATTCTCCATTGTCCATAATCTGTACCTGATCGGTATACTGTTCAGGCATTTGGTCGGCAACAGCTTGTGGGACTACAAAAGTAGCACCTTCGGTATTTAAGGCGGCCAGGGTTTCAGGGCTTAGGTGGTCGCCATGTGGGTGGGTAATAAAAATGAGATCAGGATCAGCTTTGCCTTCATACAACACAGGATCTCCCCATGGGTCTACGTAGATATTAAGGTCGTTCCATTCAAAAATTATAGAACCGTGAAGAATAGGATGAATGGAGATCTCACCATTTTCTGTCGATATCCGGTCTGCACTGTTATCGAGCTGAGCCAGCGCAGTTATAGGTAGCAGAAAAAAAGCGAGGACAAAATATATAAAAGATTTCATAAGAAAATATCTGGTTAGTGGTCTTCAGGTTAACTTTAAATAGCGTGCCTTCATTCAGATAAGCAAATTAAAAGTCACGTATTCAATAAAGTTTGTTGTAGCCGAAGGATGTATGTCTGTTTTATTGGTGAAAAAGTAGAACAGTTGGCCACTTTACATTCTCCGTAAAACTTCTATCTTAGTTATGTAACTGTTTTGCAAGAAAATAAGGAGGGGAAGTGAAATATCTAAATCTATCATTTAAAGAAATCGTGTTGTTTGTGTTTGCGGGGTTTTTAGTGAGTACTATCACCGGTTGTGAGCAAAAAGCTGAACAGCAAGAAACCCAAACCATCCGGATGATCTATGCGAATTGGTCGGAAGGCGTGGCTATGACACATCTCTCAGAAGAGATCCTGAAAGAACACCTTGGCTACGAGGTTGTGACTAAGATGACTGACATCGAATCTGTTTTCGAAGAACTTAGTCGCCAAGAGTACGACGTTTTTGTTGATGCATGGCTTCCCAAAACACACAGTCGCTATATGAAAGAGTATGGCGACGAACTCATAGACCTTGGTGTAAATGTAGAGCAAGTGCGTACCGGACTGGTGGTTCCCGATTATATGGAAGTTCAGAGTATCGCAGATCTGCAGGCTGATACCATTATGGGAATTAGCAGTGGAGCCGGAGTGATGGCTGCCACTGAAGAGGCGATCGGTAAGTATAAATTACCATCTGTACTGAAGGTGGGAAACGAGCAATCAATGACCGAAGCTTTGGATGACGCAATAAAGCATAGAGAGCCTGTGGTTGTAACAGGGTGGACCCCGCATTGGATCAACAACCGTTACAGCTTGAAATTTCTGGATGATCCGCAGAATGTGTACGGAGAATCTGAAAAAATTCACACCATTACACGAAACGGTTTCACGGCAGACCATCCGCGGGCGGCCGTATTTTTTGAACGTTTCAAGCTTACTGAAAAACAGCTTGGTGCGTTAATGGATGAATTACAGACTTTCCCAGATAATGAAAAAAGGGCTGTCAGGAACTGGATGGATGATAATGAGTTTATTATCAATCAATGGATCAGAGGCCTCGATCCTGAACGGCAGAAAGTGATGTAACGGGATCAGAAACAGGTTGCTCTAATTTTATAAGACCCGCAGCTTAAAAATTTGCGGGCTTTTTTATGCGCTTTTCATGCTAGCGGTAAATGCTGAATTCACGCTTGTAGAAATCCATATTCAGGCAAATACCCAGCATAATGGTATTCACAATAAAAGCAGAGCCACCGTAACTAATGAAGGGCAGAGGCAGACCAATTACAGGTAAAAGTGCTGAAGCACTGCCAACATTGATAAAAAAGTGAGTGAAGAATATGGCTGTAACACTTACGATCACCAATTGTGCAAATGGGTGTTTGTGATTACCGGCCATGTTTAGCAATCTCACAAATAAGAATAAAAAGGCCAATATGACAATAGAGGTGCCAATAAAACCGAACTCTTCACCGATCACACAAAAGATGAAGTCGGTCCACTGTTCGGGTAAAAACTTAAGTTGAGTTTGTGTTCCTTCCAGAAATCCTTTGCCTGTTAAACCTCCGGAACCGATGGCTGTTTTGGCTTGAATGATATTCCATCCGGCCCCGGTTGGGTCAAAAGATGGATTTGTAAAGGCAGCGAGCCTGGCTATCTGATGGGGTTGTAGCAACTGTGTAAACGCTAATTGAATACCTGATATGGTCAAGACTCCCGTCACGAGCGAAGTTATAGTCAGCCAAACCCGCTTTTGTACCACAAATATTATGATGGTAAGAATGACGGTTGCAATGAGGCCATAGTACCATTCGATCACCGACAAATAAGCGATTATGGCAGGAGAAATGATAAACAGAGAAACCCCATAAGGTAAACCTGACCAAAAGAGCATTACCGGAATGAGTGTTAAAAAAATGAGGGCTGTTCCGAGGTCATTCTGCAAAATGACCAAAATGGTTGGGATTAGGATAATTGCAACGGCAGTAAGGGCATATCGCACATTTTCAGCTGAAATATCTCTTCGACTTGTGAGGTAATTTGCAGCTGCCAATATGGTAGCAACTTTCATCAGTTCACTGCTTTGCCCCCCAAATGGACCAATACCGAACCAACTTCGGGCTCCGTTTACTTCTTTACCGAAGAAGAGGGTAAGTATCATCAGGACCAGGCCAAATGCATAAAATAGGTAAGACACCTGAATGAATGTTCGGGGAGAAATGAATTGAATCCCAATCAATATCAAAAGTGAGATGCTTACAAACCCCACCTGTTTAAAGAAATTATCCTGAATATAGCCCGGTAAAAATTGTGAAACGGGGCCTTGAGTTGCACTGTATATAGCAACCAAGCCCATCACTGAGAGCAATACCCAGATAAAGATCACAGACCAGCTAAGTTCTCTGAGGTTATTCATTATTTACGGCTGCTGTTTCAGAATCTGATTCATCCTCATCAGGATCTGTGGGTTCGAAGTTGATTACGTGATCGTAGATCCATTGTCGTTTTATCTCTCCCGTCAGGTATTTTTCAGTGATCAGGGAGGCTACAGGTGCTGCAGACACAGAAGCAAATCCGGCATTTTCAATAAAGGCAGTCACTACGATCTCAGGGTTATCGACCGGTGCAAAAGTAGTGAACCAGCCGTGATCTAATCCATGAGGGTTTTGAGCGGTTCCGGTTTTTCCGGCTGCTTCATATTGAGATGAGTTGGCGTACCAGCGTCCACTTCCTTCTGTGACTACACCACGCATTCCCTTTTTAACTTCCTCTAAATATTCTGGCTTCACCCATTCAATTTTTTCATTTTCCACCCTCTTACGGGTGATATTACCGTCGGCACTTCTGTATGCATGCACCAGGTGAGGCTGTACTTTGTATCCGCCGTTGGCAATAGCACTCGTCATAACTGCAACTTGCAGGGGAGACACAGAGATCAACCCCTGTCCGATTCCAAAATTAAGAACATCACCAAGTCCCCACTTACGCACACCAAACCTGTTATTGAGATAAGTACTGTCAGGTATAATGCCAACGGTAGAGTTATTGAGGTCAATATCAGTAGGAACACCTAACCCAAAATCTTTGATCAAAGAACTCCATTCATTCAGTTTACCTTGCATGGCGATCTTATCCATCAAAGAAAGGAAATAAGTATTACTGGAATAGGTAATGGCACTCTTAAGGTCATAATCCCCAATGTCAGCGAGGTCGCGATAGGCTCGTCCGCGAATGTAAGCTCCACTGTTGTAAATAGTTGTTTTTGGGGTAACTATACCAAGGTGTAAACCAACAATGCCCATCAAAGGTTTAAAGATCGATCCGGGAGGCTGCCGGCTTGATATGGCTCTGTTGTAAAGAGGGGTGGTTGAATCAGCATTAATAGATTGCCAGTAATCTTGATCAAGACGACCGGCAAGTTTAGACTGATCATAAGATGGAGAGCTCACCATGGCAAGAATAGCTCCTGTATGTGGATTCATGACTACTACAGCTCCTTTTTTGCCTACCATGAGTTCTTCGGCAAATTTTTGAAGATCGGCATCAATAGTGCTGATAAGGTCACTTCCCTGAACCGGTACACGTCCAAGTTCATCCTGTTCAAAATTTCCAAGTTCTTGCCCTAAAGCATTCACTTTCAAATACCGAATTCCTAATGTACCACGAAGTGAATCTTCATATGTTTGTTCAAGGCCGCTTTTTCCGATCTTGTCGCCAAGGCGGAGCTCTTCTGAGTTCTGATATTCTCGTTCGTTGGCTTCCCGCAAATATCCTAAAATATGAGAGGCCCGAATTCCGGTTGGATAATGTCGTTTACTCTCAATTTGGTGGCCAATACCCGGAACTTTCCATAAATTTTCTTGTATGAGGGAAAATCGTTGAAAATCAATTTCAGTGAAAAGCCGTGAAGTGCGATACCATGAATATTGTTGAGCCTGTTGAACGCGTGCTTCGATCACTTCTTCCTGAACGCCCATAAGCGATGCCATCAGGGGAATATTTGATTTATCGAACAAGGAGGGGGTTATGGTGATGGAAAAGATCGGTTCATTATCTACTATCAGGGTTCCGTTTCGGTCGTAAATAAGACCACGGGCAGGTTCAACATATTCCTGGCGTACAGAATTTTCTTTTCCCAGAGCTGCATAGGTATCATATTCTATGACCTGCAGGTAAAAAATTCTACCCAGAACGATGAAGGTCAGGCTTAGAATTATAACTTGCAGAGCACGAATAGATGTACGTGTTCTATTTGATTCTGATGGAGACATGAACCTTAATTTCCTTTAAAAACAAATAATATGGAACCAACCAAAGCAGTATATAAACTACTGCCAAGCACAAAAATTGTTGGCTTAAATGATGTTGCATAAATTTCTAAAAAACTGCTTAACCCAAGAAAAATCAGGTTATGGAAAAGGGCGGCAGTGGCAACGATCGCAAAAATTTGCCAGATCAAAAGTCTTCCCTCTTTATTTCGCTCGATGAAATTATATCCCATAAAGCAGACCAGTGTTTTGGCGAACATATTCAATCCCCAGTAATCAAAGAAAGCATCCTGGACGAAGCTTAGAACAGCTGCAAGTATGATCAAATTGAACCGGTTTCTTTTGGTGGCAAGCCAAAGTAAATAAACAAGCAAAAGATCGGGAGTGGTCCCCAGAATGCTTAAATGCTGAAATATGAGCACTTCGGCCAAAATGAAAACCAACCCTATAATTAAGTCTTTTAGGTTCTCTTTGCTCATTCGAAAAGACGGTTATACTGCTGTTGAAGTTGAATTATGCTGGAATCGGGCTTGAACTTTATGATGAAGCCCTGAGCCAGATCTGCAAGCATTACGTTGGGGTTCAAAAATATCTGTTGGGTCTCCTTACCTGGTTCAGGAATTGTTCGGGTGACGGTTCCTATGGGGATGCCGTCTGGAAACTGATTGCTGCTTCCGGAGGTGACGACCACAAATCCGGAGTCAACTTCAATGGTTTTGGGTACAAAGTTCATGACAAGTTCACCGTAGTGTTCACCGGGCCAACTCACGATCCCATTGGCTTGATTAACCTGAATCTTTGCGCTCACTCTGAATAAAGAGTTATAGTAGGGCATTACCTGAGAGTAGTGCTTTCCTGCCAGAATGATCTTGCCAACCAAACCATTTGAAGTCACCAAAGGCATTCCTTCTTCTAAACCTTCATCCGTTCCGGCATCAACTGTTATCACATTGTTCATTCCGGACAGCTGTTTGCCAACAATGGATACGGGAGTTAGGTCAAATGGGTTATCCTGCCTGTAGCCCAATAATTTTCTGAGCTCCTGGTTTTCCTTTTCAACAGATCGCAAGCGGCTTAATTCATCTTGCAATAAAATATTCTGCCGTTCCAGGTAATTATTGGTATTAAGTGCCTGCCGGTATACCCGAATATTGGAAAGAGGTTCTTCCAGCAGACTCATGGTAGTAATAGAAGCTTTACGCAGACTGTCTATACCGCCTTGATGTCTGCTGATCATTAAAGATAGGGCAAAAACAAGGATAAATGCGGTTAGTATGTAATCTTTGGCATCACTTAAGTTGAAGGATCTGAATCGCATTCATTTCTGGGATGTTAGGAAATTACCGGGCGGTAATATTCAAGATTTTCAAGGATGGCACCGGTTCCACGGACAACGGCAGTCAGTGGATCTTCAGCAATATGAACGGGAAGATCTGTAGTTTCCATGATCAGTTTGTCAAGGTTTTTTAACAACGCTCCACCACCGGTCAGCATAATTCCGCGGTCCAGAATATCAGCTGAAAGCTCCGGCGGAGTTTGTTCCAGTGATTTCGTGATAGACTCAACAATTGTATTAACAGACTCTGCTATAGCTTCACGGGCATCTTTGGAGGTAATGTGTCTGGTTCTCGGAACTCCATTTACGAGGTCACGTCCTTTTGTGATCATTTCCAGTTCTTCATCAAGGGGAGCTGCGGAGCCGATCTCACATTTGATCTTCTCAGCTGTACGCTCACCAATAAGAAGATTGTGATTTCGCCGGAAATAGTTGATGATATCGTCATTCAATTCATCTCCACCTAAGCGTACGGATTCAGCATAAACGACTCCTGACAATGCAATAACTGCAATTTCCGTGGTACCACCTCCAATATCGACGATCATACTACCTACCGGTTCGTGAACATCGAGGCCAATACCAATTGCGGCGGCCATGGGTTCATCAACCAAGTAAACTTCCTTAGCACCGGCATGTTCTGCACTGTCGCGAACGGCTCTCCGCTCCACTTCAGTAATACCACTGGGGACACATATCACCATTTGGCGAGTGGTAGAGTACCACTTCATTTTAACTTTCTTGATCATGCCTCGGATCATTTGCTCAGCAACTTCAAAATCAGCAATAACTCCATCACGCAAAGGACGAACAGTGCGAATTTTGCTGTGTGTTTTCTCATGCATCAAGCGCGCTTCATGCCCTGTTGCGACGGGAACATTTTGCTGATTTAGCGCAACGATGGAAGGTTCATTTAAAACGATCCCTTCTCCGCGAGCGTAAATGAGCGTGTTGGCGGTACCTAAATCCATGGCTATATCGGTATAAAGGAAGTCGAAAAAGCCTTTTTGAGATTGTTTCTTAGAGGCCTCAGTAGCATTTCTTTCGCGGGATTCTGACATTTGCGCTGGTTAGGAAATTTTATAATTATGGAGTTTAAGAACAGATGAAAATACAATATTGAGATTGTATTTGCGAATGTATAAAGAATGAATATTTATAAAATTACAAATATTCTTCAAACACGTTAAAATTCGATTTTATTTAGTGCCGAAAATGCCGCTTTCCGGTAAATATCATAGCCATGTCAAACTCATCGGCTTTGGCAATTACTTCTTCATCCCGGATACTTCCGCCGGGTTGAATCACAGCCTTCGCTCCGGCTTGAGCTGCGGCTTCAACTCCATCGGCAAATGGGAAGAATGCATCTGATGCAATTGCTGATCCTTTCAGATCCAACCCTTCTTTAGCTGCCTTGGCAACTGCAATTTCAGAGGAATCGACGCGGCTTGTTTGTCCGGACCCGATCCCTAACGTACGTCCATCTTTTGCATATACGATAGCGTTGGATTTTACATGACGGACAGCTTTCCATGCAAACAGGAGGTCTTTCATTTCCTGTTCGGTAGGCTGTCTTTTACTTACTACTTTAAAATCATCGGGGTTTGCAGGTAACAGATCGGTATCCTGATCCAGCAATCCGCCAAAGATAGATCTGAATGACGAGGTTTGTACTTCACGAACCGACTTTTTGATCCGAATAAGTCTGCGATTTTTTTTCTGAGTTAGCAGGTCAAGAGCATCTTGTTCAAAATCCGGGGCTATGATGATCTCTGTAAATATCTCATCAATAGATGTTGCAGTTTCCAGATCCAGTGTTTGGTTAACGACTACAATGCCGCCAAAAGGGGAGACCCGGTCGGTGCTGAATGCTTTTTTATAGGCTTCATCTAATGAGTCAGCTACTCCCAAGCCGCTGGGAATGGTATGCTTTATGATGACACAGGCTTTTTCATCTTCTTCAAAATCGGAAATGATATTGAGCGCTGAATCTACATCAAGGTAATTATTGTAACTAAGCTGTTTACCGTGAAAGCAATCGATGAATTCATTTTGATTGCCATAAACGGCTGCTTTTTGGTGTGGGTTTTCTCCATATCGTAATGCCTGGGAAAGGGGAAGAGAGGTGTTAAATTGCCGGGCCGGTTCCTCATCTATCAGCTGGGTGAAATAGTTAGAAATAGCTGAATCATAATCGGCGGTGTGGGCAAAAGCGTCCTTGGCTAATTTCTGCCGGGTCTCGAAAGAGATGGCCATGTTCTCTTCTAATTCTTCGATGAAAGAATCATATTGGGAAGAGGAACTCAGAATAGATACATGAGCAAAGTTCTTGGCGGCAGCCCTGATCATGGTCGGCCCGCCAATATCAATGAATTCTGTAGCTTCAGCAGCTGTAATGCTTTCCTCAACTACTTTGTCTTTGAACGGGTATAAATTCACTACTACCAATTCAATGGGGGTAATTCCAAGCTCATTGATCTCATCAAGATCAGGCTGGTGAGAGGTTCTTGCCAGGATGCCTCCATGTACTTTGGGATGAAGCGTTTTTACGCGGCCATCCAAGCACTCCTGGAAGTCCGTGATCTCAGATACATCCCTAACGGGAATGCCTTCTGCTTCAATAACTTTGGCTGTACCCCCGGTAGAAATGATCTCTACTCCTGAATTGTGAAGGGCTTTAGCAAGCGCTGGAAGACCTGTTTTATCAGAAACGGAAAGAAGTGCGCGTTTAATTTTGAGGGGTTCTTTGGGAAGCGAATTAAGCGGTTTTAGTGCCACGGTTAATCTAGGTTTTGTAGATGTTTTTGGATTGCTATGGGATACAGTTTATGCTCTTCAGTGAGGATCCGCTGGGCTAAAAGCTCGGGCGTATCATTAGAATAAACCCTAACTTTTGACTGGGCTATCACCGGACCTTCATCAAATTCTTCAGTTACAATATGAACGCTACAGCCAGATTCCATATCTCCGGATTCCAATACAGCACGATGAACATTCAGCCCAAAAAATCCCTTTCCTCCATATTTGGGAAGCAGTGAAGGATGAATATTCAAAATGCGATTCTCATACTCTTTTATGACAGAAGAGGGAATTTTCTTTAAATATCCCGCAAGGGCTATTAGATCAGCATCCCAGTTTTCAAGTTGGCGGAGCAGGTATTCGGAAAAGTCCTTCTCGGAAAGCTCATCCGGATTGATAACCCGAACTGGAATTCCATTTTTCCTGGCTCTGTCTATGGCTCCGGCACTGCTTCGGTTAGAAATCAGGCCGGAAATCTGGGCAGCGATCTCATCACGCTGAACAGCGTCTATAATAGATTGGAAATTGGTGCCTGAACCTGAGGCAAAAACAACAATGTGTTTCAAAGGAGCCGGAAATTTAGCGTTGCCTGATAGGGTCGCAAAGATAGCAAATGTTTGGGAGGGATAAAGGGATAATTTAATCCGGAGGCGGGGAATTTGCTGTCATATCTCTTCGGAAGATCTGATAGTTATTAAAGCTCCAGCTGAGCTGAGTGATTGTGATCTTAACAACGGTGGCGATCGGTATGGCGATGAGCATACCAAGGATTCCGGCCGTTTCAGCTCCTATCAAAATAATAAATAGGATGGCTACCGGGTGCATATCGGCTGAACGAGAAAATAACATGGGTTGAAAAACGAGGTTATCCAGCATCTGCACAACGAAAATAGCCAGGATACAAGCAGCTACCATCGAGAAATTTCCGGTCTCAATAATAGACACGATTATGGAGAGGAAATATCCCAGGATCGGGCCAAAATAGGGGATCGTGTTTGCCAGGCCAACAGCAATACCTACCGACATAGAATTATCGAGACCAGCAACGGACAAGGTTGTCCATGAAGAAAGGGCAACCAGGAAACTTTGCATCAACACGCTGCGGAAATAAAGACCGAGGCGTTTTTCAATTTTATCAATAACCGTAAGCGTGGTCTCAAAATATTTGTTGGGAACCATTCGAAGCAGATCGCGCCTGATCTTACTTCCATCTTTCAGAAAGAAAAAGGCAGCGAAAGGAACTACCAATACAGCTGAGAAGATGTTTGTGAAAATACCCAGTGCATTGCTTACAACAGAAGAGATCTGGTTTACATTAAAAAGTTCGTTGAATAATGTGGTAATGTTCTTTTCTAAAAACCCTTCGGGAAGAAAATCGAATTTATTGGTAAGCTGATTTTCAACCTGTACAGAGATCTGACGAATATTTTCGAGACTCAGTTGAGCAGTCAGTTCAGCCATTTGATTGGCTATGATAGGAATGACACTCGTTGATATAAAAACCAGGATCAGTATCACGGTTGCTAAGATGAGCGATATCCCTACGGTTCGGTTTAGTCCGGCGGCTTCAAGGCGGTTAGCGAACGGATCCAGAATGTAGCTAAGGATCATGGCCAGGATAAGAAACACTACGAGCGTGGAGTAATTGTACAAGATCAGCAAGCCTATTGCCACAGCAGCCGCTCCTATAATAAACCGAACAACCCGATCGAGTGTAATATTTCTCATTCTTTGATGATGTCTAAGAGTTCATCCATATGTTTAAAAATGTCGTCCGAATTGTAACCTTTGCGCATCAAAAAGTCGAACACTTTGTGAGGTTTGTTTTGTAAGGTGTTATAAAACATGGCCTTTCATCCATTTCTTTTTTCGTTGTAACATAATATTAACATCATATTCGGTCATTCGGTCGTGGATGATGGCTTTTGCGGACTTGTGTATGTACTTCTCCAGGGAGCCGAAACTGGCGTGTCCTGTTATGGCCATTACGTCCTGTGCGGTCCAGTCTTTTTCGTACAACAGGTAGATGATACCTGAATCGCGGAGCTTGTGCAAGCTGAGTTGTTTGTACCGGGCGGGGAATACCTGGTCGATCTGCCGTTTGAATACTTTACCTGGCACATGGTAGTCGTAAGGAAAAAGCCGTTCGCCTTTCTGCTTTTCTTTTTTCAGGAGCTTCAGGATCTGCATTCCTTCCAGTGGCGGGATCATCTGTTCTTCGATGCCGGCTTTGGTTTTATAGTTATCATCCCCGATGCTTACGATCTTGCTGCCTATCCAGTTTGTTTTTAGGTGGAGGATGTCGTTCATCCGGCGCGGGAAGTAGAATGCCAGCAGGAAGAAGTAACCAATACTTACCCGGTCGATCTGATTTTCGTGACGATCATCATTCAGCATGTACTCCAGTATCTCGAACAGTTCGGCCTGAGTGAGAAAGGTTTTGAATGTTTTGTTCTCGAGCTCTTTACGTTCGGCGCGGGTGCTCATGATCTCAATATCCGGGAGGGGAGTGTCGTAGCGCTTGTGTGCCAGTTTAAAGATCTGATTCATGCATGTGTATTTGCCTTGCCGGTATTTGTATCGCCCGGCGTTGATAAACTCATTCAGCTGCTTCACAGGGATCTTGTTAAGGTAGAAGTCACCCAGTTCTTTAATTGCTGAATTGTAGATAGTTTGGTAGGCTTTGAGGGTGCCGGTGGTGACTTGCTTTTCTTTATAGGCTTTGAACTCTTGAAATATATGGCTCAGTTTAAGCGATGGCTTGCCTTCGAGTTGACGGATGATGGCTTTTCCGTTGCTGAACTGTACATCCTGATTCCATAGGTCGATCTCCCCTTCTTTATGTCGGAGTTCCAGCAGTTCTGCAGATAACTTCGCTTTCTTTTTTGAGAATTGATCTTTGGGGTAGTAGATCTGTTTGGCTGATTTATGCCGGGGTCGGTCGGAGATGGAGGCGCGCCAGAGGTTTTCGTTGAAGGAGGATACGGAGGCCATGGGAATTTTAAATGTTGAATGCTAAATGTTGAATTATTTAGGCTGCGCTTTACTTAACTGGTGGCGTTGTTCCCAGGAGAGGTAGAGGAGTTCGTAATGCATGGCTTCGGTGGCGAGTCGGAGCGTGGGTGATAGATCGGGCCGGTGGCTTAGGTCGGGCTTTTCTTTGTGGGGGTTTTGGATTGATGATTTTTGATTCATGATTGGTGATTGGGTGTTAGGGTTACTCTTTTACGAATTTTTTGTTGGAGTGGGGTATTCCATCCATGAATGCTATTAGGGATGCAAAAGCTCTTTTCGGTCTTCCGTTTGACCATGCAGCAGGTTCCCAAGACGAATCTACATCTATACCTGAAAAAGCTGATGCCATTGCCGTGGCTTCTTGCCCTGCTCTCCAATCTACTCTGCCTGTTAATTTGTTTCCTTCAATAAATAACGTATACCGAGCAAAGGTAGATTCTCCAACACTTTTTCCTTCGGTAGTTATTGTTTTAAGATCAGCATCATAATTATCTAACCTGTGACCGCTTCGCAGGAGCTCTTTTTGAGCTAAATTGTATAGACTGTCTGCTGTAAAATCCGTTGATATAGTTATGACATTTGTATCATCTGGAACCATGTGATTGTATTTTGGATCAACGATCCCTTCTGTGGATACGCAGCTTGTTATAAGAATAAAAGAAAGAATTGTTAGTAGGTGTTTCATGAGTATTTTTTTCTCATTAATCTTGGGTTATAATCGAGCCATATTCCGTAATTCTTTTTTGATCCACCACCCCATACGGTCCCGTTGCATTTACCATACAATCCTTCGAAGCCTAAATCTTTCATCAATTTTCGATAACCTCTTGCTTTGCCCTTAGAAAGGTGCCCTACTTTGTATTCTCCTATATACACGGCTATGGCTTGGTTATCGTATTTATTGTAATCATCATGAATAAGTGTAACCTGAAAACTTTTACTGCTTTGCCCACCACTTAAATTAAGTGCTTTCATTATGTTTCGTTGATAATGTGACTCCCCAACTATCTCGTAATCATATTTACCATTCCCAGTTAGCTCAACTGTTCTTTTAGTGTGAGAAGGAGGTAGTGGTTTATTCCTTTTACTTAAAGCCCAGATGACCAAGCCAATAGCTATCATTCCAAAAAGTGCTTCCATTTTTTTAATGTTTAGTTCTCGTTAAGCGCTAACAAAGAGAACATTAACATTCCCCAATGTACCTTTAAACTTTTCTAACTGTATGGCTCCCAATTTCTTATATCTTAGTCTGCCCAAAATCTATGAGGGTGTTCTTCCCGTTGGCTATAATCAAAACGTAAATTAATTTTGGGAGTACCCATGTGTGATGTTATTAATTCACCAGCTTATCAATCTTTTTTTGAATCATATCTCGCAATCGAACTAATCGAGGAAGATCATCCAGCGTTGGCTCTTCTTCATTATCTACATCTGATCTGCGAAATAGAGGTCCATCTGGTTCGCTTACACGATCAGATTGAGTAAATGTATATGTATCCGTTCTATCAAAGTACTCATATGCCTCTTTTGGTATGTTTAGTACTTTTGATAGTTCGATTTGATACTCCTCACTTGGAAAGTTATTTCCAGTCTCCCATTTAGAGATATGCCCCGCGTTTGTACCTATCTCCTGCGCAAGGCCTTCCTGCGTAAACCCATTGTTTTTACGCACTTTTTTTAGGTAAATACCAAATCTATCAAAGTTTTTATAGTCCAAAGTTATTTATTTTGATAGTTAGACTTGATAGTCATTGATAGTTTTATTAGTTTTTCAGTCAGTTAATCAAATACAAACCAATCTATCAAAAATGAGTGACTTAAAAAAGATATTTAATGCAGCCCGGTCTATGAGGGAGCACACTCAGTCTGAAGCGGCGAAAGAACTAGGTGTAAGTGAAGTATTCCTGTATAAATTTTTAAAGGGTGAAGGCACATCTGCTCCACTGGAAGAGAAGATCAAACAGTATATCACTGATGCCGGTCTTGTTAAATCAATAAAGGATTTAGGGCTTGAGCCAAGTGAACCCGCCAAACGTAAAGTACACTCCCAAACAGCTTAAATCATTCCGATGCGAGATCTAAAACAGGAACAGAAGAAATTACAACAGCGGTACCGGTTGCATTTAAACCGTATCAAGAAGCACCATCGCTTATATGATAAGGAGCTGGCTTTGCTTTTTGGATGGAATGTAGATCAGGCGGACTTAGTGCGAAAGCTACGGTCGGGCGATGCTGAGATACATACCTGTGATATCATCACGCTGTCTCACAATCTGATTCAGGAATACAAGGATACGTCTCTGCTGCAGGAAATGGTGCCGGAAGGGTATATCGGGTTCACGGCTCATGGCAATAAGACCAATGGGTGTGTGAGTGATGAGATCAACAACATCACCATGTATAGCGGACAGATTTTACAGGAAGGGCTGAAGGACCGGCCGGATGTGTCGTACATCGTTGATATGGCGGAGAAGATCGCCAATGAGACGGCTACTATTAAGAAGGAGGTATCGTGAGTCGCCATAGCAGCAGTTTTATAGAATCAGGAGTGAGTCATGTAGTGCAACGCCAGGCAATGGCCCGGCATTCGTATCCGCTTAAGTGGAAGCATTTTGACAGGGAAGCAATGGATAAGGTTCATGATCATGAGAAGATCAGTTCGGTTGCTGTAACACTACAATTTGCGGCTTTATGTGAGAGGTTGAATGATGGGAAGTAAGGAAGAGGAAACGAAACGCGGTCGGCTTATAGCCCGACTGATATACATCATTGAAACAAAAACGGAATGAGTATGAAAGCGAATGTAAATAAGGCAAATGGATGGAAGCTGTTTCTGTTTCTGCTGATCTATGGCGGAACGATGATCCTGGTGGGTTTCAGTATGGGGGAGCCGTGGGGCTATCATGAAGGTGTGAAGGATGGAGTGCGTTCTACCTTACTGATAAATGCGGATAATGAGTGCGAAGTGTTGAAAGTGGACCGGAGGAACTGGAACTGATATATGCGGAAGAAATTAAAGTACTGCGGAAGACACGAACGGAACTTGAGGAAGTGACCCGGCGCGGGAATGTGATCGGGTTCATCCCCATCAACCAAACAGAAACCGGAGTACGGGTGGTGCGCCTGAGTGATATGAAGATCAAGGGTCTTTATGATGTATGCCGGGGATTGATAAACCAGGGAAGGCTTCATAAGTATACCGCAAACGGACATTTAAAGGAAAGCACCACCAACAGCCCGGTGTTTATCGACTACGACGAATTTAATCAACTAAAAGACTAAAACAGAGACATGAATAATATGACACAAGAAAGAAGCTGGCGCGATGTAATGGGATCAAAGTATTTCACCGCCCGAAACCTCACAGAAGAAGATGATTTGGTAGTTACTGTCTCGAATGCGGAAGTACGTGAGATCGATGAAGGGAATCCCCGCATCCTGCTCCATTTTGCTAATTGGGATCGTCCAATGATCATGAATATCAGCAACTGCTACTACACAGAGTGGGCACTGGGCACCGATGATTATAAGCAGTGGATAGGCAGGGAGATCATCCTATATAAAGATACTGCTGAGTATGAGGGGGAGAGCCGGGAGACCGTTCGTGTTCGTCCTTACAACAATGAGGCTGATTCTTACAATAACGGCAGTACCCACGCTGATGCTGTTGCGGAGTTTGAGAAGGTGGGGAATGAGATCTACAAACAGCGTTGGGCCGATATTAAGCGCAGAACCGTTCAGAAGTACATGCTTGTGAAGACGAATGTGGAGGGAATCACCGATCCTATTAAGCTGGGTATTCCGGCGCTTCAGGAACTTACTGAGAATATGCTGAATCAGGCTACTTCTCCTAAGAATGGGCAACCGGAAACCAACTAATCAATGAAGAAGATTCAGGCGTTTGGACATTTTCCGGGTGATGGAGGCGTGAAGGTGTTTAATAAGCATGTATTCCGTCAACAGGTCGCTGATGCTGGTCCCCAGAGTTGGTGTAAGCTGACTATGGAATACGGCAATAAGCGGACGGTAAATATGAATGCCTGGTTCTGGGCCGGAGTGGTTATCCCAACAATGGTGCGGTGGAATCAAGATGGGGAGGAGTATACAGATCACCAGGTGTACCGGATGCTGGAGCAAGCAGTGAGTACAGAGGAGAAGTTTAACCCTCTGTCCGGTGAGTATGAAGAGGTAGTAGTGCCTTTGAAGACACTGGACTCAGATACCTTCCTTGATCGGGCGAATATGGCACGTGAAGCGGTTCACTTAACCTCACCGGATATCTACCTGAAGACACCCTGGGAGTATTACGGAATGCCTTATCACATCTGGATAGACTGGAAGCATGGAAAGATCGCTATGAAGAAGGCGCTTGCGCTTTCTGAACAACAAGATGTATTGACAGAATGAATATTTGTACCCCGAAAACCCACTGACCGGTGGTGTGAAAGCTGCCGGTTGGTTTCCCTCTAACGAGGGGTGATTGAAGGTTAAGATTAAGGGGCCGCAGTTTCAGGTTGAGAGCTTGGCTGTGGATTATGTGATCACAGATTACGCTGATTGCACAGATTGTTCTTTGAATTATTGGGCGTGTAATGGAATCGACGAGATTGAAAGCATCTTGTAAGCGATTTGACTGGCAAAGTGCCAACAAACATAGACGGAAAGAATAACATCTTACCTCTTTTTGGTGGTGCGGGCGTAAAAGCTGCAGCATAGCCAATTGGGTGCCGACTACCTCGAAACAGAAAGTCGGGTTTTAGGTTAAGGATGGGTTTCCCTGTTCCTACATAAAACAGGGTGGTGGAGGATGCCAAACATCCCCAGATGATCGTAACAACTTACAAGATAGGCACATTTTCGGACGCGGGTTCGACTCCCGCCACGTCCACTATCCCGGATAGTCCGGGATTACATGAACTGGGTGAGCTTAGCTTGCCTCTTTCATTACAGTCACCGGCGGGTGTTAAACGTGTTAACTAATCAACGAATCTTAAAAATTATAAGGAGCGTTTGGTTAGGATTGTAATAACAAAGTTGACCCATCGGGGTGGGAAAGTCCTGCCCCGATTTTTAACCCCTTAAAGCAGGAATATTATGGAAACGTACATAATCACCCTTAAATGGAATGGCGGCGATACTGCCAAATATAGAAAAAGATTTGAATCGCGGGATCTGGCTAATCAGTACGGTCAGCACCTGAAGCAGCGAGAACATGCCGATGAGTTATTTGTGAGTCCGCTGAAGAGTGTGCTTGCTGTCCTCATGAATAAAGCAGAGATCAGTACAAAACCTATCCCGGTGCTGTAATGATAGCAGATGCTTACTACGAACAGAAAGAACTGGCCTACGAACTAAAGGATATGATGAATGCTATATCGCATATCAATAAACCTGCCTACCTGCTGGACTACTTTGACTTCTTCTGCCAGCACATGGATGTGAGTCCGGGTGATATTGCGGGGACGTCTCGGAAGCAGGAGATCTACATGCCCCGATGCCAGTTTGTGGCTTTTGTTCGTGAGATAAGCAATGAGACCATCACCCTAAAAGAGATCGGGCGGTTACTAAGTGACCGGGATCATTCAAGTATCATCAATTCCCTGGAAGCTCACAGTGAGTGGATGGTTATAAGTGATGCTTACAGACAGGGGTATAATGGATTAATGAAAATGTGGAGGCTTAGAAATGGAAAATGAAGTAATGCAGATCACAGCACTTAATCCTTTAGAGTTTGCACTTCTTGTAATAGGAGTGATCGTCCTCGGGCTGATGGTAGCTGTGATAGGAGACTTGTACCAAGAGCATAAGGAAGGGCAGTTATGATCATTGAAAAGACGATGTATACCGTGAAGTGTGATGGTTGTGGCAAAGAGGCCGGGGAGAATGAAGCTATTGTAGCCTGGCAGGAAGAATGGTATGCCGAGGAAGAGGCTATTGATAGTTTTGGTTGGATAGAGATCACAGATTCAAAAGAACAGAAGCACTACTGCCCGGATTGCTGTGAGTATGATGAGAATAACGACTGTAAGCGACCAAAGGCGAGACGATGATATCCATCCCAAAAGTTAAAAAGATACGTAGTAAGAAAATCACGCAGTTTGCTAAAGGTCAGCGATGTACGCTCCGTGTTGCTGATCAGTGTAGCGGGAATGATACGGTAGTATTCTGTCATGCCCCAAGCATGGGAAAGGGTGAAGCCACTAAATCAGATGATTTCTGGGGCGCTTTTGGGTGCTATGCCTGTCACCAGTTGGCAGATGCCGGAAAGATAACCGGCTGGGACTGGATGAAGGCGATCTACGAGACGATGAAGATCTTATTTGAACATAAACTTTTAAAAGCGGAGTGATATGGAATTTATAACGTATGCGGTAGTAGGTATGATCGGCATGTTTGTGGGGATGTTAGTCATGGGCATGTTATCGGTAGCGGGAGAATCAGACCGAAGGACTTCAGAGATATATGAATCAGAACTTAAAAAGCAGGAATTGCTATGAAAGCGACTCAAAGCGAAGCTACACTACACCTCTTAATGGTAAGGGCTAATCAATGGGTTCCGATGCCGGAGATCGTGAATTACACGGCTCAGCATTGCAGATCGATGTGTCATGCCATCCACTCCAGGGCATCGGACTTGCGGGAACGTGGATATGACATTCAGAATGAGACGAAAGAAGTGGACGGTGTTAAGCATAGCTGTTATAAACTATCGATCGCTCCCGGCGCTCTGAATGCGTTGAAGGCGAAGTTTACCCTGGGCGAGTCGATACCGCATTACAATCAGCTTAAAGAGTATAAACCGAAGGGTGTGCAGAAGTCAATGTTTCCGGAGGCATGTGTGGTATGAATGGTTTAGGAATATTTACTTCTGTAGATGTACCACAGCAAGATCATTTTAATAGATTGCAGGGTGATAGGTTTATAAAGAAGGGTGATTTGATTGACGTAGTGTACTGGAGTGAATGGAATGCTTCTAAACCTGATAGCAGGGTTTTTAAGAAAGTGAGAATTATAGCCGGCGCCGATTATAATACTGATTCGTCTTTACCTGGAGAGTGTTTAGTTGGGTGGTTGAATAAATCAAAAAGAGGTTTTGATAATGAGTTTCGGAAAGGGTTGAGCCGGGTAATGTCTGTTGTTAAGGTAAATCCATCACTATTTGAGAAATGAGTGGACCTACACACATATCAGAACTGATCACCGGCGCTTTGAAGGATTTTGAAGGGCGTAAGATTAAGCAGGAACAAGAACAGGAAAGAGTAAAAGAACAGGAAGAAGTTTATGAGTAGTGGTTTAATTGATAAAGACGCGTATTACTTCCCGCATTTTAGTAATGCCAGGCACGACCGTAAAGTAAAGCGGTTACGTAAGCAGATGGGATTAGAAGGGTATGGTATATATTTCATGCTGTTGGAGGTTCTGCGAGATCAGGAGGACTTCACCTACCCTATGGAGGACATAGATCTGTTAGCGGATGAGTTCGTAACCTCAAATCAGAAAGTGGAGGCCGTTATACGTGGTTACGGGTTGTTTAAACTAAATGATCAGGAGTGCTTTTTCAGTCCCAAGCTGATCGAGTTTCTCATGCCTTACTTAAACCAAAAACAGAGCCGGCGCGTGGATGGAATAAAGGGGAATCTTATCCGTCATGGTCATTACACAAAACAGCAATTAAGAGGCTTATCTGACGAGCAAATTCTGCAACTAAATGACAAAATTAAGCATTCAACCTCGCTCACCTATTCGGGAGGCGAGTCGCATGGCGAGTCGGGGGGCGAGAATAACTCGGTAAAATTATCAGAAATAACACAAAATCAGGCTTTAAATAGTGTTCAGTCGGGGGGCGAGTCGCAGGGCGAGTCGGGAGGCGGTCGCTATAAGAGTAAAGTAAAGGAGAGTAAAGTAAAGGAGAAGAGAGAGAGTACGCACGCACGCGAGGATTTTTCAAGGATCAATGAGACTCCGGTTCCAGAAGACTTCCAATCTAAAGAATTTCATGAGGCTTATGAGAATTTTATGGATTACATGCTAACGGATAAAGGAGTGGATGTAACACCGCTTAAAACAAGTCTCCACTTAGGAGAGCTTGTCCGGTTAAAGAATGCAGGGAATGATCCGGTGAAGGTTATCAACCAGACAATCATGAGTGATAATAAATCATTCTACCCTTTGAGGGATAAGCAGTTTGGAGAGCAGGATGAAGAGGGCAGTTTTGATGCGGATAAAGCTCGGAAGTACTACGAGGCGGTAGCTGAATGAACCTACAATACTTTTGCATATCGGCTATTTGTAACTACGATGATGCTGCGGTGAAGGCAATCACTAAGCTAAAAGCGACGGATTTCACCGACGTTCATCAAAAGCTGTTCAGTATAGCTTCTGGATTGTATAAGCTTAAAAAACAGGTAGATCTTCATGTGTTTATATCCCAGGTGTCCAGTATTGGTATCTCAGAGTCAGAGGCGATGCACATCTATCATTACTGCATGGATTACGATGATAGCTGGGAAAATGCGTTTGAGGAACTGAAGCGGCTGTCTATTCAACGGATGATCACTTCAGACATGAATGAGCTCCAAGACCTGAAGGCTAAAGACGGTACTCCGGCGCTGATGAGTAGCAGGGCGATGCAATATGCAGCTAACTGGGTGATGGAAGGAGAAAAACACTACTACTCCGGTAAAGAGATCGATGAGATGAAGGAGGAGTATGGTGAGCCTATCAGGACTGGTTATCCTTTGTATGATGACAAGATCTACAAGTATGGAGGAAACCTTAAAGGCCAGATGAAAGGGGTGATTATGCGTGAGAAGCATGGTAAGACAAGGTCTGAATGCTGGGAGGTTGCTCAGAATATACGCATGGGGCATAAGGTTCTTTATTGTGCGCTGGAGGGTCGTAAGCAGGATATAACCGGTAATATCAAACAAGTTCTGCAGGATCAGTGGGAAACATACCGAGAGAATTTGTTTGTAGTTGATGGTGTGGTGGACCTGGAAGAGTTAGAAACGATTGTAGTGGAGGCTGTGCTGGTTGATGGTGTGGATAAAGTGGTAATCGATTACATGCAGTTGGTAGTAACTTCCGGTCGTTATCAGAATGAGAATGAGAGAATAAATGAGGCTACAGAGCGATTTCGTCATCTTATGGTTAAACATAATTTTCATTTATCGGCATTGAACCAGGCGCGTAAAGCTAATCCAAATGCCACAGTCCCTAAAGACGCGAATGGTAATCACTTAATGCCTTCCGGGTATAAGTTTGTCCCGAGTGCGTATGAAGCCTATGGCAGTAACGCGCTTATAAAGGCCGCTACATTAATCATTGTTGGATTTAGGCCAAACCAATATGAAGAGCTTACAAAGAATGTAGGTTTGAGTAAGAAGGTGGTGAGTCCAATGGATGTGGATGCAAATTACACATCTCTGTTTATGCGAATCGAACGAACGAGAAATAAACCTGAATATCTTCATCGTTGGTGGCAGTTCACTGACTCTGACGGTGGGTTAAACCTTATGAGTTTCATACAATGAAAATGAAAGACTTAAAGCCTGTAGTTGATGTATTTAGTGAGTGTGAACTTGAATACCAGGGAAGTATTGTACTCCTCCGGGATCGTAACGGTGAAACGGTTGGAGATATAAACTTCTACACTGGGGAGTTCACCTTGTATTCCAGTTATGAACATGCAGATAAAGCATTGGATCGATTTAAAGAGCTTGGATACGATTTGTTTGACAAAGAGTTAAATCGTCAACTATTACACGCAGTATAATTAGCCTTTATTAACCAACTGACCGAGAAAATACTATGCCAGAACAATTCCAAAAGAAGCAAAAAGCAGGACAGCCATTGAAGGCTGACGGGCAGTATGAGTCTGGCCCAAACATTTACAGTCACCGGCGCTATCGTAACTGGCGTAAACGAATCAAACTTAGTCAGCGGGTTTTAGATGAAATTAAAGTTCATAAGATCTACCGGGAGAACAAGGATATTCCATTTAATGAGTACAATGCTTTTCTAAAGTCTGATAACCCAATGTGTGTTGAGTGCCTGGAAGAAGGGCATGTCAAGGAGGGTAGAGTGCTTGATCACATTCAGCCGATTGAGAGAGGTGGTGAGAAGTATAATGAAGATAATCTTCAATGGTTGTGTGATCGGCATCACAACATGAAAAGAGCAACAGAGGATAAAGGATGATTCAATTAGTAAAACAGAAATATCAATGGCTAAAGCGATCACTGCCATCTGTAAAGCAGGTAGCTAAGATCTTGGCGTTAGTCTTCAATATGCTACCGGGATTACTTGCATATGCCTTTGAGGTTATTTGCTTTGTGATATCAGCCGTGTTAGTCATCCACTCAGTAGCACAGATGATGGATGGACAGGTGCTGTATGCGTTCATGATAGCTGCGCTGGCAGCGAGTATGATAGCTATGGCTATCCTGAGCGACTACTACGCCACCGACCGACCAAATAAGGGGGGGGAGTGATGGAGTTTTTAGGCAATCACCGGAAACCGCTTGTTAAGTCTTTTTTTTTTCTCGGAAAGGAACGAGGGTAGGGGGTAGTATATGAAGTTAATCAGGAAAGGCGATAGCGCTGAACAATGTCAAGCAATAACTAAAAACGGTTCACAATGTGGCCGGAAGTCTGTGAAGCATGGCTATTGCAAGCAGCACTATAAGCTGGCGAAAGCTCAGGGCAAGGTTGTGGATTTGAAGGGTAATGATTCGATATCGGAGATACCGGAACCGCCGGTGAAATTAAATGAAGTGGGGATGGCTGCCTGGAAGATCTATTGCCAGTACCTGATTGACGAGGGGCGTTTGTACCAGGTGTATTTGTTTGGGATCGCGGACCTTTGCCGGTGGCATGAACAACTGGAACGTGCTGCGGCGGATATTGATGAGCATGGCGCGGTGAATGTGTATGAAAATGGGATACAGCGGAATGGGTATGCCAGCCACTATGATAAGATTCAGCAGCATATTCGGAACCTGCGGGCGGATTATGGGCTGACGGTCAGCTCGAATAAAAGTACAGGTAGTTCAGCTAAGGAAGAGAAAAAGGAAACGTACAGTGATCGTAAATCTAAGAATTGGTGATGGGTAGAACCAAACCTCCAAGGCCGTTATTCACAATGGGACCAAACAGAAGTAGAACAGGTAATCGGAAAGTGGATTTTATTTTAAGCAGGGCGAATGAAAAGTATAGGCACCAGGGCGATGAGTTTATTGGTCTATTTAAAAAGTTATTTATCCAGCTTTGTAAGGAAGATGGTGTGATATGAAAATACCTGAGACGGGGATAGCGGAACTTGATGGGTATGTGGCTGGGGTTGCTTCTGGCGAGATCGATGTGTGTAAGTGGGTGAAGCTTGCTGTGGATCGGCATATCAGGGATATGGAGCGGCAGGGTACGGATGAGTTTCCGTATTATTTTGAGCCGAAGGCGTGTTTGCATTATGTGAATTTCTTTCAGGATATACTGCGCCATTTTGATGGGATCCACTCGGGTAAGGCGATCATGCTGGAGCCGTGGCAGTATTTTGTTTGGGGTTCGCCTTTTGGGTGGCTGAAGGTGGATCGACTGGAGGGGCATCCTATACGGAGGTTCCGTGAGGCTTTTATCATGACTCCAAAAAAGCAGGGGAAAACGATCTGTATTGCGGGGTCTTCGTTGTATATGGTGGATTGGGACGGATGGCCTGGAGCTCAGATATACTTTCTGGCATTGGACCAAACGCAGGCGAAGAAGCTTGGTTATGGCGATGCGGTGAAGCTGGTGAATAAATCTCCGGAGCTGGAGGGGAGGCTTCGGGTTAATAAGAGTGCCGGAGATATGGGTATCTATTGTGATGAGATGGATAGCAGTATACGTCCATCGATCAGTGATGAGGATAAGACGGATGGGTTGAAGGTGCAAATGAGTGCCAATGATGAGGTTAAGGACTGGACGAATTTCGGGATCTATCAAACCATGAAGCAGAATACTGCTGCTAATCCAAATTCACTGATCTTGAATACGACTACGGCGGGTAGTGACATGAGTTCGCTGGGCTATGACCTGGAGGATAAGTTGAAGAAGGTGTTGAGCCAGTCTATCACGGATGAGCAGTTTTTTGGGATCATTTATGCCGGGGATAAAGAGGATCGGGAGTTTATTGAGGAGCATATTAACGATAAGGATGCGTTTGAGAAGATCAAACCGCTGATACAAAAAGCGAATCCTAATTACGGGGTGTCGGTTGGGGAGGATTATTACCGGGGCAGGATCAGTGATGCGCAGAAGAGTTCGCGGGATCTGAATGAGTTCCTTACGAAGCATATGAATTTCTGGATCAATGCTATGGATCATTATTACAACATGGAGGAGTGGGGCCGGTGTAAGAATGAGAAGTATGCGGACTGGAAGAAGGAGTTTGCCGGGAAGCCGTGTTATGTGTTTATAGATCTGCAGGCTAAGAAGGATATCTGCCCGATGTATGCTTTGTTCCCGGATGGGGAGACGGAATCGGGTAAGCGGAAGTATGCTGTTTTCGGGGTTAACTTTCTGCCGGGCGCGGTGGTTAGTAAGAATCTGGTGGGTAAAAAGGCATCGTATAATGAATGGGCTACGGATGGGTTCTTCACGCTAACACCGGGTAAGACTACTGATTATGATTATGTGTTGGAGGAGCTGAAACAGTGGAAACAGCTTTTCAATATTAAGGCGGTGGGTTTTGATGATTGGGGTCCTCAGGTGTTTGCACAGAAGATTGAGGCTTCGGGGATGAAGGTGTATATCATTAAGCAGAGCACTAAGTACCTGAGTGATCCTATGAAAACGATAGATGCGTGGACTGTGGATCACCGGATTGCACATAACGGGGACCCGGTTTTGTTTTGGGCGATGGGTAATGTGGTGGCGAAGGAGGATGCGAATGAGAATGTGTTTCCCAGGAAGGAGCATCCTGATAATAAGATCGATCCGGCGGTGGCTTTGATTAACCTGGTGGCGATGGAGCTGGAGGATCCGCTACCGAAGTCGGGCCAGCGGCGGGTACCGAAAGTGTGGTCTGTATAATTCTAAATTTAAAATTAAAAAATACTGATGCCGATTGATCCTGATCATTTAGAGCTTGTGAAATTGCATGACCCGTATGTGTTTGATGAGCGGTTTGTGGAGTGTACCCGGGAGTGTGATACCTACGAGGAGGCTTATGACTTGGTGGAACAGGAGTATAAATCGGTGTTTGGGAAGCGGAAGTATAGTAATTATAACTCGTATCGCGTTGCGCGGAGGAAGCGGATAAAGGCGAGGCATGATTAACGGTGAAAGCTTAACCGCGCGTTGAAATTAATAACTAAATGGAGATCAGAAAAATGAAAGATAGTCATAAAAGTACCAAGGACGCGACAGCGTCCGATGTTGAAGCCTTTGTTAACTGGCCGTTGGTGAACGGTGTTTATGAGACAGAAAATGGCAGCACCGTTGAAATTTTTGGCAAACACAGTGGAGGCAGTAGTGTAAGCTTCGATTGGTTGGAAGAGAACGGTTGCCTTGACTGCGAACCGCAAGCGTACCCGGAAAAGTATGACGAAAATGATGTACGATTAGTTTGGAACTGTGATTACTGCGGAGGAGGTTCTGCAAAATTGCACAAGGCTAGTTAACGGGTGGTGTTTAAGTGGCGCTATATAAATAAATGGGAAAGATCATGAATGAATACAATAAGATGATACCCTGTGCTTATTGCGGAAGGGAATATAAAAAAAGCGAATACCCAAGCCCTATATATGCTTGTTGCAATGAATGCTATAAAAGCACAGGGCGGAAGGACGCGTTAGCGTCCAACTTGAAACACATTGTTAAGTGGCTGTGGCGGATTGAGAAGATATACTTTGAAAGGAATGTGTTTGATGAAAAGTGGAAAGCCTTAATACCAACCATTCTTTTTTTTAGCACTGTTGTAAACGGAAAGAAGGCTATGTCATTTAAGCTCTCTTTTTGGAAATGGTGGTTTAAAATGAACGTGTTTTTAAAAGAAAAGGCCACTTAACGTGTGAGGCTTGAGCGGCGTATTCGTCCGCTCGAAGCCATTGTTAGGTACACGGAGTTTGAACAACAACGATTAAAATTAATACAATGGAAAAAGCAATAGAATTAGTTATAGCCGAAAGAAAAAGACAAATTGAGAAAGAAGGTTGGAGCATTGAGCATGATGATAATCATACAAGGCATGAATTGGCGTGCGCTGGTGCTTATTATGCTGTTCCGCAGATAGTTAGAAACCATTTAGACGATAGTTTAATACATTTATGGCCTTGGGAAGAGGAAGCATTTAAACCAACGCCAGGCAATAGGCTTCGTGAATTAACAAAGGCTACTTCATTACTTATTGCTGAAATGGAAAGAATTATCAGAGAAAAAAATAAATGGGGTGAAGGAAGAACTTTCAAAGTTTTAGTTGGCGATACATTTGGTGGATATACTACTATCAAAAATGGTCTAAGTTTTAAAGAGGCTAATAATCTCAAAGAAAAAGAAGAAAATGAAGTTGATTACTTCACAACAGTTAAAATAGAAGAAGAGTGTACCTAACGTGGGATGTATAAGGGGCGCGGAAGATTACGCACTCTTTAAAAGCAAAATATTGAACTAAAACTGAAACCATCGAACGGGGCTTTAACCGCGTCCCGCTTGATACAATTGTTATTTGCATGGAAGAAAGGCGTATACACCATTGGCCCAAAGAAAAATGCTACTACTGCGGTGAACCTGCTGTGGCGGGTTGTGATGGCGTTGAGCACTACAATGGCTATTTGGTTGATGGAGTACCAAGGATTAGCAGTAAACACCCTGATGCAGTTGTTTTTTGTGACAGGTTAATGTGCGAAGAACACGCTTACCAAGCAGGAATGACTACCAAAAGTGGTTACGTGGATACCATTGATTTTTGTGAAAAACACAGGTTGAAAGAAATTCACGGTATACAGCCCGAAATTAAATGCAAATAACGGATGGAGTTTAACGGGCGAAGCCGTCCGAAATATTAATCAAAAATGATACAACTATGAAAGATATAATAACAGATGAACCTAAAAACGAGCAAGCGGCTTCGTCCGCAGTTGAAACTATTGTTATGCCCCGACACATAGAGATTTTGGAACACATGCTTGGAGATAAAAGCCACTACCGCAACCATTTTGCAAGCTACGAGGGTACTGACGACCACGAAACCTTACTTGAAATGGCAGAGCTTGGATTGGTTACGGATGGCGTGAAGAATGAAAGCATTTATGGAAACATGATTTTCTTTTACGCTACCGATGAAGGCAAAAAACATGCTTTCAAGAAGGGGGCATAACGTGTGAAGTTTAAGCGGCTTGCTAACTCGAAAAGACTAAGTGATTATGAG
>CERJ01015402.1_pt1 | contig 49774 bp, 48 predicted proteins | sample 530781 | NCBI WGS metagenome assembly CERJ01 (sample SAMEA2620967, study PRJEB7988) | marine metagenome | biome: marine biome (ENVO:00000447); feature: deep chlorophyll maximum layer (ENVO:xxxxxxxx); material: "saline water (ENVO:00002010), including plankton (ENVO:xxxxxxxx)" | depth 30 m
TGGGATCCATATAACGCACTTATCTTCTCTGAAATTGACGGTACCATTGAGTACAAAGATATCATCGATGGAGTTACCTCATCAGACGATACCGATGCTCAAACAGGTCACCGTGAAAAAGTAATTACTGATTCCAAAGATCGTACGTTGGTTCCTACCATCATGATCAAAGGAACAAAAGACCGAATCCGAGAAACTACACTTCCCGTCGAGACACATATTGTTGTTGAAGACGGTGAAAAAGTAGAAGCGGGTCAGGTTATCGCGAAGATTCCACGTGTGGCATCCAAGTCTAAGGATATCACCGCTGGTCTGCCGCGTATTACTGAACTGTTTGAAGCCCGTTCCCCAAGCGAACCTGCCGTTGTTACTGAAATTGACGGTATCGTTGAGATGGGTGGACGTAAGCGTGGTTCTCAGGAAGTATTTGTGAAGTCGAAAGACGGTACGGATGAGAAGAAATATCTGATCTCGCTCAGTAAGCATATCCTGGTTCAGGCCAACGATTATGTGAAAGCAGGTCAGCCACTTTCTGACGGTACTATACCGGCTCAGGATATCTTGAATATTCTCGGTCCTTATGCTGTACAGTCTTATCTCGTGAATGAAATTCAGGAGGTTTACCGACTACAGGGTGTGAAGATCAATGACAAGCACATTGAGACTATTGTTCGCACCATGATGCAGAAAGTAGAGATCACCGATCCGGGCGACACTATGTTCCTCGAAGGTGATAAAGTTGACCGTTTCGAAGTGAACGACCGCAACGATGAATTGATCGGTAAGTTTGTTGTAACAAACGCTGGTGGCTCTGAACTGAAGAGAGGAACCATCCTTGATCGACGTGAAGTACGCGATCAGAACAATCAATTGATCAAAGACGGTAAAGAAGAGCTCGAAACCCGTGAAGCAGAACCGGCTATTTCTAAGCCAATTCTGTTGGGTATTACACGAGCTGCTCTTTCAACCGATAGCTGGTTGTCAGCTGCTTCCTTCCAGGAAACAACGAAGGTACTTACTCAGGCTTCTATCGAAGCTAAGAAAGACTTCCTCCGCGGACTCAAAGAGAACGTGGTTGTGGGGCACAAAGTACCGGCTGGTACAGGACTCCGAGACTACGACGACATCGTGGTTGGATCCAAAGCCGATATGGAAGAAGGAGACGAAGATATTGCCAAGGTATTTGAAGAACTTGGCGGTAGCGGAAACGGCGAAAGCGAAACGGCAGAAGCTGAAGACTAAGACTCCGGCTTCGATGACCGAAGCAGCTTAGTTAAACAAATTGAAAGCCCCGTTCATTAAGTTGAACGGGGCTTTTTTTTAGTGATAATAATTTGATTATACTATCCATGTAATACTTCAACATTGGTCAAAAATCTCTCAATGAATAGTCACAGATTAAAAGTAAGTACTCAATTGATTCTTGGGTTTTTAATTGGTTTAATTATAACCTCAGAAAGTTTCTCACAAGGCTACACATCCCCCATATCATGGCACCATGCGGTTTATGAAACACGTGTTTCAGCACTAGGTCAATCTACCGCCGCTTTAGATAACGGTACGGCCTATCGGTTAAATCCTGCTATACCTTTAGAAAGTGGTATTCTGTACGCATCAAGTTTTCTTGAACCCGCTAGAAATTTTGAATCCTTTATAGTGCCAGAGGGAGCCAAACTTTATAGTCCTGCTTTAGGTTTTTCGAGTGGAAGATTTTCTTATACTGCTATGTTTGATTATACAACTTTTACCACATCCGGTAACTTTAACAACGAAACGGATGAAATTTCAAGCAGCTTGCTTAGGTTTAATATTGGATACCAGTTGAAGGAAAGATTTTCTTTAGGTTTGGGATACATGTATAGTTCGTATAAATCACCTGTAAGAACTATTGGGGGAACTGAATATGGAGGCGATGCAAAAGCATGGGGGATAAATATTGGAGCGTTTTTCAAGGATCAACTTGAAACAAAATATTTGCAGTTCAATCCAGAAATAGGGTTATCTATTAATAATCTCAGCAATGGTTTCAATTATGAGAATGATTACAGCGAAGAAGAAAACCTGCCCGGTCAAGTACGTTTGGGATTTGGGCTTGATGTCTTAACTAACTGGTCTTTCCTTGATAGATCATTATTGGGTTTTGGAGTATACACTGGATTTTGTAAATATCTTGCAAGGGTGGTTTATGATGAAGAAAATCAAAAGAGAATTGCTCCAAGTGGCTACAAGACATTATTTACGGGCTGGAACAGTTTTGAAAGATTTAACGGTTCCCAAATGGAAGAAATATCATTGCGGCAGCAAATCTCGAGCAGTATTGGGCTTGAATTATATTTTTTAGAAACACTTTATTTAAGATATGGAATAGTGGGAGGTTCAGATATGTGGATCAGGCCACAGCATAGTTTTGGTGCTGAATTGGATCTCTTTTATATAACTTTTTCAGTCTCTCACCAAGAATATCATTCGTCCGATCAATGGCTTGCACAAGACAGTTCAATATTCTATCAGGCTAAGATTAAAATTCCAGTAGATGGAAAATCTAGAGATACATTAGTAAAGAGATTATTCAAGTGATGAGAGGTGACAGTCCTTATCTGGTTCTGCCCCTAAGCCTGGGATACAACAGTGGAGCTCCAGGTTCTCTTGAAATATGACTCTAGGTTTTTTAAAACCAACCAAATAAAAAAGCCACCCCATGAGAGGTGGCTTTGTAGGAATTATAAAAGCTAAGATCAGGCCTCGTTGCCTATCAACTCGTAGCCGGCTTTTCGCCATCCGGACAGTCCTTCCTCAAAATCACTGACGTTGGTATATCCCATTTCTTCCAGCTTTTGTGCAAGTTCCGGAGAAGCCGTGCAGTCGGCATTGGCGCAATAGACCACAATTTCAGCATCCCTGAAGGGAATCACTTGCTTCGCTATCTCGGCATCTTCTGTTGGGATGTTAATAGAGCCGGGAATATGTTTGGCGATGAATGCATCATGATCTAATGCATTGATGATGATAGGCGCATGTTCTCCTGTCATTTTTCGATGTAAAGTTTCAGCGTCTACGCGTTGTAGTGTGGCTAAATCTGTCATGACCTTAAGATTAAATTCTCTCTCCAATTCATATTCATAACAAATAGAAGGTAAATGACATTCATAAGAGTTAAACCAGTGGGTGACTCATTTAATACATAAAAAAAGCCACCCCAATTGATTGAGGCAGCTTCCATCAACATTACAAATCGATCTATTTAGTTGGTTCCGTCACGATTCGGCGTTCGTGGCGATGGCCATTCCATTTGTTCTCCTGTACGGGGATTCATAGGAAGAACAGCACGGTCTCGTGGGAAAGTTTCAGGATCTTCACTTGCCATATAAGTTAATATTGCCGTAAGGATCACGTTATTCCGAACATCATCAAACACGATCTTATCGTAGGTATCTCGGTTGGTGTGCCAGGTGTAATTCCAGTAGCTCCAGCTCAGTGAACTCAGCGAAAATCCGGGAGCACCTGCCGTTACAAAGGAAGCATAATCAGAGCCGCCGCCACCCGGGGTTCCGGGGAACGTAGTTTCAATATGGCGGGTGATATCGCGAGGAACAGGAGCCAGCCAGCGTTGCATAAATTCATAGGCATGAAGGAAACCCTGTCCGGAGATGCGAACTACACGGCCGGTTCCATTATCCTGATTGAAGAGAGCTTGTAGTCCATCTACAACTTCAGGGTTGTCCTGAACATAAGATCCGGAGCCATTCAACCCTTGCTCTTCACTTCCCCAAAGTCCAACGATAATAGTACGCTTTGGATTGGGATACAGCTTCTTGAGAATACGAGCGGTTTCCATCATGATGATAGAACCTGTGGCATTATCAGTTGCTCCAGTTCCACCATCCCACGAATCGTAATGGGCAGAAAGAATAATATACTCATCCGGCTTTTCGGTACCGGGAATCGTAGCGATAGTATTGAACATCGGTACATCACCAAGCTCCTTAGATTCAGCATTGAGGTGAACTTCCGGCTCGCTGTCAAAATCCACCATGCGCCACAGCATACCATAATCTTCAAGGGAAAGATCCACCACCGGAATATATTCGGTATTAGCGCTGAAGATCTTATTTACTCCAAATCCATTCGACCAGCGTGACTGAAAGATCCCAACTGCTCCAGCTTCTTCAAGCTTCTGATTCAAGTCTCTGCCATATCCAATACGCTCGAGATTATCCCGCCAGGCTTGTGCTTCTGAGCTACGATCTTCCTTCATCTTTTCGAAAGATTCTTCGGTCGCAAATTCTTCCCAGTTATAGTCAGGTCGGCCGGTGATTTGTGGTTGTGAAACCAGGATGATCTTGCCATCAATAGTTTTTAGCCATTCATCAAATGCTACCTGACCTTCAACTTCAGGAAGGATGTCAAGTTTGGCTGTGATGCCACCTTCAGGGCTGGAAGGACTCCATGCCAGCTGCATGCCTTCCAGAGAGACTACACGAGGTGAGATAAGGTCTACATGCGTGATGCCGCGTTCCCATCCCCGCCATTCACCAAACTGCTGATTCTCCGCTTCGATGCCCCAATCGTTGAACTGCTCAACCGCCCAGTCATGAGCGTGCTGCATTTGCGGTGTTCCCACGAGGCGCGGCCCGATTACATCCGTTAGTTGATGTCCCAGCCATTCCAGTTGAGAATTTTCATTGGCTTCATTGATGATAGCTTCTACCATTTCATCTGTAGTTTGTGCAACTACAGAAGCAGATATTGTCATCACCAAAAGAAGTGCTGATACAAGTATTCGTTTCATTACCATTCTCCGATTTTATTTGAATTATGAATCGGGAATATATCTGAACGGTAAATAAAAGAGGTGATCAGAAATGTATTTTTACATCAGTTTAGATGCGTAGATCTCATAAAAAACCTTGGCTGCCGGTTCAATAATATCATCCGGGAAATCATATGCAGGATGATGAAGGTTGGGCAGATCTTCTCCTGCTCCAAATCCAAACTGCACTCCCTTGTTGGTGGCAGTGAAGTAGGCGAAATCCTCTGACCAGTTATTTGGGTTTTCCATTGTCTTGAAATCCAGTTGAAGAGCATGGGCTGAATTCTTGACCATTTCAACGCATTCCGGGGCATTAAGGGTAGCAGGATATTCTTCAGAATATTTATGTGAATATGCAAGATCATAAATATGAGCCTTATTAGCGACGATAGACTCGGTTTTTTCACAAAGCAGGTCCAGATCTGTATTTTCATAAGCTCGCAAAGTGATGCCCATCTCAAGATCAGACGGAGACACGCCGAAAGAAATTTCTCCCAGCCGAATGTAGATCAGCGTTGAGATCACGTGGTTGTTAAAGCCTTTGCCGGAAGTGGTCAGATCATGTACCGCTTCGATGATCTTGGTTGCCGCGAAGTAGGGATTGTTACCTTTCTCAGGTTCAGCAGCATGAGAAGTCCGGCCTTCCAGGTTGATCGTGATTCCACAAGATGCGGCCGTATAGCTGCCTTCTTTGACCAATACTTTATTTTTAGATTCGCCCGGAATGTTGTGTAAAGAGAAGATATAATCAGGAGAGAGCTTGTGAAATTCGGGCGACTCCACTACGTCTTTCGCTCCCAGTAAATTCTCTTCTGCGGGTTGAAAAAGGAGTACGACTTTTCCTTTCTTAGGCCGGTTTTCCGAAATCAATTTTCCAAGATAAGCGATGATCGCCATATGGCCGTCGTGCCCACATAGATGTGAGACTCCGGGAATGGAAGATCGATACGCCAGATTATGTGACCGTTCCTGAATGGGAAGGGCATCAAGTTCACACCTGAACATCAGTGTCTCTCCGGGTTGTTCACCTTTAAAAACAAACATTTTACCTGTTCCCGCCACTTCGATCTCATCATCAGGATCAAACTGCCGCATAAACTTTGAGATCCGTCGTGAGGTCTCAGTTTCTTTCTTAGAAAGTTCGGGATAACGATGCAGAGTACGGCGCAGGTTAATGAAATCCTGAATATTTATTGATGAAGACATACAGATCTGAGGTTTATGAATGACGTAATGATGTTCTTATGAATTGCAGATCCTGAGATCGAACAGAATAAACAATAGAACATTTTGAAGCTAAAAAGCATTATATAATCTATAAACTCTAATCAAAAATGGAGAATATTATGGATGAAAAGAAAATTTTAATGATCGTGGGAGACTACGGGGAAGACCTTGAGATCATGGTGCCCTTTCAGGCCTTGCAGATGGTAGGTCATGAAGTGCATGCTGTTTGTCCGGATAAGAAGGAGGGAGATACATGTCCGACAGCAGTGCATGACTTTGTCGGAGACCAAACCTATAAAGAGCTACAGGGCCACAACTTCACCCTGAATTATGATTTCGATAAAGCCGATCCGGAAGAATATGATGCCTTGGTTCTGCCTGGCGGAAGAGCTCCTGAATACCTTCGCCTGAATGACGAAGTGGTGAGGAAAGTGAAACATTTTCTGGATGAGGACAAGCCGATTGCTGCTATTTGTCATGGCTTGCAGATCTTTGCGAAGACCGGCGGAATTGAAGGTAAAACGTTAACGGCTTATCCGGCCTGTGGACCAGAAATGGAAGCTTGTGGAGCCGATTACAAAGAAGTGGCTCCAACTGAAGCCGTAGTAGATGGCAACCTGGTGACCTCACCTGCGTGGCCCGGACATCAGAAATGGCTGGCTGAATTCCTGAAAGTACTTGGTACTGAGATCACCCATAATTAGTCCAAAGAAATAAGCGATTACAAGTAGTAACAACGACCCATTAAAGAGGTGCTTTAAGATCAAGCACCTCTTTCTTGTAGGGACCTATTGGACTTCTTTATTTGGAAACCATGCTTTCCAGAATTCACCCGGAAATTTCATGGATCCATAGCCAAATAATAAAACCCCTAATGTGATCCCGGCAAGGAAAGAGAAAGATTTCTCACCCATGATACCTGCATCACTGGCTGCAAGTATAAGACCAAAAAAGACAATGCCGAGTACACAACCTCGTAAGAAAAGATACAATTTGTTGGTTTTCATACTACTTGATCTATTTTCTAAGTTCACAGATTATTCAAAAAATATGAATTAAAATCAAAGAAGAGGTGTGAATTTAGATGTAAAGGTCACCGTGTAAATTTTTCGATCAACGCCTCATACCGGGGAAATAAGGAAGAAAGGGTATCCCGTTCGGCAAGCTCAAAATCTTTAAAATCAAATCCCGGAGAAACGGTACAGCCTACAAAACCGTAGGAATCTTTTTTTTCTACTTCAGCCGCAAACCAGCACTTCCCGGGAACGGTAAATTGGGGAGCTTCTCCTTCCTCAAAATTCAACCCAAGCACATGTTTGGTGTATTTACCATCAGGGTGGATAACATGAATGGTGATGGGAGCACCCTGATAGAAATGCCACATCTCATCCTGTTGGATACGATGAAAGGCCGAAAAGGAATCTGACGTCAACAGAAAGTAAATGCCCGTGCTGTAATTACGGGAGCCTTTAAAAGCATCTCCCAAAACAGATGCCGGAATGGAACCTTCACTGCGATAGGTCTCTTTGAAGTAGCCGCCTTCGGGATGTTCCTGAAGGTCGAACCGGTTGATCAATGTTTCTATTTCGTCCATAGATGTTTTTATGGTGTCAATTTCTGAAAAGGGCAGACCAAAATTCATCACCGAATTTGTAGGCTAAAAACCCAAAAGAGATCACCCCAAAACCTAAGGCGAGCCAGGTATAGATGGCGACCTCATCAAAGCCGTACCAAAAGATCCGAAAGCCGACCAGGCTGAAAAAGAAGACCCCGAAGAGTCCGCCTAAGATGGCCTGAATTCTGCGTTTCTTTTGATCTTGTTGGTATTCCTCTTCGTCTGGTACGTTGATCTTCATATCAGCAATGTAGAGACACAAGATTTTGTGTCTCTACATTTTTATTCAATTATTAAACGTCAAAATCGATACCCTGCGCCAGTGGCAGAGAATCGCCCCAGTTCATGGTGTTGGTCTGTCGACGCATATAGGCTTTCCAGGCATCGGAGCCTGATTCTCGTCCGCCGCCGGTTTCTTTCTCACCGCCAAAGGCGCCACCAATTTCAGCACCGCTTGTTCCAATATTGATATTGGCAATACCACAATCAGAACCACGGGCGCTCAGAAAGGTTTCTGCTTCCCGCATATTCAAGGTGAACATGGCAGAGCTTAGTCCTTGTTTAACCCCGTTGTGCAATGCAATGGCTTCATCCAGATCTTTGTATTTGATGAGATAAAGGATGGGAGCAAAAGTCTCTTCCTGAACAATGTCATAATGGTTCTCCACCTCAGCTAAAGCAGGTTGCACATAAAAGCCGTCTTCATCTAAAGGCTCTCCTCCATAAATCACGTTGCCGCCTTCTTTCTTGATCTCTTTCAGTGCATTTTGCATGGCATCCACAGCATCCTGATCGATCATTGGACCCACTAAGGTATTCTCATCCAGCGGGTCACCAATGCTGATGTTATCGTAAATGTTCACTAGACGCTCTTTCACCTGATCATATACCGATTCATGAATGATGAGCCGTCGGGTTGAAGTACACCGTTGTCCACAAGTTCCAACCGCTCCAAAAACGGTTGCCCGGATCGCCATTTCGATGTCAGCGTTATCGGATATGATGATTGCATTATTACCACCCAACTCAAGTATGGTTTTGCCCAATCGGGAGGCCACTGTTTTGCCAACCTCCTTACCCATCCGGATAGATCCGGTAGCTGAGATGAGCGGGATCCGGGTATCTTCCGTCATCCATTCGCCAACCTGCCGGTCGCCGGTTACGAGGTTAAAAATTCCTTCTGGCAGATCATTTTCCTTCAATACTTTGGCTACGATCTTTTGTACAGCCACGCCACAAAGAGGCGTTTTTTCCGAGCCTTTCCAGATCATCACGTTTCCACAAACGGCAGCGATCATGGCGTTCCAGCTCCAAACGGCAACCGGAAAGTTGAAGGCAGAAATAATCCCTACAATTCCAAGCGGATGCCACTGCTCGTACATACGGTGTTCAGGGCGTTCGCTGTGCATGGTCTTTCCGTAAAGCATGCGTGACTGTCCCACCGCAAAATCACAAATGTCGATCATTTCCTGAACTTCACCGAGTCCTTCCTGGTAGATCTTGCCCATTTCATAGGTCACCAGTTTGCCCAATGGCTCTTTGTATTCCCGAAGCTTCTGCCCGATCTGGCGGACAATCTCACCCCGCTGAGGAGCCGGCATGTTGCGCCACACCTCATATGCTTTTTCAGCTTCTTCAACTACATGTTCGTATTGGTCGCGGGTAGTAACGCCAACAGTCGCAATTTTCTTCCCATCGGTGGGGGTAAAGCTGCTGATGGTCTCTTTGCTTTCCATATGCTTACGGCCGGTACTTGTGCCCGGGTTAATGCCTTCGATACCTAATGTTTTCAGAAACTCCATAACGTAATTTTTTAGCTGAATTTTCTACGAAGATAGGTAAGTAAAACCTCAGAATACAGAAGTCTATTTTGTGGGCTTTTGACGGCTCAAAAGAAACCCTTCTGTTCTGAGAACATAAAATAAGTACCTTATAAATGGATTTTAAATAATGGAGATAGGTAAAGAAATGACCTCAGAAGAAAAGAAAAAGCTTAAAAAGATCATTGAGGAGCGCATTGAAACTACGCGGCAAGATATTGAGGAACTGGAAGAGCTGGTGAAGCCTATACCTTTGGATGCCTCCATCGGACGTATTTCCCGGATGGATGCCATTAACAACAAAACCATAAACGAGTCATCACTTCGGGAAAAGAAACAGGAATTAAAAAAGCTGGAGCGGGCTCTGGAAAATGCCGAATCTGAGAAGTTCGGAATATGCACAAAGTGTGGAAATGAGATCCCATTTGGCCGGCTCGAATACATGCCCCATACTACCCGTTGTGTAAATTGCGTGGGGTGATCTCACTTTAGGTTTTAATGAGTTGGAATGACGATTGGCTTGGAAGGAGCTGGGTTTTATAAAAATATTATACGATAGCTAACATTTCGTCATCCCCGTGAAGACGGGGATCCAATTGTAGCCACCATTTCTGTGGAAGAACTAATATCAATACTTCAAAACAACTCCGAATTTCATTCCAAAAATTACCGTTGTAACGTTGATGTTTGCACATTATATTTGAAGGCAATTCTATCATCTACAATCAGCTACCATGAGCACCTCTACAACTACAAAAACCGAGCTTTCGGTTTGGCAGGAACTACGCAATAACATCTTTGAAACAGAAGTCTGGATGCGAACGCAGATCAAAGAATTTCTGGATGAATTCGGCATCACCCAAAAACAACTCGCCATTCTTCGTATTCTAAAGGCCGCCAACAACGAACCGATGTCAACCAAACAAATTCAGCAGCATATGGTTGATAAAAGATCGGATACTTCTCGTATGGTAGATCGACTTATCGATAAGGAGCTGGTTAGAAAGCGCCAGGACCCAGATGATGGTCGGTTAGTACAGGTATTCATTAAGTATGAAGGACTTCGCCTGATCGCAAAAATTGATGATAGGTTGCATGAGCTTGATGAGCAATTCTCGTTGCTTAGCGAAGAGGAAGGTTCTCAGCTAAACTCCTTGCTTGAAAAAGCCCGAACGTAATATAACGTCAATTCGATATAAGGAAACCTGTTTTATTCATTGAAAGGTCATTTCGCTGCGAATGCCCGAAATCTTATTGCTTTACAGGAATCAATAACTGATTGTATGGCTACATTTAGATTCCCGGCTTCGCGGGAATGACTACAACCACTATTTCTTAGCCTGTTAAGCTTATTTCTTATATGTTAATATAGGCTCAAATTTCGGTGTTGTTTCTAATGCTGCTTCAGGTTACAATCCGTAACCAACAAATGAATGGAGAAGGCAGATGAAACATGCGATAAACTGGTTTGAAATACCCGCAGTGGATATAAAACGTGCTCAGAAGTTTTACGAGCAGATCTTTGACTATGAGATGCAGCCACTGGATGTAGGCGATGAACTTCAGATGGTTATGTTTCCAGGTGAGCCGGACGGGGTGAGCGGTAGCCTAGTAATGAGTGAAGATTCATATAAACCCAGCGAAACATATGGTCCTTTATTGTATATGAATGCGAACCCTGATCTCCAATTAGTGCTGGACCGGGTGGAAGAAGCAGGTGGAAAGATATCTATTGCTAAGCGACTGATTAGCGAGGAAAATGGCTACATGGCTGTCATCATCGATTCGGAGGGCAATCGAATTGCCCTTCATTCCTTTGAGTGATTAGCAAAAGGTCTTGCTATGTTGTTTCTTTTGTAGCTCATATTTTTTGAATTGGAAAAAGGAAATAGTTCAACTATTGGCAAGAACCTGTGTCCCTCCGGAGGGACTGCACAATCAGCTAGCTGATTGTGCAGGGAGGAGAGTCAGGAATGACTAACAAAATAAAGTATCGACTCCAAAAACAGGTTCAAAAAGCAACGTTGCTTTTAAATCTGTAAAACTACTACCTGTAAAACTCTTTATTCTTTACCTGAACCGAAGCTGCATAGTAAGCCGCACCCACAATGCTGGCACTATTCAATAGACTGGCGGCTTTAAACTTTGTTTTGATCTTTATGTAAGGAAACGTTTTATCGGCTTTTTGAGAAAGTTGCCCACCAAGAATAAAAAGGTCGGGATGGAAAAGTCGTTCATACTGTTCAAGAGCCAGTTGCAATCGCTTACCCCAGGTTTTTTTACGAATTCCTTCTTCCTTCCGGACCCGGTTTGAGGCTCGCTCCTCAATACTGATCCCTTTGATTTCGATCTGCCCCAGTTCTGTATTGGGTACCAACATTCCATCAATAAAAAGGGATGAGCCAATACCGGTTCCAACCGTAAGCACGATCACGGTTCCGCGCTGTTCTTTGCCGACACCAAAGGTCATTTCAGCTAAGCCGGTGGCATCGGTGTCGTTGATCACACTGACGTTACAACCCGAGATCTCAGAAAATAAATGATCGGCATCGGCATCAACCCAGCCCTGATCCATACGGGTTGTAGAAAGAACAATGCCTTTACTTGTGGCAGCGGGAAAAGCACATCCTATAGGGCCATCCCAGTCAAACTTCTTCACAACCTTGTGTAACTTGGAGATCAGCTTATGTGGACGGGTATCCTCAATTTTATCCGTGGTGTGTTTTTTGGAGATGATCTCTCCCTTTTCGGTATCCACGATGGCCCCTTTAATGCCATAACTCCCAATGTCGATTCCTAATACTTCCACGGCTGATTTTGAATGCTAATTCAAGCCAAACATAGTGAAATTTTTCTTTGCTGCATAGTGGAAAGAAGGTGCTTTATTTTTGTACTGTGTGCTGTGACTCTCGTTTCTCCCAACGATGATACCTCCTGCTCGTTCCGTTGCCAAATGCTAAACTGAGGCTCTGACTCAAACTGAAAATTGAGAAGTATGTATTAGCTGTCGGAGTTCAAACGATTTTATTGTTCGAGTCCCGAGATTTTGTAGCAAAAAACTTATCGGTTCATCAGCCAGATATATAAAAAAAGCGTGGCTCAAACGAACCACGCTTTAAATATCATCGAAATAAACTTCCTGAATGAAGAAAGATCACTCGGCAAAATCCGGTAAAAGCTCCAAGAACTTGGCCGAGGTTTTGATGCCGCGGTGGAAATCCTTCACAGAGAAATTCTCGTTCGGGGAGTGAATGGCATTGCTGGTCAACCCAAAACCCATGAGGATGGATTCAACACCCAGCACGCGTTTGAAATCCGCTACAATTGGGATGGAACCGCCTTCCCGGGAAAACAGAACTTCCTTATCATATACTTCTTCAAAAGCTTTGGCACCGGCTTTTAATCCGTAAAAATCCAGGTCGGTAACGGCAGGGTGACCTCCGTGATGCTCCGTAACTTTCACTTTAACCGTATCAGGCGCAATCGATTCTACATGCTTTTTGAAAAGCTGCGCGATCTCTTTTGGTTCTTGATTCGGTACTAGACGCATGCTCACTTTGGCATTGGCTTTGGATGGAAGCACCGTCTTGGCACCTTCTCCCTGATAGCCACCCCAGATTCCGTTTACATCTAAAGTTGGTCGGGCCGAGGAGCGCTCGAGAGTTGTATATCCTTTTTCGCCATGAACGGATTTGATATCCAGTGATTTTTTGTAGGCGTCTTGATCAAAAGGAAGTTGAGCAAAAGCTTTACGGTCGGCTTCGGTCAATTCCACTACGCTGTCGTAAAAACCGGGAATTTGGATCACGCCGTCTTCGTCTTTCAGCTTGGCAATAATTTCACATAAAACATTAGCGGGATTTTCAACCGCTCCGCCATACACGCCGGAGTGCAGGTCGCGATTTGGTCCAACCACTTCTACTTCCATGTAGGCCAATCCACGAAGGCCGTAGGTGATGGAAGGCTGATCTTCTCCGAACATGGCGGTATCAGATATCAACACCATGTCGCATTCCAGCAGGTCTTTGTGTTCTTCCAAAAATGGAACGAGGTTTGGCGAGCCAATTTCTTCTTCACCTTCCAGAATAAATTTCACGTTTACCGGAAGTTCCTGACCCGTTTTTTTGTAGGATTCTACCGCTTTTACGTGGGTAAAAGCTTGTCCCTTATCGTCACTGGCACCACGGGCGTAGATCAATCCGTCTTTGATGGTGGGCTCGAAAGGAGGTGTATCCCAAAGATCATCAGGATCGGAAGGCTGTACATCATAGTGACCGTAAATGAGGACAGTGGGTTTATCATCATGTGGACAGTGTTCGGCATAAACGATGGGATTTCCGGGTGTTTCAAAAGTTTCAACCCGTTCTAATCCTAAACTATTTAGTTGATCCGCTAGAAATTGAGATGCCTTTTTGATCTCATCTTTTTTGGTTGAATCGGTACTTACGCTGGGGATGCGCAGCAGTTCAAATAGTTCTTCAACAAATTTGTCTTTATTCTGATCTATATATTCCTGAGATGTGCTCATAAATGTATTTAATGATTTCTTATTTATTCCATAACCATGTGCAAAATACGGACTCTGAAGAAGAACTTCCGCAAGTGATATTGTAGCTTATAGTTTCTTTACACCTTCGTTGCGGATCCACCCGAACTGGCCGTTCCCAAGACGAACGTATAGCCAGTTTTCCACGTCATTGCTTTTCCAGTTGTCAACGGTGAGGTCGTACCCTTCATAAGCGATACTGACCAAGGTGCCCTCTGGGTTGGAGGTTTCATACACGCGCTGGGAATTATCAACCAATACGGCGTGATGGTACCGCTGATCTACATAATCCGCATAAAAAGCGAGTCCGCCCACCACAGTTCCGGCAATAATGAGTGAGATGATAAAAGACGAATATGAAGAAAATTGGAAGGAGCCAAACCAGCAGCCATACAGCAGAATCAAACCGGATAAAGTGAGTAGAAACCCAAGCACGAAAAGCCCGGAAGCTCCGGGCACGGTATTGATCCATTCAACAGCACGATCCCACGGCAGTTTTGGTAATAGGGCGGATTGCCGGCTAAACTGAGCATTCACGTACTCAAGAGCCTGATCGGCTTGCTCCCTGGTAGTTTCAAACTCCTGGGCTTTCAGGAAGTAGTACTTTGCAATGCCCATAGAATCGAGCCGTAAAGCAGTGATTCCCATATTCAAATACAAAGCTCCGGACTCTTGTCCCGTTGCAGAAACAGAACGATAACGGTTCAATGCTTCATTCAGCTCACCTTCTTGCAGCAAGGTATTGGCTTCATCAAATATAGCCTGCGGAGATTGTTGGGCAATGGCCGGTTGTACGACAAAGAACAGCAGGGATAAAAAGATAAATAATCGGGTCATACCAGTTTCCCAAGGTCTTTGAGGATTTTCCGGGTTTTATTGAGATCGTTTTCCAGATTTTGGGCTGAGACATTCGGCGCATAGGCTATAGATTCGCACCGATCGAGAATCCTTTTTAGTTCTGAAGTAAGCTCGGCATCCCCAAGTTGCTCAACTTTTGCAATGATGTCCCGGTTAGAAAGTCCGGCCGGAGGAAGATCAAGTTTATCGGTTATAAACTGTATCAAAGTCTTTTCGATCAGGTAGTATCCTTGCTTTATATCGGAGGTCTCTTCGATCTTAGCCAGCGTTTCTTCTGCTTTTTTGAAGGCCGTTCTGGATCGTGCAAAAGCCGTATCCGTGTTCATGCGATCTGTGTATTTCTTATATCCGAAAGCAGCTGCTGTAATGAAAAGGGGAAGGATTATGAGGATCCAGATCCATGTCTTCTGATGCAATGGAGTTTGGGCCGAGGAAGTCCACTGCGCGAGACCGGTGATGGGTTTCACCTGAAATTCAACATCCTGTACATCAACCGGTGTGGCCTCGGGATCCCGTTCTGCAGTAAAACTCAAAGCCGGTAATGTGATGCGTTTGTAGCTGCTGGAAGAGGGATCGAAATAGGCAAGATTTGCTTCCGGGATGGTGTAGGTCCCATCATTCCGGGCGATCAAAATATCGGTAAAGATCCGCGTGCCCGATATCTGTCGGTTTTGCCGGTTGATGGTAGAACTTTGCTGGGGGTTATATTTTTCCAGCGCTTCCGGATAATCATACTCAGGTTTGTTGATAAGCGGCACATTTCCACTGCCTGAAATGCGTGTCGTAATTTCGATGCTTTCCCCCACCATGGCTTCTCTTGGGGTGATGGATCTCGAAATCTCAAAATCTCCCACAGCTCCAATAAACTCCGCATCAGCAAGAGAAGGCAACGGTTCCGCATTAATGGTCACGGGGACAGATTCCACTTTCATGCGCTCTTGCCCAAAACCAAATCCAAAGGGATCTGAGCTTCGTTGTTGGCGTACCGAGAGGGTAAGTTCAAAAGGACTCAGGGTCAATTCGCCGGATTTTGTGGGGAACAGGGCATATTGGATCAGGTTGGCTTTTTGATAACGCACTCCGTTTACGATAGTGGATGAAGCCTGGGCACGCTGGGGATATTGCAATTCCTCTTTCCAAAAACCTTCCGCTTTCCATCCCGGTGTGGGTTGATAGGAAGAGATCTCAATTCCATTTTTGAAATAGAGCACCACATCGATCACTACTTGTTCACCTACAACGGGAGTGTCGGTATTCGGTTCAAGCCGTACATAAATATCGGGAGCGCGTTCGGCTTCCTGCTGATCAACGGTAGCGGGATCAAGAACGGTAAAGTTTAGGGTGTTGGACTGATATTGCTGGCCGTCAATTTCGACTTCAAAAGGCGGAGCGGTATAATCACCGGGTTCCTGAGCAATGAAAACGTACCCAAAGGTGTAGGTGATCTTGGGAGTGTTGTTTTCGAGTACGTACTTGGTGCCGCGTGAAGTGCTTCCGCGCATCCATCGTAATCCCTCGATCTCAGGCGGGGCAGGCTGACTCACAGAACCTATGGAAGTCCCCGTTATGGCAAGTTCGATCTGAACCTGTTCGCCGGAATAGATATTGGTCTCTGAGATTGAGGCATCCACCTGCAGGCTTTGCGAGAAGCCGGATTGGGCCCCAATAAGTAAAAATAAAAAAGGGAGAAAAAACCGGAATTGATTACCAATCTTTTTCATGCTTGGCGCTTCCGTCTGTTTTTTTCTTTTTGAATTCCTTCAGTAACTCTTTTTCCTTCTGAGCGAGTGCCTGCAAGATCTTTTCGGCATCTTCCTTGCTGATCTTCTGCATATCCATATCCTCAGGATTCATTTCTTCGGGAGTTTCTTCACTTTGATCTTGTCCCTCTTGCTGTTGCTGATCCTCGTTTTGCTCCTGCTTATCCTGTTCGTCTTGCTGCTGCTCTTGTTGCTCCTGATCTTTTTGCTCTTCCTGCTCCTGCTGGTTTTGCTGATCCTGATTCTGTTGTTGCTGCTGTTGTTGATCCTGTTGCTGTTGCTGGCGCTCCTGTTCCTCCTGTAGCTTTTGCATGAGCGCATTCAGCTTTGGATCGTTGGGATATTGCTGCAAGCCGGTTTGCACTTCCTGCATCGCTTGTTGCAGATCCGCATTAATAAAAGACTGAGCTCCATTGTGGAAATACCTGTCAGCCGTTTGGCTAAAAGCAGTGATCGTCAGGACACTGAATAAAAGCGTTAGGAATATTTTTTTCATAGCATCAATTATTGGTGTCAATGTCTGCAACATTTCCGGTTCGTTCGATGAAATCTCTGAAGGCCTGCACGGTTTCGTCGGCTTCAAGAGCACGCTGCATAAGGTTGTAAGCCTCGTTGTATTTTTGTTGTTCCACCAGTTTTTCGGCCTGTTTCTTCATGGCAAGGGCATACTCGCTTGGTTCCGGCGGCGGCTGATTTTCCTGGTCCTGCTGCTCTTCCTGATTTTCTTCTTCTTTCTCAATTTCAACCAGCGACCGTTCGTAGTTATGCTTGGCATCCTGATCAGTTGGATTCAATTTAAGGGCATTCTTGAAGTGTGATGCCGCCGGTTTCCACTTAGCTCTTTCAGCCAGTAAAGTTCCGATATTATATTCCGCTTTCGCTTTTTCTTCGGGAGATTCAACCAGGGACCGGTATTCCATAAAAGACTGGATGGCATCTTCCACTTTATCCTGTTTAGCCTGCGCATTTCCCAGGTTAAAGTAGAGTTTCGCGTTATCCGGATCCTGTTCAATAGCCGAAAGGTAGAGTTGCTCAGCTTCCTCGTAATTGCCGTTTTCGTAAGCCTCATTGGCTTTACGTCCATCATTCACAGCAGAAGCGGTGAGCAGAAGAAAAAGAGCGATATATGAAAATAGTCGGATCAAGATCTAATCAAGGTTTTCAGCTAAGGCGATGGTTTCATCGTCCATCAGCATATTGGTGAATACGTTGTTAACGTCGTCGTTGTCTTCAAATTTCTCCATCATCTTCAGGTTCTTGATGGCAGTCTCTTCATCCACTTTTGTTTCCGTCACAGCCTCACGAATAAGAGTTGCTGACTCAATTTCAAGATCAGCCTCTTCCAGGCGGGACCGTACGTCAAAAAGTTCTTCGCGTTCGGTATAAACTACAAACATTTCGTCGTCGGTGTTCACATCAATAGCACCGGCATCAATGGCATTCAGCATAAATTCTTCGTCATCCAAACCTTCGGAAGGCACCTGAATCATACCTTTTTGCTCAAACATGTAACCAACGGATCCATTGGTTCCCATATTACCTCCGTGTTTGGTAAAAATATGACGGATGTCGCTTACGGTCCGGTTGTTGTTGTCGGTAGTCACTTCAATAAAATAGGCGATACCCCCGGGGCCGTATCCTTCAAAAGTAGCCTCTTCGAAGCTGGCTCCCTCCGTGTCTTCTCCGGTGCCGCGTTTTATAGCGCGTTCAATATTATCCTTTGGGACATTATCGGCCTTGGCATTATCAATAGCCAGAGAAAGCCGTGGATTTCCATCTACATCGCCGCCGCCTTCACGAGCTGCAACGGTAATTTCTTTGATGTGCTTGGTGAAGATCTTTGAGCGTTTTTTATCTTCTTTCGCTTTTTTGTGGCGAATGTTCGCCCATTTCGAATGTCCAGCCATAGGAGTTTTTTCAAATAAATTTTTGTGAAGTTACAACTCACTAATATACAAAATTGAACACTTCAATTAGAACCGCTGAAATGCTTTTTTATGTGATCTGTACATACATCCGAAAAGGAGTTATCTCGGGGAAACCAATCTGTTAAAGAGTGTGTTTGGTTGCTAATCACATTCTAATAATGTGTATTTTGCAGTAATTATATATGAACGGAATCATTTAGGATGAATATAGGAATTGTTTGTTATCCCACTTTTGGCGGAAGTGGAGTTGTAGCTACCGAGTTGGCAAAAACCCTGGCTAAGAACGGTCATAACATTCATATGTTAAGTTATGCCCGTCCCGCCCGGCTCGATACCCTGGAAACCGGAATCACCTATCACGAAGTTTCGATCAATTCCTATCCGCTGTTCGACTATCCGCCCTATGCTCTTGCATTGGCTTCGCAAATGGTGAATTTGATCGAGTACGAAGACCTGGATCTTTTGCATGTTCATTACGCACTGCCTCACGCCACCAGCGCATATCTGGCCAAACAAATTATGGCAGAGCGTGGGATCAACGTTCCGGTGGTAACCACATTACACGGAACAGACATCACCCTGGTGGGCCGGGACCCCAGCTACAAGCACGTGGTGGAATTCTCCATCGATAAAAGTGATGGCGTAACCGCAGTCTCCGAATATCTGAAGAAAGAGACCTACGACCATTTTGATATTGAACAGGATATCAAAGTAATTCCGAATTTTATTGACTTGGATCGGTTCCAGAAATCAAATAAAAGTCATTTCAAGAAAGCGATCTGTCCCAATGATGAGAAAGTGGTCGTTCACGTATCCAACTTCCGAAAAGTAAAGCGTGTACCCGAGGTAGTAACAGTATTTTCAAAGATCCTGGAAGCGGGAATTGAAGCAAAATTATTGTTGGTGGGAGATGGTCCCGATCGGCAAAAAGCCGAACAGCAATGTCGGGATCTGGGAATTTGTGACCATGTTCGTTTCCTTGGAAAACTGGAGCAAGTGGAAGAAGTGCTTTCGATTGCTGACCTGTTTCTCATTCCCTCAGGGTCGGAAACTTTCGGACTGGCGGCTCTGGAAGCTATGAGTTGCAGCGTTCCCGTCATCAGTTCAGATATAGGCGGACTCCCGGAGGTGAACATTCACGGAGAAACCGGCTACCTGTGCGACCTGGATGATGTGGATTGCATGGCCGATTATGGAGTCAAGATCTTGAGTAACCCGAAGCTTCATCAACAAATGGCTGATAATGCCCGAAAACAGGCCGAGCGGTTCAATCAGGATGAGATCGTAAAACAGTACGAGCAGTTTTATGAGGAAGTGAGCAAGCGCCTGAAAGAAAGATCTGAGTCTGCTTCCGTTTCGTGATTTATAGTACAGATTGGTCCAAGCGGACGCTTGAACCAGTTTGGGGGAGGCTTGAGCCAGTTTGGGTTGGACACCTTTATCTGTTCGAGCATTGCAATAGAACACGGATGACGTAGATCTATGTAAAATTGCCGGATCCATGTTATTCGCGCTCCATTTACCTCTCAGGCCATTCCTTTTCTATTTCTGAGGGCTTCAGATAACAATTTTTTTGAAAGTGTTTTTGGAACACTTATAATCATTTCAGAAAACTATCTGCACTACTCATATAAATGGAGTTAAAGAAATGAAAAAGCTCTCCTTGTTTTTGATGAAGGCTGTGGCCGTTAGCTTGTTGATCAGCACTTCTTCCGTTGCACAATTTGCACTTTCTGATCTTCCTGATTGGGAAAATCCCCAAACTATTGGGATCAATAAAGAACCCGCACGTGGTATATTTGTACCCTATGGAAATGTGGAAACAGCATTGGCAAACAACGGACTTCACTTTGAGTCGCCGTATCATCAATCGCTGAATGGCAACTGGAAATTTCATTGGTCAGAAAATCAATCCCGAAAACCGGAAAATTTCTTTGAGCCTGCATTCGATGTAACGGACTGGGACGAAATTGAAGTGCCTGGAACCTGGCAGATGCAAGGTTACGACCTGCCGATCTATCTGAACTGGATCTATCCGTTTGTGGAATATATGGGAGGCGAACAAAAGCCGCCGCGGGTCTCGAAAGAATACAATCCCGTTGGGTCATACCGCACAACATTTGAAGTGCCGGATAACTGGGACGGCCGCCAGACCTTCATTCATTTTGGCGGGGTGAAAAGTGCCTTCTACCTTTGGCTGAATGGCGAAAAAGTGGGTTACAGTGAAGGAAGTATGACGCCTGCCGAATTCAACCTGACTCCATTTATGAAGAAAGGGGAAAATACGCTGGCAGTGGAAGTCATTCGCTGGTCGGATGGAGCCTGGCTCGAAACACAAGACATGTGGCGGTTTTCAGGGATCTACCGGGATGTGTTCCTGTACTCCATGCCGGAGGTATATATTCAGGATTTCACCGTAAATGCAGGATTAGATCGCGACTATCATCACGGCGAGATGGAAGTGGAAGTAGAGGTTCGAAATAACAGCGATGAGTTCATCCCAAAACAAAAAGTGGAAGTACAGTTGTATGATGCAGAAAACAATCTGATCTCTTCGCGGGAAGAGGAGACCATCAACGATTTTCCAATTGGCACTCATAACAGAGCGGTCACCTTCTCAACCATCGAAAATGTAAATAAGTGGACCGCAGAAACGCCGTATTTGTACACGGTGGTGATCATCCTGAAAGATGAAAACGGGGCTGTCAGGAATGTGGCCCGGAGTACGGCCGGATTCAGAACGGTGGAGATCAAAGACCGGATGTTTTTGGTGAATGGGAAGCCGGTTAAACTAAAAGGAGCGAATGTCCACGAGCACGATCCTTATAAGGGAAGAACGGTGGATCTGAAATGGATCGAAGAAGACATAAGACTTATGAAGGAAAGTAACTTCAACTCCATGCGGATGGCGCATTATCCGCATCATCGGTATTACTATGATCTGGCGGATAAATACGGCTTGTATGTAATTGACGAAGCAAATGTGGAATCTCACGGAATTTCGTTTTATCGGGAAACCCTGCCCGGTGGCGACCCGATCTGGCAGAATGCCATCATAGATCGTGCCCGAAGTATGGTGGAGGCGAATAAAAATCATCCCTCTATTGTGATATGGTCGTTAGGAAATGAAGCCGGTGCCGGTGAAAATTTTGAGATCATGGCGGCTTATATCCGTGCGCTGGATTCTGAAAGACCTATTCATTATCACCACATGAATTCCGTAGCGGATGTGATGAGCTACATGTATCCATCGGTAGGATTGCTCGAGTCAGAGCTGAATAATCCGAATATCGGGAAGCCGATCATGTTGTGTGAGTTTGCACATTCAATGGGGAATTCCACCGGAAACATGGATGAATATGCCGAGCTCATGAAGAAAAACAACAACTTCTTCGCCATGTATATCTGGGACTGGGTGGATCAGGGGCTCTATCTGGAAGATGAAAATGGGAGAATGTATTGGGCATATGGCGGCGATTTTGGGGATGATCCAAACGATGGAAATTTTAATTTTAACGGACTGGTATTTCCTGATCGCCAACCTCAGCCGGCGCTTAAACAAGTGAAATACTCGTATCAATTTGTGGATTTTGAGCCGGCAGATCTCAGGGAAGGAGAACTGTTTCTGCACAACAATTACCTGGACTTCAACCTGAGTAATTTTGTATTGAACTGGAATTTACTTGAAGATGGTGAGGCAGTTCAATCCGGAACGGTTGAGTCGTTGGATATTGAGTCCGGCAGACGTGGTCAGGTTAAAATTCCCATTCAAAAACCGGAACTTAGTCCCGGCAGGGAATATCACCTAAGTGTGAGCCTAAATCTGAAAGAAGATGTGATCTGGGCAGACAAAGGATATGAAGCTGCCATCGAACAATTTGAAATGCCTTATGGAGTCATGCCTGCACCGGTACTCTCGGATGAAAATGTGTCGGATGTTGAAATGACCGAATCCGATGAAGTAATTTCGGTAAGCTCTTCTCAATTCAAGGCAGAAATATCTAAAACTAATGGAGCGCTTATCAAATATGAGGTTGGAGGGAATTCTTTACTTGATGCTCCGCTCGGCCCCAATTTCTGGCGGGCCACCACCGATAATGATAACGCCGGCTGGGGTGATGCTCTCGATCCATGGAAAGAAGCTGCCGGTCGCCGAACGGTTACAGATATTGAGACGGGAGCACATTCGGTGAAAATAGAAGCGGATCTACCCGTTGGGGATTCCAGAATTGTAATCACCTATGCGTTCCTCGGAAATGGAGCCGTTCATGTAGAGTATGATCTGTATCCGGTTGGAACTGATATTCCGGTGGCCATTCCCAAAGTGGGCATGCAGATGCAAATTCCTGGGAATTATTCTACGATGAGCTGGTTTGGCCGCGGACCGGAAGAAAGTTATGCCGACCGAAAAACCGGGATCAATCTCGGAACTTATTCGGGACAAATTGATGAATTATGGGTTGATTACCCGGTTCCACAGGAAAATGGCAATCGTACCGATGTTCGCTGGGCAGCGTTCACAAATGAGGCAGGAAATGGATTCATCGCTGTTGCAGATGAAGTAATTAACGTTAGCGCGTGGCCGTACACTTTGAATGAACTTCAGGACTCCGATCACATGAACCAGCTTCCCCGAAGCGATTTTTATACGGTGAATCTTGATCTTGCTCAACAGGGAGTCGGTGGAACAGATACGTGGTCGGGACATGCTCGTGCTTTGGAAGCCTATCGCTTACACACCAACCAAAGTTATCATTACGGCTTTAGCCTGATCCCTTATTCCTCGGAAATGGGTAAACCGGGGAATATGGCAAACTTCAGCTTTCCTGAAATAGATTGAAAAAAAAAAAGCCCGATCTCCATAAAGATCGGGCTTTAAATACGGTTAATACTTCTAAATACTATGCCAGTACTTTAGAAACTTCGTCAGCAGCTTCTTTCAACAGAACAGCTGAAATCACATTCAGATCGCTGTTGTCGATGATCTCCTTGGCTTCCTCAGCGTTGGTTCCCTGTAGACGAACGATGATAGGCACGCCTTTCACTTTTTCAGCAATTTCAGGATCCTTCACGGCTTCAATAACACCATTGGCCACACGATCGCAGCGAACAATTCCGCCAAAGATATTGATGAGGATCGCTTTTACATTCTTGTCTTCCAGGATAATGCGGAATCCGTTTTTCACGGTTTCAACATTGGCTCCACCGCCTACATCCAGAAAGTTGGCAGGTTCGCCACCGGAAAGCTTGATGATATCCATGGTCGCCATCGCAAGTCCGGCACCGTTTACCATACAACCTACGTTACCATCCAGTTTGATGTAGTTCAGGTCGTATTTTTGAGCTTCAAGTTCTGCTGGATTTTCCTCAGACTCGTCCTTCAGTTCTGCCAGATCTTTGTGGCGGTACAAAGCGTTGTCGTCAAAAGTCACCTTGGCATCCAGGGCATATACTTCATTATCTGGCGTTACGATCAGCGGGTTGATCTCAAACATATTGGAATCTGTTTCCTGATATGCATTATACAGTGCATGAATGATCTTGATACCGTTTTTCAGCGCTTCGCCTTCCAGTCCAAGTTCAAAAGCAATACGTCGCGCCTGATTAGGCTGAAGATCCATACCCGGCTCAACCCACTCTTTTACAATTTTCTCAGGCGTTTCTTCAGCTACTTTCTCGATCTCAACGCCACCTTCAGTAGAGGCCATGATCACATTTTTGCTTACTGCTCGGTCAAGCAAGATCCCTACATAAAATTCAGATTCGATATCCACACCGTCGGTTACATACAAGCGCTGTACCAGCTGACCTTCTTCTCCGGTCTGAACCGTCACGAGTACATCACCAAGAAGGTTTTCTGCAGCTTCTTTGACTTCATCAATGGTTTTGCAGAGCACAACGCCTTTGGCATTGTTCTTTTTGGTGCGGCCTTTTCCTCGTCCACCGGCATGGATCTGGGCTTTCACAACAAAAAGTGAAGCTCCTTCTTCCTTCAGTTTTTTAGCGGCTTCAACCGTTTCTTCTACGGTAGTGGTAGCAATTCCGGCAGGAACAGCTACGTTGTATTTTTGGAGAATTTCTTTGGCTTGATACTCGTGTATTTTCATGGATACCTATTTAGTATTTAAAGCATTTTTTCAGGGTGCCAATAATACCGAGAATAGGAGCTAAAAGAAAGGAGGGAAGGGATTCTTTACAACTGTGTATATATGGGCTTTTGAATAATGGAGCCTTGGTTGGTTTTTGTGAAAAGATTAATATGACTCTATATAATTCCCTTTGGTATTTACAACCAACAAACGCTAACTTTAGCGCGCACACTCAACGAAGGTAAATACGCTTGAAGAAAGCCAAAATCATGATACCCGAAGATCTGGATCGCGTTTACCTGCGATTTGCCCATCAGTTTTTGGAGGGGTATGATGATGTTTCCCAACTCGCCATCATAGGTATGCAGACCCGCGGAGTGTATATGGGAAAACGCATCCTCAAAGAAATCAAGGCATCGTTTGATGCAGACATTGATTTTGGCGTACTCGATGTTGCCTTCTATCGGGATGATTATCGCTCCAAATTCAAAATGCCGGAAGTGAAAGTCACCGAAATTCCCTTCGATCTGTATGACCGGGACATCGTATTGGTAGATGATGTACTATATACGGGAAGAACCGTGCGTTCGGCCATGGAGGCACTGATGTCGTACGGAAGACCGAGAAGCATAAAATTTTGTTGTATGATCGATCGCGGGCACCGTGAACTTCCAATTTCTGCAGATTACATGGGGCAATACATTCCTACGTATGAAAATGAAGAGATCCGGCTGAAAGTGAAGGAGCTGGATGGCGAAGATGCCGTGTATATCGTAGAAGTAGAGGAGGGCGATGATGAGTAAAAAACCATCCGAAGAATATCCCTTCAATCAAAAGCACCTGCTGGGCCTGGCCGACTATTCCGCAGAAGATATTTTATACGTGTTGGAACAGGCTAAGTATTTCCGGGAAATATTAGACCGCCCGGTACCCAAAGTTCCTACTCTACGTGATAAAACCATCGTCAATCTTTTCTACGAAAACAGTACCCGAACCCGCCTTTCTTTTGAGCTGGCCCAAAAACGAATGGGTGCCGATGTAGTGAATTTTTCCACCAGTTCCTCAAGCACCAAAAAAGGCGAGTCGCTGAAAGATACCATTCGCAACATCAGCTCTATGAAAATTGACATGGTAGTGGTGCGGCACGAAAGTCCGGGAGTTCCACATTTTCTAACCAAATGTGTGGATGCCGCTATTTTAAATGCCGGCGACGGAGCTCACGAACATCCCACACAAGCGCTGCTGGATATGTTCACGATGCAAACCCTTCATCCAGACCTGACCGGAAAGAAGATCGCGATCATTGGGGATATCGCTCACAGTCGCGTAGTTCGGTCCAATATCATTGGGTTGAAAAAGCTGGGAGCGGAGGTCGTACTTTGTGGTCCTAAAACGCTGATGCCAATGTTTGTGAACGATATGGGGGTAGAAGTATCTTACAATCTTGAGGAAACCCTGGCCTGGTGTGATATCGCGATGGCGCTTCGCATTCAGCTCGAACGGCAAGATTCGGGCACTGAATTTTTCCCATCGCTCCGGGAATACCACGAACGATTTGGCATCAAGCTTCACCATCTAGATAAATATCCTGATTTTAAGATCATGCACCCCGGCCCCATAAACCGAGGTGTGGAGATGGAAAGCGAAGTTGCCGACAGCGACCGTGCGGTCATTTTAGATCAGGTGACCAACGGAGTAGCTGTGCGAATGGCTATTTTGTATTTGCTGAGTGGAGGCAATCGTGTATAGTACTTTTTTGAAACTGGCATATTATATTAAGCAGATAAATCCGTAGTTTTGATTTCAGCCAAACAAAAACAATCTACAACACCTATTACAAGCCAGCCTTCAGATATTAATAAAGCGCCTGGGGTTACCGTTGGTATCCCTGCACTAAATGAAGAAGATCATATCGAGAGAGTTGTATCAGGTTTTCTGGATACGGAATATCCCAATCTGGTAGAGGTCTTGGTTGCTGATGGCGGCAGCACCGACCGTACCCGTGAGATTGTAAACGAGCTTTCCCAAAAAGATCCCCGCGTAAAACTCATCGAGAATCCTGAGAGATTTCAGTCCTATGCGCTGAACCGGATGATAGAACAGGCTCAGGGAGAAATCTTCTTACGGGCTGATGGACATTGTTTATATCAGGATGATTACCTGAAAAAGAATATTGAAGTATTCCTGGAAACCGGCGCTAAAAATGTAGGGGGAGCGCAACGGTATGTGGCAGCAAATGCGGTTCAAGCCGGCACGGCTCTTGCCGTAAAAAGTTTTCTCGGAAATGGCGGAGCCAAATACATGGACGATACCTACGAAGGCTATGCCGATACCGTTTTTCTGGGATGTTTTTGGACGGAAGATCTGCGTGAAATAGGTGGTTTCAATACCAAAAATATCACGAACCAGGATTCGGAGTTGAACCTTCGCCTGATCGAGAATTTTGGAGAAAGCGTGTATGTGAGCCCTGAGATCAAAAGCTGGTACTATCCCCGGGATTCCTTCACCAAGTTATTTAAACAGTACTTCCGGTATGGTCGTGGACGCTTTCTCACGAAAGTCCTTCATCCCAAAAGTTCACCCATCCGCGGGTTGACTCCCTTTCTCTTTATTTTTTCGCTGGTCATTTATCTGATCGCCGACCTGCTAACGCAAACAAATCTCTACTTCCCATACGTAGCAGGATTTTTGGGAGCCATTGTGCTTGTTGAATCTCTTCGCGTAGGGCTTTCCAGCCACAAAGAATTCAAAAAAGAGAACTGGACCGGAGAAAAGAAAAGCCCGGGAATCCTGTCCCTTTGGTGGCATACTTCCTTTAGCGTCGTGGTTATGCAGGTGGGGCATTTTAGTGGGTTTCTATATCAGTTTCTTCGCAAGGCTTTTTTGAGGGTAAAAGGGTGGTAATCACCACAAATTGTAAAATCTCAAAGCTTCTCTATGAGAAAATTTATATCTCAAGAATCAGGGAATAAATATCAAGCTTTTCTGGATGTCATAAATAACGAGCCTTTCAGTATTAGTGACATTGATCACCAATCACTCCTTGAGTTTTTGAATTTTGGTAGTTTTTATTTTGAGAATACATTACTAAAGGGGATAAGAAAACGGTTCACCCATCAGATCTTCAGTCTTGATATTGTTAATGGGTTTGTTGAGGAAAGCCAAGAATCTGATAATCCTATGCAATGGGAGGACATCGATGATCCGTTTAGTACTTTTTTAGATTTTTTTGAGCAAAGGGTGCATCACCTGAGAGATAAAAAGATCTCAGTAGATCTTACAGGCGGGATTGATTCCAGGCTCCTTGCAACTGTACTTAAACATTTTGGGGTGCATTTTGATACGGCTTTTTCATTGAATTCTGGAGATGCTCAAGAAGCCAAGATCGTAAAACAGGTAGCAGATTGCTTAGGTGTTGATCTGTATATCCTTGAATCGGATGACATTCAAACTGAAGAAGAACTTGACGATTTATTTAGGCTATCTGATGGTCTGTGGGATTTGTTAAAATTAAAATCATTAAAGGACAATCAGTCTTGGCGACAGGAAAATGGGTATGATTTAATTATTACAGGAGTGGGAGGAGAGCTTTATAAGGATTTTTGGTGGCAACAGGATTTTCCCTTTTATAACAGAAATAACGCTGATTTAGAAAAGCTTATATCAATGAGAATGTATCCTGCCCAAATAGATGAAAATTGGTTTGGTGCTAACCTTCAAAAGCAGTTTAAAAATTATCAAGCTGAATTTAGAAAGAAACTTCAACCGTTTGTACGGAAATCAAATACGAGAACCTACGACCAAATCTATTACCACGTACGTATCAAAGAGCAAGTTTCTATTTTATCGAATATTACATCTCAGTTTGTGGATACATACTCTCCGTTATTGGAGCCAGAATTATTGAAAATTGGCTATAATTTACCTCGTAAAAAAAGGTTTTTTAACCAATTTCATCGAGAGGTTATAACCAGGATAAATCCAGAAGTAGCAAAGATAAAGACCACCGAAGGAAATATTTCGGTATCTGCTGATTTATCAGATAAGCTTTTGGACATAAAAAACTATGGTTTGCATAAAACGAAAAGTTTAGTTCGAAAATTGAGGAGCTCCCAAACAAGAGAACAAGTTAAGAACGATTTAAAGTCATTTGACCTGCAAAAGCGTTACCAAGAAGCACTAATGGTTTTAAGAGAAGCTGGATTTATTTCTAACCAGATTCCCAAGAATCATCAAAAAATTGGAAAGAAAATTGTTGGCAGATTAATTACGTTGGCGGAGGTTGTGAAAAAAATAGGATAGCTTTCTAAGTAAGAATGATTTATGATTCTAATTATCCCGAGAATACATTTTTTCGACCACCGTATACTTATCTCCTAAACTATCAGGATGGGTGCTTAAACGAATTTGATAAAAAGTGATTTCAGCAATATCCTGAGGAGATTGTTCAAAATCAGATAAAAAAGCAGCTATTAATGGCTGGTATTTGGTTGAATCACGGTTTGAACTGTTAATGATGTTTTGCATGTATCCCCTGAGTCTTGCACCACTCGATCCGAATTCTTCCTTAAAATGTTCATTTAAAAGAGGGATGGTAGAAGCAACAAGAGTTCCTTCGTTGTCATAACCTTTAATCAATATACTGGGAATCGTTGATGATTCAAGAGAGGCAAATGTTGGGTAAAGGGCAAAAGGCCAGGTTTTGATTAACAGAGATCCTGTGATCAAATATCCAGCTATAATAACTATTCCCGTAAATTTAAGCCCCTTTTTATAAAAGGTAGATTGTGAATTTTTAGAACCTGTGAAATTCAGGTCGAGAGGTAAGCTAGCCAGTATTTGTTGCCAAGGCAGAAAGGCAACAAACATAACCATAGTACTGGCGAATAAAATATGCATGAAAATGTCAACGAATAGATGAAATGTAAAAGCCAAGATTAAGAAGAAGGCCCTGGTTTTTTTGAAGAATATTCCAAAGAGAAATCCAAGTTCAAGTATAAGTGTAGAAAAAGCACCTGATTGATACAGAAAAGGATAACGGTCAATTCGAATAGAAGGGGTCCATGCGCCAATATCGAGCCATTTGGAATGCATTTTTAGCATCAAGTTATCACTAAAAGCCCACTCAAAGCCTGAAAATGTAAACTTCCAAATTCCAGGGAAAAAGTATCCTAACCCGATCAATATCATGATCAAATTTATTGGTATGGCGTATTTTGTGGCCTTTTCTATGTTAAATTGCGGTAGGTTTTTTCTCCAGGCATCTACCGATAAACTATCTCCTGCATTAGAAAAACTCATGATGACAAGCGTATGCCACAAAATATGGTAACTATCGATTTTGCCAAAAAATTGAGGAATACCCATTACAAATAAGCCGGTAATTGTAGCTCCAATAATCATGTAGCGGGTATAAAAGCCTATCAATCCACCTATACAAAATGTGGTGAACAGTACACTGAGTGTGGAAGAAACGATGGGCTGAATTAAAAATGCGGCTAATGAATCGGGCCAACCAAGTGGAGGAGATAAGGAATCAGTTCCTAAATGACTTAGTTCACTAATGGAAACAGGGAAATTAATGTATAAAATCAGGCTGAATACAACCACACGAAGTATCCCTAAGCTAAAGGCAGACTTCTCTTCGTTGAAAAATGCCCGGATTACTTTGAAATTATCTTTGATAAGAACCCAGAGAAAGATAGTGGTGTAAGCAGCAAGAAAAATAAGCCGGTTTATATAAACGGGAACTTGCGACCTGTAAAAGGCTAAATTTCTAACGTCGGGATTTTTTAAGCGGTGTTGGGCAATAATTTGGTTTAGATACTCAAAAGAATCTCCCTGAAAAGCGGCCTCAACGAGAGGTAATAGAATAAATGCCTGAACTAATTTACCTGCTACTACCAATCCGGCAATAATTAAGAAAAGAGTTAGATAAGGCCTTATCTTAGTCATTCAAATATCTTTAATTTAAAAAAATTGCTGCCCTGAATGGTAGCAAAAATATGGAGAACTTTCCGCTCGTATCCGTAATAATTCCAACGCATAATCGGCTCGATTTGGTGCGTCGGGCTGTTGACTCCGTGTTGAATCAAACCTATCCTAATATTGAGATCATTGTTGTTGATGATGCTTCTGAATTAAATGTTCAGAACCACCTACCTAAAGAACCAAACATACAAGTGCTGAGAAATGAGGTGAACAAAGGAGGTTGTTTTTCTCGGAATCAGGGTATTAAAAAAGCTAAAGGGATATACATTAATTTTTTGGATGATGATGATATTTTTTTTCCAGAAAAGATTTCTAAACAAGTGGAGTGTTTCAAAGAGTCTGCAGATCCTAAGCTTGGAATGGTAACCAGCCACGCTTTGGATGAACGGTCAGGAAAGTTGATCAGGAAGTTTAATCGGGTACAAGGTAATATTTATCGGGACTTGTTGAGTTACTATGCAGTATCTGGAATTGAAACCATGCTTTTTAAGGCCGAGACAATACAAAAAATAAATGGCTTTGATGAGCAGATTCCATCCAGTCAAGAGTATGATTTACTTATCCGTTTTTCTGAGTATTACACCGTCGATTATGTGGATGAAGTTTTAAGTAAAGAATTTCGATCCATAAATCAGATCAGCCTGAATTTTGAAAAAAAGATGAGAGGAACTAAATATTTATATCAAAAACATGATAGCCGGTTTAAGGAGCAAGGGCTGCTCTTTTGGTTAAAAATGAAGATTAAGCTCAGATACTTAATGTTTCGATTTTTTGTAGGGAAGTTGTTTGGTGAGAAGTGGTATCGAAAGCTTTTGATTGAGAAATAATATTATTTCTCAGGATCTGTGAAATGCAATTTATAAGCAAGAATTGCTGTGATGGCGGCAAATTTACCTCGGGTTTGATGATTAGCATAGACGGCTGAAATATTCTGTTTGAGCCAGGTATCTGGAATCTGATGTAAATTTTGTTGATAAATTTCTGTCATCTGCTCTTGTAACAGAGAGTTAGTTTGATACCAATTATCGAACGGGTTCATTACCGCACGGTCTTTTCGAAGAATAAATCTTTTTGCGTATCCACTTAGTTTGTTAATAAGCTTCGCTATGTTAGTTAGATATTTATTTTTTGGGGCTATTCCAGCTACATCCCATTTATAATTGAACATGTAGGGATGTTTTTCTCTGATCCAGTAGAGATAAATATTTTTATTCAGCTTAAATTTTTGTGGAAGGCTTAGAAAAAAGCTCATTATGGTTTTATCATAAAAAGGAGATTGGAGGTCGATATAATGCGATATTTGTCTGTCTCCATTTAAAGTGCCATTAATAAGCCGCTGTTCAAAGGCAAATAACTCTACAGAAGATTTGTATTTACCTTTAATGGCAGGTAAAATGGTTATTTGAGATAAAACTGATTCATCATTTACATAGCCTAACTTTCCAATATCTTTTTGAAGATTAAATTTTGGACGGGTAAAAGAACCAAATACTGTACCGCCTATTTGTCCAGTATGTAATCCCCCATAATTATCCAATGGTATGGTTTGAATAGCTTTAAACATATGAGATGCTCCTGCTACTGTAACCATTCCGTCATTAGATGCAACTAGCTCTTCTAATGAATCAATAAAGTAATGCCCTTTGTCAAGTGGGTAAAAGGTATACTTCATATTTTCACCTTTAGCTATTTGCTTTGCTATATGGTGATCGGGCGTGCCTTTTTCGGAAAAATTCAATACATGAATATCCTTATAGCCTAATTTTTTTGCTAATAGTGTATTTACTCTCGCATCTAATCCGCCACTTAAGGTTGTTAAATGAGATCTGTGTTCATTTAGATCTTTGTCCCATTCCTCTTTTACAGATTTAAGTAATAAAGTATCAATCTTTTTAGCAGCTTTCTCTTTATCAATAGGTGATTCCTTTATTTCAAAATTAAAATACTTTTTGAAATTTCTATTATTCGACTCCAGATCGTAAGTTAAAATTGTGGCATTTCTAAGCCTTTTAATTTTATCAACCAAAGTTGATTCATTTAAAAGATATCCAAAAGTTAATAACGCGTTAAATCCATCATTATCAGGCGTAATTTTGATGTTTAGATCATTTAATAGACTTGTTAATACTTTAAGTTCAGAAGCGAAGAAAAAAGAATGATTATTTGAATCTATATAGTAAAAAAGGGATCTGGTTGCGAGAGGATCTGTAAATAAGCTAATTTTCCCATTTTTCTTATCATAAATAAAACCGGAAAAGCCTCCTTGCAAGTCTTCAATAAATTCTAACCCTTGTTGCTTGTATGCCCTTGGAATGTCGACTCTTGGGTTTTTAAAATTATAGATGAGTCCTTCTATTCCTATGATAAAGTCATCCTCTTCATGCAAGAAACGATCGTTAGTAAATTTATTAACTACACTTCTGCCATAAATAAATGAACCACTAGTATATTCTTCGTTGATAATATTATTTAAGGAGGAGCTAAAAAAACGATGATAGTTATTTTGGAAGGGAATAGTTTTAGGGGAAAAGAAACCGTAAAGTCCAGACATTAAGAAGCTTGTTTAGCGATTGAAAGAATCCAGTATAATAGATACAGCTGAATAATAACACCAACTGCACTAAATAAAATAATTGCCAATAAGGCATCACCCAATAGAAAACCTAGGCCCAGGGCACTTACACGAAGTATTAAGTAGACCACATCGATGGCAAATGCTTTTCGTTGTTTATTAAGTAACAGTGGAAGATAGGTTATGGGAGAAACTACAAATACTAAATAAAGAAAAGGTGTCAAGAATTGAGAATAGACCCCCGCAATTCTCCATTCTTCCCCAAAAATAAATTCAAAAAGGCTTGGAGCAAAAATTAGTAAGGCAGTAAAGGGGATAATGGCAAGTAATGAAAGTTGTTTAAATACTGACTTGCTGTATTCAAAAATATCTTTGCCTTCATTAAAACGCTCAGTTACTGAGCGGCTGTAGACTTGTTGAACAGAAGTGGAGATAAGTTGAATTGGAGCAAAACAAACCCTGTGACTCAAGCTGTAAAATCCTGCTATGGAAGAGGAAAATAGCGATGCCAATAAAATATTAGGTAAATTGCTTGAAGCTGTATTGGTGAAGGCATGAGGTGCATTATATTTGGGAAATTCTTTATAGTCTTTAGACAGCTTCTGAATCTTGGTCCAATTAATTTTTTCGTTTTTATACTGCTTATGTCTAATCGTAATCCAAAAGCCGTAGAGGCAGCCAAGTATTTCTCCAATCAACTTCCCTAAAACCAATCCTAAAGATGAAAAACTTAAAAAACCTAACCCAAGCTGGATACCTGAACCTCCAATGGATCGAGTAATTTTAGATCCTGCAATAGCTTTATAGTGCTTTACTCTGTTTAGTGTGTAGGTAAATATTTGGAAGATGGATTTTGCAAAGATTCCTATTGGAATTAAAAAGATCAAATAAGTATAGATTCCGAAATTCAGAAAGGTAAGAATTTGATGTCCATACAGAAGAAATATGATCAATGTGGCTAAGGAAATTATTGTAGCTATAAAAAAAGATAAGGCGCCTAAATTTTTTGCATTGTTGTCAGTTTTGGGCATAAGGATGGCCATCTCATATCGTCCAGTGGCTACTACCCCTAAAATTGAGGTAAAGGCCATGAAAAATGCCAAAACCCCGAAATCTTCTGGTGTGTAAATACGTGTCAGAATCGGAGAAACTGCTATGGGAATAAGCTGAGAAATTCCTGTTCCGCCAATAAGGGTACCTACATCTTTATAAAAATCTTTTTTCAGAAAAGGGTTCTTCATATTTACGAGTAGGATCTATAAATAGATCTTAGGGAATCAATCTTTTGCTCAATACTAAATCTGGATTTTATTGCTTTATGCATTTCCTGACTATCAAAATGGTCAATATTTGATAATATCTGAGCAATTGATGTTGCTAATAAATCAGCGTTTCCCGGTTCTATTAGTTGTCCAAGAGCTGGAGTGATGATTTCTTCCGGACCACCAGATCTAGTAGCTAACACAGGAGTGCCACAAGCAGCAGCCTCCGCAATGGCAAGACCGAAACCTTCCTTTAAACTGGCTGAGACAAATAAATCTGCTGCTTGGTAAAAGGGGATGAGCTCATCTTCCGACATACTTTCATAAAAGGTAATCTTATTTCCCAAGCTGTGATTTTTTATAAACGAATAAACTTGTTCCATTAGCTTATGATCTTTTCTGGGAGTCACCAAATGCAAGTGAAGATCACCTTTATTGGTTAAATGCGAGAAAGCCTCAATTAAAAGATCTACCCCTTTTACTTTAAATAAATTGCCAACACTTAAGATATGGATTTTGGAGGTATTCCAACCTAATTGATTTTGAGATTCTACCTTTGATTCAGAGGGGAGAAATTTTTGGGTATCAATAGCATGAGGAACATGAGTTATTTTATCAGACAGGGTTGGATAAACAGAAATAATGTCGCTTTTAAGTTGCTTTCCAACTGTTATGATATGATCACAAGCATGAAGACTTTTTTCTAATATATCATTTAGCTTATTCTTTATAACATTCGAGTACCAGTCTCCACCATGAATAGTCAACACTACTTTGTATCCAGCTTTTTTTAGTGCTGGAGCAGAGAGCGCTCCCGGAAAAAGCCAATGAAGATGCACAAGAGAGGTATTTGAATTCTGAAGAGAGTGTAATAACCCTGAAGAAAGAAATTTTTGAGTTAATTTTGGGAATTTCCGTTTTGGAATCGATAAATATTTAAATCTATGAACAGGGAAGTTTTCCTCAACGGGACGATGAGATCTGTAGAACTGACTTTGAAAAGGTGTGGCTATAACTGATGGGATATGTAATTCAATTTCTGAAAAAACTTGTACCAAGTGTGCTTCTCTTTGAATGAATATGCCACTACTTGGATCATGCTTTGTAGGATAAATATGGGAAACTATCTGTATAGCCAACTAATTGTTACGTTTTAATAAGTTCTACTTAAAGCTGTAAAAAATGATGATACACATAGAAAACGGTTACCGTGAGTTTAATTTTGAAGGTAGATCGTACAAGCTTAACTTTAGTTAGTATACAACGCACCATAAAACTAGTAAAGACCTATTTTGGAGCATAAAAGCAACACCACCAGTTTTTTTGATTTACTGATTATTCTTGCCAAGCATAAAATATTTATTCTTAAAACGGTAATAGGGATTTCTATTCTTGCCTTAGTTATTAGTTTACTGTGGCCCCAAAAGTACCACTCTTCTTCCGAAATTGTGCAAACAAGAGAAAGTATTGGGAGTTTCGGAGGGTTGCTTCAGAATATTGGATCGATAGGAACTAGCCAATCTAAAGTTGGCGGCGAAACCATGCTTATTATTCTAAATAGCCAAGGATTAAAGGATGAATTAATTGAGGAGTTTAACCTTGCAGAAGTCTATGGTACAAATATCAAAGAAGCCTTGTATCAAACGCTGAACGGTGTTATTGAAATTGAAGAGGTACGTGAGGGTGGTTTTGGTTTTAATCCAATTGTATCCGTTAAAATTGGAGTTATTGATAAAGAACCAAAGCGAGCTCAAGAGATGAACCAATTTATTTTGGCAGAGCTACAGAATAGAATGGAAGAGATTAATTTGGAGGGGTCTCAAGAAAATTTGCAAATTATAGAACAGCGTTTTCAGCAAAATGAAATTAATTTAAGAAAAGCTGAAATGGCTTTAAACGCTTTTCAGAAAGAATATGGGATTTTAGAAATATCGAGTCAACTTGGAGCTTTAATATCAAATTTGGGACAGCTTAAATCTACGATTATTCAGGAGGAGATAGAGCTTGAGGTGATGGAAGATCGGTTAGAAAAGAATTCTAATCAGATAGCTCAAAAAAAACAGGAGATTTTAGCCTTGCAAAGAGCTTATGAGAATATGATCCAAGAGAGCGAAAACTTAGCAAAAGATAACGATGCTTTTTATTCATTATTTGATATGCCGGATCTAATGCTTCGCTATACTCGCTTATTCCGAGAAGTCGAAATTCAAAATACCATTTATGAATTTTTGGTTCCTCAGTTAGAACAGCAGAGATTATATGTTGCGAACAACAGTAGTGGAATACGAGTAATTGACAGTCCTGATTTGCCAACCTATAAACATTCCCCCAAAAGAGCTTTTATTGTTTTAGGAGGATTTTTCTTTGCTGTGTTTCTATCCTTGTTTGTTGTTTTCCTTAGAGAGCTAAGAGAAAATGGGGATTCAGAGTATAATCAGAAAATGGATCGTCTTAAAGAAGAGCTTAGATTTACATCCTTTTCTAAATCCAATAATTAACTTGTTCTGTAGAATTAGGACGCTATTATCCAAAATGGATGACTGAATGAAAAATGGAGCACTTTTATATCTGCTCATTTCAGGGGTATTCCTGGGAGGTATTCTGGCAGTACTTAATAGCGAGAATTCACCGGTGAGTTTATTTCAGGTTATCCTGATTTTTTCTTTTTTGATCTTTGTTGGGTATAAAATTTTCAGTGATGATTTTCAGATATACTATAATGATTATGCTATTCCGCTAATCATTTTTTCTGGATTGATATTTCTATCGCTGATTTACAGCGAAGACCGTACGAATGGTTTTTTTAACGGTATTAGGTTCTTGGTACTTCTTTTATTTGTTGGTCTGATAACAAACCTCGTTATTTCTCAAAAACAGATACTAAAAGGGCTCATTCTAGGGAGTTTAATTTGTATCGCACTATCAATGGTATCTGTTGCTGAAAGTCTTTTTAATCCTCAAACGGTTATACAGAATTTCTTAAGCCAAGGTGCCAGTATTACACGATCCGCTGCCGGTGGTATTTATACTGATCCTAACCGGTTTGCTGCTTCCCTGTTTTTACCGCTCTCATTTGGATTTGCCGTGATGAATTCCCGATTAGATATGAAATATCGGGTGGTAGGAGGATTTATATTCTTAGCTATTCTAGGAGGAATTATAACATCATATTCACGTAGTGGCTTTTTAGCAGTTGTGGTGATTTGTGCTCTTTGTATTTACTTCTTCAGAAGATTCAAGCCTTTTTTAATTTTAGGGTTGATAGCTATAGTTATAGTATTCGCGATACCAAGTTTAAGGCTGACCATGTTTTCATATTCAGAACGCATTATTAGCTTGCTTTCAGGTATAGGAGATGCCTCTTCTGGAATTAGGGTTTTACTAGGATTGGCAAGCATCAAAATGTTTATTGATTCCTATGGGTTAGGAATAGGATTTGATGCGTTTGGTAATCATTTCACAGACTATTATAGTCCACAGCAAACTATTGGAGTAATTGAACCACATAATATTACCTATACGATCTTGTCAGAACTTGGAATGCAAGGGTTCTTCATTTTTGGCGTGATCGTATTTTTCTTATTTCGGGATGCTTTTGGGAATATTAAAAAATCCGACTCAACAATTGATAAAATAATCTCTGTGACGCTGTTTTCATCTTTCTGCGGATACGTACTATTCTACCAATTTTATGGAGGAGGCTTATTTGACAGTATCTTAATGCTAAACATCGGGCTAATCTTAGCCCATAAAAAGCTGCTTTCGGGTTGGGATTTTTCTATGGACCCGAAAACAGCTTAGAGCTTTACCGGGTAATAGCTACATACGTAGTAATAATTCCGGTAATGGTTGAGATCCCTGTGAGAATAAGCTGAATGCGGGTATTCTTGATCTGTTCTTTTTGTACTTCATATGTACGTCTGGCATTCAACTCATCATAAGGAATCCGGTCAATGAAAATACGATCACCTGACTGAAGTTCCGTTTCCTGAGGCCTGTACCAGGTGCCACTGCCTGCTTTGATGATGAAAATTCGTTCCTGATCGGCAGAAAGGGCAAAGCCTCCGGCGCGTTGTATGTAATCTGTAACTGATTCATTAGGATCGGTAAATGGGTAGTAACCGGGGTTATTTACCTGACCAAAAACGAAGATGGTTTCTTCATCGCGTGGCACAAAAATACGATCGCCGTCATAGATCTTTACTTTCGAAAGCTGATCCTCATCGTTCAGGTCAATAAAAACTTTGTTTCGGCTTACCTGTGTTTCCAGATCCAAATACTCAAATCCCTGTGCAAGCTGATCGGAGGTACGCTTAAGTAAGTCGGAATTGAATTTGTTGGGGATCTCATTCTCAGGGGACCCGGCACGGATCATGTATGCAGCAGATGGCAAGGCTTGTGACGTTAATTCGCCGGCAATATCCAACAGCTCAAGTGCCGTGGTTTCGCCACTTTCAATAGGGAAATTACCGGGCATGTTTACTTCGCCGGTGATCCATGCTGAAGCGGCTTGATTACTCAGGGGAAGTTCCGGTACCACTATACGGTCGTTGGGTTGGACTGTGAAAGAATCCCATTCATTTCTGCTTAGCTCAATACGACTGGTTTCATTTTGGGCTCGCCGGTAGATGTATAATTTGGAAGAATCGGCATCATTGGTCAGACCGCCTGCGATCTCTATCAATAAAGAGGGGGTGTCACTGTTGGAATATTCAAGCTCGGCACTGGAATTTACTGCGCCTGAAATGCTAACCTTTGGACTTCGGTTTGTGAGCCGCTTCAATGAAACCTGATCACCACTTCGGATGATTGGGTTATCCTCGAGCTTGCCGGTCTTGAAATAGGAGACAAGGTCGGCCCGGCTTGAAGTTCCATCCTGATGCTTGATCAGGATATTACGGTATGAATAGGCAGACTGATTTAAAAGTTCACTGGTTCGTAAATTCTTTTGATTGCCGGAGCCACTTTCTACAATGGCAGGGTAGATAGCTTGATCCACACGGGTTTGTGGGGGCAGGGTGAATTTTCCGGGATAGGGGATATCACCATTTACAAAGTACACCACCGGTTTTGCGTATTCTAAAGTTACTGATACTTCCGGATCGCGAAAGGTTTCAGAGGTGACTTTTTTAAGGGTTTCTTCAGCCTGTGTAATAGTTTGTCCTGAGAGATTGACGTTGCCAATAACCGGAAGCACGACATCACCCTGGGTATTAACAAAAAGTCCGCGCATTAAAATTTGCTGATTTCCGGTAATGCGTATAGATATTACATCGTTGGGACCAAGCTGGTATGTTTCCCTGTCAATAGATTCCATGCCCGCCAGTTCATCTCCCAGAATAGAAAGAAGAGCATCCTGGTAGTAATAGCCACCAAGCAGGGAGTTAAAGTCGAAATTCAGATCTAAAGGAGAAGTTGCTGAACTGCGTTGTTGTTGATTCTCCGTATCCTGAGCGTGCAATGTGCCGGAGAACAGCATAAGAGTAATAAAAACTACGCTACACGTAAAAAATGTTGAAAGCTTCATTCGTTATTTTTTGAATATTCGATTTAATTTCAGGCGTGCAAGAACAATTCCGGTGATAACCAAGGCCGCCCCAATATATTGAAGAACCGAGAGTTCTTCACCTAATAATACCAATCCAAATACCAGGCCTAAAACCGGGACCAGATTTTGGTAGGCAGCTGTTCGGACGGCTCCAATTTTCTTGATTCCATAATTCCAGATGATGTAGGCTAGTCCCACAGAAAGAGCACCGCTATAGAAAACCCCTCCGTAACCAATAATGGAAATTTGAGACCAATCCAGTTTGATCAAAAAGGGGAGTCCGATGAGCAGCAAGCCCACAAGTCCCACAACCGACATAAAGGCGGAATATTGCAGCGGACTGTACACCCGTAAATATTTTCGTGAGAGTATGGTAAAGCTGGCCCAGCAGACTGCCGCCAGAAGCGTGATCAGGTTCCCAACAAATGTTTCTGATTCGAAAGAGAGTGTTCCATCTCCGCCCATAATGATGAATGCTACGCCGGCAAAGGCAAACAAAACGCCCATTCCGGTAAAAAGGGTGAGTTTCTCATCGGTAAAGAATTGAGAGAGTAGTGCCACCCAAATGGGGATGGTGCCCAGCATTACAGCTGCATTTGCGGCGTAGGTGTAATTCACTCCTATAATGAAAAAAAGCTGATAGAAGACATTCCCCAAAATTCCTATTGCAACCAGTTTCCAGAAGTGTTCTTTTTTCACTTTAAGGGAAAAGCCCCGTTTGTGTGCAGCATAAGACAGCAATGCCGTGGCAAAAATGAACCGAAGTGCGTTGAAGCTATACGGGTCCATTTCACGGAGGGAAACCTTGACGATACTGAAATTCAGAGCCCAGATAATAGCTACCAGGATGAGACTTAAGTCAATTAAGTATTTGCGGAACAACGGCTGTAATTTTAAGTGAGGTCAAAGGTACAGTGTTTTTGCATTTTTACCGAACCCTTCGGGTATATAATTGATCTCATTTACGCAAAAAAGGTTCTTGGAAACCATCTTTTTTAATGGTTAAAACTTTTATCTTTGCTCAAAATCAAAAAAGAAAATTCATATCCGTGATACAACGACTTCAAACCGTATTTTTAGCACTTGCTTCCCTGTTAAACCTGTCTGTTTATTTTACTCCCATTTATGATAAGGCCATGGCTGACCCACAGGCCTGGATCGGGTACGGACTCGCAGTTTCGCTGATGATCCCCATGATCATGAATGTGGTATGCATCTTTCTCTATCAAAATCGAAAAAACCAGATCGTTTGGGTGAAACGAACTGCTTTAGTGCAAGTGATCGCCTTTGCTTTTGGTGTGGGCGTGTTACTATCGCTCGGGGGTGTTGGAACCTATCTTTGGGATGAAGCGCTCGGTACAGGGCTGATTGCCTTAGGATTGATCCTCGAGATCCTGGCTTTGCGATATATCCGGAAGGATGAAGAACTGGTTCGTTCTATGGACCGGATCCGGTAGGAGAATTTTGAGTCAATCTTATTCAAAAATTAAGGTTTTTATAGTACTGGCCATTGGTTTGACCACCTTTGGTTTTGCGCCTATCCTGGTAAAATTTGCCACAGAACATTCTGCTTTGCTGTTGGTAGCTATTCGTACCGTTGGCGCTTTTTTAATGCTGGTCCCCTTTTATCTCTACCAAAAAAAGAGCAAGAAATATGATGTAAAGCCCGTAGGCAATGAAACCAAATGGATGGCGCTGGCGGGCATTGCGCTGGGACTTCATTTCATCCTGTGGATCAGTTCTTTGTACTACACTTCTGTGGCCTCAGCTTCAGTACTTGTCACCATTCACCCGATCATGCTTATTGTTGCAGAACGGGCACTGTATAAAATGAAATTCCCGATGACAGTTTGGATCGGGGTTTTTGTGGCTTTTTCGGGATCAGTTCTGCTTGGTGTTTCAGATTACAATACAGAGAGTGAATTTTTGAATCCTGTGTTAGGGAATGGAATGGCCTTTGCGGCAGCTGCCATCTTCGCTGTGTACTTTCTGATCGGCCGGAAGGTTAGGCAAAACCGCTCCTGGCTGGGATATGTTTTCCCGGTATACGGGTATGCAGCTGCTACATGTTTGGCTGTTTTACTGGTTGTGGAAGGAATCCCAGGTTCTATTGATCCCATCGTGATTTGGGTAGGAATTGGGTTGGCTGTCGGTCCGCAGCTAATGGGGCATGGTTCACTGAATTATGCCGTTAAATATGTGTCGCCGACACTGCTTTCAACCCTTATCCTTACAGAACCCATTTTTGCCACTATTCTCGCCTTCTTTATTTTAGGTGAATTACCTGCTGTGCTTTCATTCATAGCCATAGCTGTTACTTTAGTTGGGGTGGTATTAACCTGGAAACGTAAACCCAGGAAACAAGCAAAAGACCATTAAGAGAGAACGAAGATTAGAATATTCTGTATGAGCAAGATTTATGCTTCAGTAAAAATATTTATTGAATACAAATAATTGAAAAACATACAGATAGGGTATTGATGAACCTTGTTCAGTTTTCTATCGTTATAAACGTGGGTTAAATTAGACATTACTAAATAATCAGAATTTCCCATCTATTTAGTGTATTATTGATCAGCAGATGGAATTGTAGAGTTATTTAATTTTGATAATGTAAACAACACCGCTTCATGCTTTATAAAGAGAACAAGATATCAGGGGTATCAAAATACTTATTGCTGGGAGGAGTTGGCATTCTGTTGCTTGCAGGTTGTTCTGCGGGGAATACTGATGAGGCTTCATCTTCCGGCGACCTGCCTGTTTCGGTGGTTGAGCCCGTCAAAAAAGATTTTGCTGAGATCAAACAGAATGGCGTGTTGCGGATGATAACAAGCTACAGTTCCGGTTCTTACTTTCTGTACAAGGGCGTGCAGGTTGGGTTTGAATATGAACTTCTGAAGGAGTTCACCAAACAAAATGACCTTGCCCTGGAAGTGGTGATCACGGGACCTGAAGAAAGTCCATACGATCTTCTGAATAGTGGTCAGGGAGATATCATTGCTGCCAACTACACCATCACCAAAGAAAGAAAGCAGTATGTTGAATTCACCCGTCCGTATAATTTGGTGGATCAGCTGATCATAGTTTCGGATCAGGTTGGCAGAACGCCCAACAGCATTTCTGAAATGCAGGATATTACGATCAGTGTACGCAGAAATAGCTCTTATTATGTGCGTTTAAAAGAACTTCAGGATGAAGGCTTTCCGGTTGAGATGCAGATCATCCCTGAAGACATGGATACGGAAAGTGTATTGTTTCAGGTAGCAGATGGCACTTATGAGGCCACCGTTGCCGATAATAATATCTATGCAGCAGCCAGCAAGTATATGACCGGTTTTAATAAAGGTCCGCTGATCGCTGAGAACGACACTATTGCCTGGGCCGTCCGTAAAAATGCCCCGGATCTTGAACATAAACTAAATCAGTTTTTATATAAGCACTTCCGGTTTGATGAAAATGGAGTGCCCAAGCGTTCTGCATTTCTGAATGTCCTTCGTAAAAAATACTTCCGGTCTGGTGATCAAATTGCAGATTATTTTAGCCCGAACTTTCGGGGAGATCAGTTTGGGGTGATCTCACCTTATGATGATATGATCAAGCAGGTGGCAGAAGAGTATGAGCTGGACTGGGTGATGTTGACAGCCATTGCGGCACAGGAATCTAAGTTCAACCCAAGGTCGGTTAGCTGGGCCGGCGCGGTAGGTATTATGCAGGTGATGCCTCGCTTTTCGGAGATCTCGTCTGATTCACTGTATATCCCCGAAGTTAATATCAGGGAAGGGGCTAAGATCATGGCTTCCCATCTCAAACATTATTCCTATATGGATTCTACCAATCAATGGGCCTTTGCACTGGCTACCTATAATGCAGGAATGGGACATGTGGCAGATGCGCGTCGTTTAGCGATCGATCACAACAAAAATCCGAATAACTGGGATGAGGTATCAGAGTCCATGTTGAAACTGATGCAGCGTAAGTATTATCAGCAGGCCCGGTATGGATTTGCCAGGGGAATTGAAACGGTTCGGTACGTGAGTGAGATCATGAATCGCTACAATACCTATCAAACTATTCTGGCGTATAGTGAAAGTAAATCCGGCTCAGCACCCGGTGTTTTTGGTTTACAAACCCTTAATTGACTTTCAAGACCATCAGGGTGATATCATCGTATTGAACGCCTTTTGAAAACGCCATGATATCATCGATAACGGCATTCATGATCTCTTCTGATGAGCCGTCAAGATTGGCTTTGAGGCATTTTGTTAACCGTTCGCTTTCATACTCTTCATCTAGATCAGGACTCATAGCTTCGGTCACTCCATCCGTGTAAAAAACCAGTACATCGCCCGACTGAAATTCAACAACCGATGATTTATAGGGAGTGATTGTTGACATAGCCCCTAAAATCAGTCCGCCTTCTTCAAGTTCAATGGGCTTGTCTTCTCCTTTCCGAAAAAGCATGGGATTGTTGTGCCCGGCATTCACATATTCAAATTGTTTGCCGTCAGCAGAGATCTTTCCCCAGAAAAAAGTAATGAACTTGTCATCAGGGGTGTTGGTGTGAATGATATCGTTGATGCTGTCGGTGGCTCCTGAGAGAGAAATATCAATAGGAGCAAGAGCATGCAACATGGATTGTAGGTTAGCCATCAGCAATGAGGCAGGGACTCCTTTCCCGGTTACATCGGCGATCGCGAGAAGATGTCCTCCATCGGGGGTATCCACAATGTCAAAAAAATCGCCCCCAACCTGATAGGATGAGACGTTGGTTGCTGCCAGGTCGAATCCTTCGATCGTGGGGATGGGAGACGGGAGGAGGCCTTGCTGAATGGTCTTAGCCAATCCAAGCTCTTCTTCCATACGCTTTTTCTCAATGCGCTCTTCCAGCAGGTAGGTTTTCTGAATGGTAAGCAGTGCGAGATTTCCCAGGGACTGTAAAAAGTTTACCTGCTCTTTACTGTAGTTTTCTTTGTTAGCCGGTGCGCCTACGCCAACCACCCCGATCTTTTCATTTTGAAAGCGAAGTCCAATAAGTAATTTGATGTCATTATTATCTAAAAAAGGGCAATCGTGCTCTTCTTCACAATAGAATACATCTTCCAGCTCAAACATCTGTTGAATTTCTTTCTGGGAGGGTTTGTCATTCAATCCGCTGCTGGCTACTATCGACTTTTCCCCGTTTTCATCCAGCACAAAAAAGAAAGTGCGGATGAGCATTTGTCCCAGCATGGCGAATTTGAAGGTCCGGGCTATTTCATCCTGATCCACCATCATGTTAAAATCCTTACTGAGCTCAAGCAAAGTATGCAGATCATGGACTTTCCGGTCCAGCTTTCTGTTGATGAGCCGCAATTCTTGGAACATTCGCGAGTTTGCTATGGCCACCGAAGATATGATGGTCAGGCTTTCAATGAATTCGAGTTCATGTTCAGAAAGTACTTGCCTGGTTCCCTTTGTTCCAAGACATAAAAAGCCCAAATGGTGATTGGAGGTACGCAGGTTAAAAAAGGTGCTATTCTCGCCCAGTCCCAGTTTTTCGGTGATCTCAGGTATTTCGTTCCCTGAAAAGGCAGATTGATCGAGTTTTTTTTCAGGGAAGTCAATTTGAATGACTTCTCCTTCTTCCAGAGGGTTTCGCCCCTTAATTTTACTGATCTGGTACAAGTGGTCTGAGCCCTGATTGATCAGGATCATGCCTTTGGGGACCAGCAGTTTACCCATGGTAATGAGCAGGAGATTGTTTAAAACGAAATCAGGATCCTGAGATTCAATGAGCATTCGGCTTGTTTCGAGCAAGGTGCGAAGTTCGAAACGACTTTGCCGTTCTTCAGAATCAGATAAAGACAAGTTATTGGGTGTTTTCACAATGGCTCAAAGGTTTTTAACCATTCGTATTTCGTTGGTTTTCCCCTTTCGGTTGTATTGCACCTGATCCATCAACTTGCGGATCAAATATACGCCCATGCCACCCCGCTTTTTTTCTTTGATACGCTGCATGAGATCTGGTTCATGATAGGTGCTTGGGTCAAAACTATCACCCTCATCCATTAAAGAGATCCAAAGCTGATCGCCATCAGAGCCAATTTCAATATTCACTTTCATGCTGGCATTGTTATTATAGGCGTGTTTGATAATGTTGGTATAGGCCTCGTCAACAGCAAGCCGGATCTCCGAAACATCTTTTTGATCCAGCCCGATCTGCTCAGCATGGGCCGCTACAAAATCACGCACTTCAGCCAGGTGCTTTGTAGAAGCCTCAACAGATAAGGATTGTATGTTTTTAGTTCCAGCCACGCGCTCTCTTTCTTTAATTTAGTTCTTAAAGCTTTGCAAAGCTTCTTCTTCTTCTTCCAGGATATCATAAAGGGTAGGAAAACCCAGCAGATCGAATACATTATATACCCGGTCGTTCATGTTTGTGAGTTTGATGTCGCCTCCTAAACTTCGAACATCTTCAATGTATGCCATGAAAACACCGAGGCCGGCACTGGCTATGTAATCCAAGCCAGAGCAGTTTACAACAATGGAATAACGCTCTTCGTCAATCAAAGATTTTAGTGCGTTTTCCAAATGAGAGGCGGTGTGTGCATCCAGTTCTCCTTTGATATCCAGTATACTTACGTTTTGTTTCTGGCGTGTAGCAATACTGAAATTTTTCATTCCAATTCAATTGAAGTTTTATGGGGATGTTGAAACTGCATAATAACGTAAACCTTAGAATTTGGAAAGTGTTAAGAATGAAGGCTTACGTGAGCCAATAAGAAAAGATGCAGAAAAAAATAGCCCCGCACATTTATCTAATGCGCGGGGCTGACTATTCATCAAGAGAGACGCTACTTGAGCGCTCCTATAATTAAGCAAATGCTTGGGAGAGATACAACTATAAATTATTTGATATTTAAAAACCTAAGATCCGGCCGATCGTTCTACCTTAGAAACCCAGTATCCCGTATTAAGTTCGGTTCCAAGTTCTTTGCCTAATTCTTCAGCTTCCGCTTTTTCAGCAAAAAAGCCTACCCGAAGACGGAACCAAATGTTCCCGGTTTCCTCTTCACCTACCTTTACAATATAAACATGAGGGTATTCACGGCCTGTGAGTTCTTCTTTGTAGTTCTGGGCAGAAGTTTCTGAACGAAAAGCACCTACCTGTACAGCGTATGTCCCGTCTTCCGCAAATTGTGGTTTTGCTTCTTCTTCAGCAATTTGCTGTCGTTCTTCTGCGCGGGCTATACTGTCTTCACGGGCTTCCATCATTTGTGCAATGCGCTGCTCCTCCACTTGTCGGAGAGAATCTAACCGAGCTTGTTCTGCAGCTCTACGTTCTTCCTCACTTGGTCCACATGCCTGTACCACGATTATTAATGCTAAAAACAAAGTGTAGATGCCTAAATTTTTCATAAAAGAGATTGTTAAGTGAACATTGTTTGTAAGTCGTATTTCTTACAGTGAATTAAACTTACATTTTCCCGCCCTGTTTCACAAATATTCAGGCATCAAATCTTTCGTAAATGACGAAATTGTCCGTATCTTATGTAGACTGAATCTAAATGAAGATTTTTTGGTTCAGTATACCCCATGAAAAAATCATTACTACACATATCCGGCTTAACCAAGTCTTTTGACCAAAGTGGTCCTGTTGTAAATCAGGTTGGCTTTGAAGTGAAAGAAGACGAAATATTTGCCCTGCTGGGGCCTAGTGGGTGTGGTAAAACCACTACGCTTAGACTCATCGCAGGATTTGAGCATTGTGAAGACGGTGAGATCCATATTGAAGGTGAGCTGGTTGAAAGCCCTGGAGTACACTTGTCACCCCAAAAAAGAAAAGTAGGGTTTGTATTCCAGGATTATGCACTATTTCCGCATATGAATGCGCTCGAAAATGTAGCCTTTGGGTTGAAGGAAGTAGAGCGAAAAAAACGACCGGTTCTGGCAGAAGAAGTACTTTGCCGCACCGGAATGGAAAAATATAAACACCGCATGCCGGATGAGCTCTCAGGCGGACAGCAACAGCGCGTAGCTTTAGCCCGTGCCATTGCTCCCAAACCAAAATTGGTTTTAATGGATGAGCCGTTCTCGGGATTGGATGCCATGTTGCGGGATTCAACCCGAAAGGAAGTTCGTGCCATCCTAAAGAAATCCGGAATGAGCGCGATCCTGGTGACACATGATCAGGAAGAAGCTCTTTCTTTTGCAGACCGTATTGCAGTGATGAATAATGGACAGATCGAACAGATCGGTACGCCGGAAGAGGTATACTATCACCCCAACACACAATTTGTAGCCCAATTTTTGGGGAGAACTAATTTATTCCGTGCCCATGCTGATGGCTCTGACAATGTGGAAACAAGACTAGGTCCTGTTAAGATCAATCGTGAGGCGGAAGGATTTATATTGTGTTCAATACGCCCGGAACATCTCACCATAGAGCGATGTAAGCCCAACGGTAAAGAAACAGGGATCATAACGGGACGTGAATTCAGAGGACACGATATCACCTATCACGTGCTTTTCAAAGGGGATAAATACATCGTGCACACCGACAATCGTTTGATCTTTGACGTAGATGAGCCCGTAGTTGTGAAACCTCTGGAGCCGGCTGTAGTATTAGAACAGAAAGCGAACGCTTAATCAGTATCACTTAAACTCAATTATTATGTCAATTTTTGGATTTCTGTTATTACTACTCATTGCAGCTATTTGTGGAGGAATAGGACAAAGCATAAGCGGCTACAGTTTTGGTGGCTGCCTTGTTACATCCGGGGTCGGTTTTATAGGAGCCATCCTTGGCAAATGGATAGCAACCGAACTTGGCTTGCCGGAACTGTGGACCATTGTAATCAGCGGAAATCCATTTCCTGTGATCTGGTCCATCATTGGTGCCGCACTTTTCACTTCGGTACTGGGTGCACTTATAAGAGGGCGAAATAAAATAAAAGCCTGATCCTAATTCTTTTCTAGAATCTAACTCACTCGATCAAATACTTCATAAATTCATGAGCAACATTTCTGCTGTTATCTTTGATATGGATGGTGTTATTGTACACAGTAATCCCGTGCATAAAGTTATTTTGCAAAAATTCTGTCATCAAAAAGGGCAGGAACTTACCGAGCAGGATCTTCTTGAAAAAGTATACGGTCGCACCAATCAGGACTGGATTCCCAATGTGTTTGGGGATGATATCTCCCAGGAAACCATAGAAGCCTTCGCGGATGAAAAAGAGCAGATGTTTCGTGAAGTGTTTAAACCTAGTGAACACGTAGTTCCGGGACTCATCGAATTTCTGGATCTGCTGGATGAGGCCGGAATCAAAAAAGTAGTAGCCACTTCCGCCCCGGCTGAGAACGCCGATTATATTTTGGCCGAACTGGGGATCATCGATCATTTCGAGGCGGTGCTTAATTCCTCTCACGTCACCAAAAGCAAACCCGATCCGGAACCCTACCTGAAAGCAGCAAAAACAGTTGGGGTTGATCCTGAAAAATGTATCGTATTTGAAGACTCCATCTCTGGGGTGAGATCAGGACAGGATGCCGGCGCCACAGTTGTAGGGGTAGCTACCACCCACACCCACGAAGAAATGAACACCTGCGCGCTGGTAATAGATGACTTTGAAGGCCTTTCCGTGAAAAAGCTGGAAGAACTGCTGACTGTGGCTGAAAACTAAGAACACTTCGATATTCAACATTCAATGTTCAAAATTCTAGTGACCCCGCCGGGAATCGAACCCAGATCTAGGACTTAGGAGGT
>CERJ01016831.1_pt1 | contig 47486 bp, 56 predicted proteins | sample 530781 | NCBI WGS metagenome assembly CERJ01 (sample SAMEA2620967, study PRJEB7988) | marine metagenome | biome: marine biome (ENVO:00000447); feature: deep chlorophyll maximum layer (ENVO:xxxxxxxx); material: "saline water (ENVO:00002010), including plankton (ENVO:xxxxxxxx)" | depth 30 m
GAGATAGTTCATTTTGATTTAAGGATGGTTGATGTTTCTGACTTTGTAATCGTTTATGTAAATACTGAAATACCTACTTTTGGCACTATACACGAATTGATAATTTCATTAAATCAAAGAAAACCTACTTTGGTTGTATTGGAGGGTGGAAAGGCGAATTGTCCAAACTGGTTGTTCGGTATTATGGACTTTAATTTTATCTTTGAGGATTTTGAAGAATTAAAACAATATTTGGTGCAAATAAATCAAGGAAATATTACTGCTGACCGTTCTCGTTGGGTATTTTTTGATTGAATTAAAGTCCATCTTTAAATAGTCGTAGAAATTTATCATTGTCATGGCAGATGATTGGAGCATCATTAGAAAATACAAAGCGAATTTGAAAAAATTTGGCGGAGTTAATTCTAAAAAATGTAAATATAACTTACTTACTGTATATACTAAATCGGAAGCAGAAGGGGTGCATCGAGCCATTGTAAGGCAAGCCAATAAGATAGGAGGTCATGCAGGTGATAGTTGGTGGGATATGGTTACTTCTATCGTTGTGGATGGAGGTAAATCTAAATTGAATCAAGCCGTAAAGATTTGGGAAAAGCCCGAAGATGATACAACTGAATGGGATGATTTGGAAGATTGGGCGAATAAACAACATAAAGAAAAGAAAATTAAATTTATGGAAAATTATTTATATCCACTTCAGCCTTGCGAATATGCTATGGATAACTTTATGGGGGATGAAGTATTTGAAAACTTCACTAAATATTGCAAAGGCCAAAAAATGAAGGATAAGAAATATCAAAAGGCTTATGAAAAATGGTTAGCAGATAGGGAAAAGAAAAAAACAGTTAGAAGAGTTAGGAAAGCACCTGCTAAGAAAAAGACTACTCGTAGAAAAAGGTAGTTTTTAAATAGTCGTGATAATATTTGAGATATATGGCTCTCCCTTCTTTAGATTCTTTTACTACTAAGCAAAAGGTTATAGGTCTAGGAATTGTAGCCGTAACTGGGATTGTTGCAATAGGACAAAAAGACAAAAAGAAACTACCGAGTGGCGGTATTGCTGATTACCTAAAAAGTTTAGGCGGTGGCGGTGGCGGCGGCGGTGGCGGTGGTGGTATGCGTAGTGCATCACCTAAGCCTAGTAGCCAAGATGAAGAAGGCGAAGAAGAATTGGGTGAAATACAAACTACTGATTTTATTGATGAGGCAGGTGAACCTTTAAGTCTATTAGATATTTTTAACATAAATGTAGATAATGGACCTACTACAGAAGAAGAAGCACAAACTCAGTTAGAAGAATTACAAGAGGAATATTCTGATATAGCAGATATTACATATGATGATGATGATGGTTTAAATATTGATTGGAATTTGAATCCGGGTGGGGGTAGTTTAGCAGGTGGGTTGCCATTCTTAGAAGAAACAATTGCCAACCCTCCTGAAGGAATGGCTATAACTACAAATCCGATACCTGAAGGCACATCTCCATTTTGGTCGGGAAATGGGAATTGGGCAGGGACTCTTCAACAAAATATTGCAGATGGAACAGCATTTTCTTGGTTAAATGATTATGACTTAAATAATGATGGCGTTTTAGATATTTACCAAGAAGAGGAGACTACCACTACACCAGCCGTTTATGGATGCACCGAGGTTAATGCATATAATTATAATCCTGAAGCAACAGTAGATGATGGAAGTTGTCTATCTATTTCTAGTTCAGGATATGGGCCTATGCTTGCTGAAGGCGAGACAAAATCTAAATTAGATTCATGGCTACAACAATTTAAAGATGAAGATAGTGATGATGAAGATATTACTGCTAAATTACCTATTATTGGCACACCACCTCCTGCACTAGTTAGGCGTTTAGATAATCAACAATATCCTCAGACCGTAACACTTGCTAGATTTAGACAATAAGAACCTTTAAATAGAATATAATCAAATTTAATTTTATATTATGGATATTGCATTAATTGATGGGGGGTATTTCGTCAAAAGACTTCAAAAACATTGGAGGCCAAATGTTTATGGTAATATGAATCATTGGAATACTAAGTTTGAAAATAGTGAAATTGGAATTGATGAGTTAAATGAAAATTTATTTAGACTAATGGATAATGACATTAAATATCTTGAATTAATAATGCAAAAAATCGGAGGGTTTGATAAAGTAATTATTATGTATGATGGAATCTATGGTCGTAGAGGAAGAGGGAAATATTATAAAAATTACAAAAGAAATCGCTCAGGAATACACGCTCTTAAACACAAAGGAATAGATATTACTAAGAAAATTGAAAGATGCCTTTTTGACCCTTACGAAATTAGACCAAATTGGAAAAGTTATATGGATGAAACTAAAGAAGCCGATGATTTGATTGCAGAATATATACAAGATAATTCGGTTGATTATATTACAATATTTTCTACTGATGGTGATATGTATCAATTTTTAAAACACCCAAACATTACATTACACAACTTTTCCAAAAAAATCACCAAACAAGATGTGGAGAATAAAATGGGACTACCTGTGGAAAAATATGTTTGTTGGAAAACAATTGTGGGCGACCCGTCTGATAATTTGCCGGGAATGAAAAGATTTGGGCCGCAACGAGCCAAAGAATTATTATCTAAATATGAAAGTTTATTTAAAATACCCGTTGAAACATTTATAATATATCATGTGTCAGACATTGTAAGTAAAAACATATCCCAACAATTAAAAGATTATAGGACAAAAAATAACTTGTCTTTAAAAAAGGTTAAAGAAATGTATGGATTGTGGTGGAAAAAAATAGAAGATGGCAAAAAGTTAGATTTGAATAAAAACGAATACGAAGATTTGTGTGAAATAGTGTCGCGCAATCTAAATTGTCCATTTGAAGATTATAATAAAACTTTGTCTAACCAACACAAAATTATCAAACTCCCATTCGTGGAAGGTGTTTACTAATATAAATTTTCAAGTTACTAAAAATGATAATAACCAACTGGCAAAAACTATTACAACTCCTGCCATTAGTTTTACATTCATGCTTGTTAATAATGCTTGAATTATACTATCATCACTAGGAATAGGTTTTCTCGGAACGCCAACAGACATAATTTAAATATTATTTTTAATTATTTAATAGTTTGTATTTATCGTGCGTTTTTTTAGCCTATGTTTTGATTTTGTTTTAGAAGCATTTAAATACCTATTATTCCTCCTTTGTTTGATTAGTATGACGGAAGATAGATTAATAAAATTTAAAAAAGCCATAAAAATTGGTGATGATAAGTATGATATTAAAGAAAGTATAACGGGTATGTATAAGTGCGATATGTATGATAATGATGATTTCGATGAAAATAATGACGCACCTCTTGAAACATCTAATGTTTGTGCTATTTGTTTATTTATGGAAGATGAACCTTATAATTTTGGTGATACTATTGCCCCTAGTAGTTATGATGCAGATTGTGATGAATGTGGTAATGATTCATTAATTTATTTAATATTAGGGGTTTGAAACAAAATCTTTAAGTAGGTCTATAACGAACCTTTAATAATGAGTTCAGTAACAATCAAGTTATCAGAATCAGAATTAGATTGGTGTTTGGAATATGCAAAAAAGATAGTCAAACACTATGGTAAAAAAAGTGAAAAAGGTTCAGGTTCTTATAATCATAATAAAGTAGATAGTAATTTAGTAGGATTTAAATCTGAAGTAGCCTGTAAAAAATGGTTTTTAGATATTGTATCAAAGGATAAAATAAAATGCCATTTTGAAGATTATCTTAGCCCTAATAGTAATGGAGATATACAAGTAGAAATACAAGGTTTTGAAATTAAGGGGTTAAGGCCACATCATTGGAAAAAATATAAACGGTGTATTCCTCCTCACCAATTGGAAAAATATGTTAAAAATAATCGTATTGTAATTTGGACTGTTACTACTGGAGATATTGAAAATGAAAATGTAGAAATAAAGGGATGGAATTGGTGTAGTGAAGTAAAAGAACATGGGGTCTTTAGAAGAACTATTTGTGCAAACATTTGGTTAAAACAAGATGAATTGATGAGGCCAATACAAACCTTAAAAGAGTTGCTAAGTTAATTTTCAAGAAAACATTTATATAGGTGAATAACACCCATAAATATTTATGAGATTAAGTGATATATTAGTAGACTCTCTTAAGCCATATCAATCTCAACTATCTGCTTGGACAAAGACAGATTTAGAATTATTATTTATGGGATTTGGGAATATTAAAATTGTTACTCCTGCGGGTCAAATTTTTTATCAAACTTTTACCAAAAATGCTGTGGATATTTGTTTAGCCTTAAATAAATTAGGTTTTGAAGATATGGAATGGAATACTGATGAGGTTTGGTATTTAATATATGCCCAACCGGGAAGAATTCGTAAAGACTTGGTTAGGTGTATTGAAAATAATGGTAATAAAATATTGCCTACAGAAGGCATTGAAGGTGTTGAAGTTGTTTTTGAATTTTTCGATGCTGAAAATGGAATAGATTTTGAGAGCGAAGAGGAATGAAAAAGGTTTTAAATTTATATGCTGGAATAGGCGGAAATCGTAGAGGGTGGGGAAACGACTACCATATTACGGCTGTTGAATATAATTCGGAAATCGCTAAGGCATACGGTGAACACTTTCCTAATGATACAATTATTGTAGGTGATGCTTTAGAGTATCTTGTCAATCACTACCACGAATATGATTTCATTTGGGCTTCACCACCATGCCCTACACATTCTCAATTTCGTTATTATATTGGTGTGAAAGCAAAGGGCTACACTCCAGTAATACCTGAAATGACAAGCCTGTATGGAATCATTACATTCCTTAAGCATCATTTTAATGGGGGTTGGGCTGTCGAGAATGTGAGGTCATACTATGAGCCTTTGATAACTCCAACGGCCAAAGTAGGTAGACATTTGGTTTGGGCTTCATTTCCTATCTCGGACTTGAAGATTGCTAGTAATGGTCTAGCAACAAATAACAAGATTAGCGAAGCACAAGAGGCAAACGGTTTTGATATTTCACAGACTAAAATCAAGAATAAGCGACAAGTCTTGCGTAATTGCACAGAAAGTGAAGTGGGTTCTCATATCATCAAGGAGTGGGAAGAGGAATGAATCCTAAATTTTGTGAAGTTTGCGAAACTTACTATTCTGCTCAATTAAAAAAATGTCCTTTTTGCCAAACCATATCCGAACAAGATTTAAGGGTTTGGTTTTAAATAGTTTTAAGTAGTATTGACTTAGTATTTTATTTATGGGTATTATTTATGATGTTCACGAATCTTTTGAAGCAGATTCTTGGATTCAGAAACCATTACCCTATGGAGATATTTGGATAGGAGAACACAATCCAATAGTAGTTGAAAGAAAGACTTGGGATGATGCCTATAATTCTTGGAAATCAAATCGGTTAGATGCACAAATTACTGAAATTTTAAAAAATACTGATAATGGAGTGATTTTAATAGAGGGAAAACTAACAAGTTCTTGGATTTGGAGAAATAAAAAAAATTACCATACTACTAAAAGTTTAAAAACATATCTTAATAGAATTAATTTGGAAGTAATTCCAGTTATATATACTGAATCAAAATCAGATACGATAAAGTGGAGTGAAAAAATTTACAAAAGAATTAGCGAAAATGATTTTGGAATATTTGTCAGAAAGGTTAAAGTAATGAAATCTTCTCGAAATAAATATCATAATATATTAAATCTGATTCCTCAAATAAGTTTAGACAGGTCTAAAAAATTATACGACCATTTTGATTCTTTACAAGACTTTATAAATAACATTGATGATGCAGTAGCACTTGATGAAAAAACAAGATGGAAAAACCAAGTTAAAAAAATAAAAACTTTTATTGAATCTTCATGGGGGGAGACTAAAGAAAGAGAAATTATTATAGATAAAACTAATAATGATAAGTTTTAAATAGTAATTTAACTTTTGTAATAATATGACCCATGTTGTAACTTCAGCCTGTATAGACCATAAATATCAAGACTGTGTAGCCGTTTGCCCTGTCGATGCTTTTCGAGAATTAGATAATTATTTAGTTATTGACCCTGATGATTGTATAGATTGTGGGGCTTGTATTCCTGAATGTCCGGTAGAGGCTATCTTTGCTGATACTGATTTACCCAATGAACATGAAGAGTGGTTGGACAGAAATGAGACAGAATCTATTAATGCCCCACTCGCAACTGGAGACTCTCCTGTGTTAGCATAGATTTAAGTAAGTCTATATTCTCTTTATTATTATGGTTATTAAAAATAACTCTAGTTTGCTTACGAAAACTTACCTTGGAAATTGTTTGGATGTTTTGAAAACTTTACCCGACAATTCTGTTGATTCAATTGTTACTGACCCACCTTACGGATTATCATTTATGGGTAAAAAATGGGATTATGATGTTCCATCGAAAGAGATATGGATTGAATGTCTTAGAGTCTTGAAATATGGGGGTCATTTACTTGCATTCGGTGGAACAAGAACATATCATCGGTTGGTAGTTGAAATTGAAGATGCAGGGTTTGATATAAGAGATACTATTCAATGGATTTACGGAAGTGGGTTTCCAAAATCAATGAACATTAGCAAAGCGATAGACAAAGCCGCAGGTGCGAAACGAGAGGTAGTGGGTCGTAATCCTAATTCAAGAGAAAAATGCGATAAATCAAACACCCTCTATGAAAGTGGAACTGTCGGCAAAACTGATTATATCACAAAACCTGCTACACCTGAAGCAGAACAATGGGGTGGTTGGGGAACGGCTCTCAAACCTGCGAATGAACCCATTTGTTTAGCAAGAAAGCCACTTAAAGAAAAGACAATTGTAAAAAATGTTTTAAAATATAATACAGGTGCTATAAATATTGATGATAGTAGGATTTTTACAGAAGATGTTTTAAGCATAGGTAGTAATAATAGAACAAATGCGACTATTAATTATGGTATGAAGGATAATAAACAGGCTCAAGGACAGCATGAATTAGGGAGATTCCCTGCAAATGTGATTCTCGATGAAGAAGCGGGTGCTATGCTTGATGAGCAAAGTGGTATTAGTGCATCAAGATTCTTTTATTGTGCTAAGGCACACAAGAAAGAGAAGAATCTCGGACTTGATAACAATTTTCATCCAACAGTTAAGCCTGTTAAGTTGATGAGATATTTATGCCGATTAATTACTCCAACAAACGGAACTATTCTTGACCCATTCATGGGTAGTGGAACAACAGGAATTGGTGCTATGCTTGAGGGGTTTGATTTTATCGGAATTGAAATGGAAGAGGAATATCTTAAGATTGCAGAAGCAAGAATTGAGGCTTGGAAAAATTCTGACCGTTGATATTATAAAACACATTTTAAGTAATATGAAATAGATTTATATAGTTATTATTGGGGATTATTATTATGGGAGTTAGGAATGTCCTTAGTTTGTTTGACGGGATTTCGTGCGGAAGAGTTGCTCTCGATAGAATAGGAATAGACTATGAAAATTACTATGCAAGTGAAATTGATAAATATGCAATACAAATCTCTCAAAGTAATTTTCCTGATACAATCCAATTAGGTGATGTGAAAAATTGGAGAGGGTGGAATTTGCCCCAAATAGATTTATTAATGGGAGGCTCTCCCTGTCAAGGATTTTCTATAACGGGAAAACAACTAAACTTTGATGACCCTCGTAGTAAATTGTTTTTTGAGTTTGTGGATATATTAAATTACTACAAACCCAAATATTTCTTATTGGAAAATGTTAGGATGAAACAAGAGTATCAAGACATAATTAGTGATTGTCTCGGAGTTCAACCTATTAAAATAAATAGTTCATTAGTATCTGCCCAAAATCGAAATAGATTATATTGGACAAACATCCCTAATATTTCTCAACCCTTGGATAAAGATATAATATTGAAAGATGTTTTGGAAGAGGATGAATCTATTGAAAATTTTATAAATTACTTTGATATAATGAAGCCCGTAAATAGCAAATCTAATAGAGTAGGAATAATAGGGAAGGGCGGTCAAGGGGATAGAATATACACTACGAATAAAAAGTCTGTAACTCTTATGGCAGAAAGTGGGGGAAGAGGCGCAAAAACAGGATTATATTTGACGGGTGAAAAGACAGTCAGAATGTTGATGCCTAATGAATGTGAAAGATTACAAACCCTTCCCGATAATTATACTAAAGGAGTAAGTAAGTCTCAAAGATATAAAATGCTTGGGAATGGTTGGACTGTTGATGTTATAACTCATATTTTGAGTAATATTAAATAGTTTTATATAGTTATTATTGTGGGTTATTATTATGAGAGTTAGGAATGTCCTTAGTTTGTTTGATGGAATTTCTTGCGGAAGAGTCGCACTTGATAGAGCAGGGATAGAATATGAAAATTACTATGCAAGTGAAATTGATAAGTTTGCTATAAAAGTCGCTCAAGATAATTTCTCAGATACACATCAATTGGGAGATGTTAAAGGGTGGAGAGATTGGGATTTAACAGACATTGATTTAATAATAGGAGGTTCGCCATGTCAAGGTTTTTCATTTGCAGGGAAACAACTAAACTTTGATGACTCTCGGAGCAAATTGTTTTTCGATTTTGTTGATATATTAAATCACTATCAGCCTAAGTATTTTATTCTTGAAAATGTGGTGATGAAAAAGGAATTTGAAAAGGTCATAACCGAATATGTAGGGGTAGAACCTATTATGATTAATTCCTGTTTAGTATCTGCTCAAAAAAGAAAAAGATTATATTGGACAAATATTCCTCATGTTGTTCAACCTAAAGATAAAAATATTAATTGGGGTGATATACGAGAACACGGAGTAGGGTGGGGGAATATGTATTATTCGGATAAGGCTATGGAGTGGATAGGTAAGAATGGGCGAAGGAAAGGAAAAAAACTTAAGATTCATTTGGATGAGGAAAAAATGCAATGTTTAGAAGCGAGTCATGCTAAAAAATATAGCAATCAAAGATTTTTTGGAATAGTTGATACACCAGCCCAAATAACTGGGAGAAGATTAAATAAATTTGGCAAAAGAGAGGATTATAATAGGGATATTAAAATCACTCAATGTTTAGAAGTTAGAGGTGGTGAGAAAATAAATTGTTTAACGACAGTTAAAAAAGATACGGTTATTTCAAAATTACCGAAGGGGAGATACCCTGACGTTTTTAATAAACTGGATGAAGGAATACATTATAGATACATAACTCCTCTTGAATGTGAAAGGCTTCAAACATTACCTGACAATTACACAAAGGCAGTTTCTAATTCACAAAGATATAAGGCACTTGGCAACGGTTGGACTGTGGATGTTATTGTTCATATCCTAAATCACATCAAGTCAGAAGAGAAACTTTAAGTAGGTCTTAATTTAATCTTGAATTATGTCCTTTTATTTAGAGATTAAAGCATCATTATTAAAAGATGTAGTTAAAGCAATTGAAAACATAAATGCCGAGTCCATATGGGTAATAGACCATGAAGGAATTTATATTCGTATGTCTGACGTTTATAGATACAAGATGCTAGAAGTTAATATTAACCATCGTGATATGGTGAATTTCAAGTTTGAATCTGACAAACCATATTATTTAGGTCTAGTAATTGATAGATTGAAGGATGTAACAAAAACTTTAAAAAGTTCAGATTTATTAATTATGGATTATAATTCTGAAAATTATTTTATTACTGCTGAATCAAACGGTTTAAAGAGAAACATTAAGTTAATTGATATTTCACTAATTGGACAACCACCTGAATTAGTTATGAACCAAGATTATCAATCCACAATTGAATCTAAAAAAATGTTATCATTTTTGAAGGCGATTTCTAAGTCTATATCTTTTGATGTTATTGTGTCTGAAGAACAATTTATTATTCGTTCTGAAACTGATGAAGGATTAGCAGAAATTTCTTGGCCTTCTGAAGATTGTAGTTTAAATACAGTATTAGATAAATCCACAATTAATTTTTCTACTGCGGAAATAACTAAGGCTTTAGTTGCTTGTAAAAACAATTTGACGATTAAAGGTTCGCAGAATTCTCCCATTTCCTTTGAGTGGGATTTGGCCTCCAACTCAACGATAAAATCATTAGTTGCACCGAGGGTTTAATATGAGGAAGAAGCCTAAGATTTTTGATTCAATTAAATCTATGATTGATATTGGAGAGGAAATTACTGCCGAGCAAGTCATAGATAGATTAATTGATATGGGGCGTAAAGAAATCCCTACTAAAAAATCTCTCTCAGTAAAATTTAAGAATGATAAACAATTTATAGTTATTAAAAGAGGCAGATGTCCGACCATATTTAAACGTATTCTTTAAGTAGTAGCATGAATATTTAAGAAGTATGCCAAAGAACACTTCAATTGAAGTTACCAAAATTGAAGATTTTATTATGGAAGATGATAAATTTAAAACTCTTGATGAATGGTATGAATCAATTCTTGAAGATTTAAAAAATTTGGCATATAGAACGAGTGATGGAAATTTAAGAACAGATATAAATAGAAAAACAAATCTCATAATGTCCAAAGGAAGAAAAGAGGCTTTGCGTCAAGATTTAGAATTTAGATATGAATTGCAAGGAGAAACTACGAGGTTAAAAGAGATAGAAAGGAAACTAATTGGAAAATATAGAATTGATGTAATAGGAGAGTCCGTAAAAAAAGATAGGTTAAAGATATTACAAAGGTTTATAAATTATTTTAATGATAATGAAGTTACTAATAAAATCAAGGTTAAAAAGGACTCTAATGAAAATTTAGATGTGGAAGTCGAATTATCTTTAGAGGATGCTATTAGAAGAGGAATTATAATAGCGTCAATTGATACTAATAAAAAATTATCGGTTGGAACAGTAATTGGAACTTTCAACAAATATCCTGTAAAGGGTATAAATAAAGGAATGATTGGTAAGGAGTTGGGTGCGAATGGAAAAATGATAGAAGAATTTATTTCATTTTATGAAGATAAAACAATTGATGATTTAAAAAAAATATTATTTAAGGAGTTTCCTAATTTTAAATTTACTTCTAATGAGGGTGAAGAAACGAGTTATGATGCGGAATATTTTTTTCCCGTAGGAGAGTTTTTTCCTAACATAGTTTATTATGAAAATAAGACTCTTGATACTGAAGGAGAGTTTTCTCTACTAGAATTAATTAGAAAATTCAAGGTTAAATCTGACCCCAAACTTATGGAAATTTTTAATTGGATGATTTCTCACCAACCTACTGGACCTGAATTTCCGAAATCTACTAAAGGCAATTATATTTTAGTTATAACTAATAGACCTTCTTCATTATTAAGACTTACTGAAGGAACCCCTTGGGCTACTCAAGGTTCTTGTGCCGCTTGGAGTGGAAGTGCAGGACCTCAACACCCCGATTATGGAGGAGGGGTTTCAGGATGGACTGGATGGACTGATGTTAAACATATGAATTTAATAGCATTTATTTTTTCTAATGGTGATGGGCAAAAAACACCGAGTGATTTACAAGATATTAATTCTGATTGGCCGATAGTTTATGATGATACATTAGCAGCAAGATGTTGCTTACGTTGGGGCTATGTTTCAAAAACCCTAAGTAAAGATAGTTTGTTTAAGGAGATTAAACGTGATGATTATGATGATTCAAGACCAATTGGATTTAGTATTGAACCTTGGCGAGGTATGTCAAAATATAATAACATAAAATCCATAACTGTAGGGGCTATTTTGGAAGTTTTGGATTCGGCTAATTTAAGTGAACGTAATTGGAAAAGTCTAGTAAGCCCCCATCGCCATCAAGGTGCAACAGACCGTTCCAAACCTCCTAATTCAAGTGGTGTAACAGGGCCTTACGGAAATCAATATGCCGATGCAAAGAAATCCGTAATTGATGGATATTATCTTGATGAAAAAGTAGATGTATTTGCAGAACAAAAATCAATCGCCACATCTAATACCTTATCAATAGGAGATGCTAAGAGTTTGGCTAAAAGAAGAATTCCTACTGAAATAAGAAACTTGTTAGCACAAAATCCAAGAATTTGGCTATATCCTTCAGCAGTCGAAGAATTAATTAGATTGAAGAATTATGACACCAACATGATTTTATTAGGCTCTCCATTATGTAATACTAATTATATATTTGAAATTTTTAATTCATTATCATTTTTTGATGTGGAAAAACAGAAATTTCTTATCCAAGCAGTTATGAATAGTAGTTCTTTCAATTCTTCAATAGAGGAAAGATTGATTAATTACTTATTAAGTAACCAAATTATTTATGAAAAGTATTTTAATAAATTTGATACATATAAAAAAATAAATAAGACATTTGAAGAAAAAATTAATTATGGATTATTTTTATTAACTTTATCAACAGATATTTATACTACTAAAGCCACTATACCTTTATCGGATTCATTTGGTAGTAAATATAAAATAGTCAATTATCCATATTCAATAAATACCATTAACCAAAATATAGATATTTTAGAGGAGATTGGTAAGAAAATAAAAAGAAAAAGAAGGGGTTCAGTTAGCAATAGAAACTTAGAACGTGATTTTTTGACACTTTCAAATACCTTACTTTTTGCCCAAAATATTAATACCACAAACTATATAAGAGTAATAAAAATAATGACTGATATTTTAACAAAGGATAATAATGAAACTAAGTTTCCTAGTAGTTATGGCTTATCAGCATTTTCAATGAATATGGTTGCCGTTTCTTATCTATTAAATTATAATGGCCTAAATAATAATCAAATAAGAAATTATAATATTGAAATTTCAAAATTTATAACTAAAAAGATTGAATTAGCAGATTCGAAAATTGTTACCTCCAAATCCATTCCAACCATAGAGAGTTTTATTTTAAGTTGTAGTGATAAATCATATGAATTTACCGATAGACAAGTTACTGATGATGGAGAACTTAGTTTATATTATGTTTTAGAATATTATTTAGCCCTATTTAATGATAGGGGTGCTAAAGACGACCAAGTAGAAACAATGATGGGTATGGTTAATTTAGGATTATACTTATTATTAAACTCAAATGAAAAAACCTTGCAGTATTGTAATTCGATACAAGATTTAGAGGAATTATTTCAACAAGATTTAGAAAAATTATTAACATCTAAATCTTCTTATGACTTTCAAAATAATATGAGAATATTATTACTTTCTAATACAATTAATTATGAAAACAATAGTTGGCTTGGAGAAAAATTGATAATAAATCCTGTAGAAAGATTAAATTTATTTAGAGGATTTACAAATCCTAAATCTTATTTTAGAATCTTTAATAAGGATATTAGAAAGATGATTCAATCTTCAATAATAGAAGATAAAAAATTAATGATATATAAGGAAGATATAGAAAATTATATTCTTGAAGAAATTATGGAAAACAAACTATACACAATTATTCCGAAAATTGGCACCGGTGAAACAAATATAGTTGAAAATAAAAATATAACATCCCTTGAATTATCAACCTATTTAACTCAGACAGAACAAATAGAAAATCTTTTTAATGAGGTTTTACAAGATTGTGTTGGAAAGTTTTCTTCGGAAATCACCTATATTCAAAGAAATCCATTACCTAGTTTTGGAGAAGAAGAGTTGTTAAACTTAGATATAGAAGAAATTGATGAATTAAATACATTGATTGATAATATTAAACAAAGTCAAGAATGGTTAGCAATTGATTTTGGTTCGCTCTTAAGTCATTTAAATTATCAATTCGAAGGAAAACATTTCGGATTTGTTAATAATAATTATCTTCCCTCACAGATACAAAATTTTATAGCAAATGATATAGAAGATATTTTAATTGAATATGAGATGACCGATAGGTATTCTGATGACACATTTAACGACATATTGGTGCAGTTGGCTTTAAATAATAACTTATCTTTAGAATCTATTGAAAAAATGATGCAAACTAATGACCTATTAAAAATATCTGAAATAAAAAGAAATTTAGCAAATAATAATAATACACCAATTAAATATCTTATTTCGGAGAATGTAAAGAATGATACTTCATTATTTAATTTATATCCTTATGAAGTCTTATTGAACAATCAAATAACTGCTAATAAATTTTACGAATTGTATAATCAAGTTTTTGAAATAATTACAACTAAGGTAGGGGATAGAAATTTTGACTGGGAAAATTTTATGGAAAATAAAATTGAAAAATTGATGGCTGTTGAAAAGGGTAATAATCTAAGAAAAAATATGGAAAAAATACTTTATGAAGATAGGAGGGAGATAGATTATTGGAGAGGGGGCTATAATTTATCTAAAAAATTCAAAAAGGAACTTAATTCAACTAACCTATGGTTAATGGATGGAGGTGTAGGGGGAATAACTGACTATCCCATTATACCAAAACCTGAGTATCAAAAAATTGGTATTTTAAAATGGAGTTCAGATAAAAATAAGAACGAAATGTTTAATATCAAAAAACATAAATATTTATCTAAAACTTTATTATACATTGAGGGTGTAAAAACATTTTTTAACGAACAAGAACATTTACAAAGTATTAATATTAATGAAAAAATATCAATTAATGATTTGTTTGGTTTCATACCTGAAAATGAAAGAGAGCCGGGCGTAATGCTAAAATTTTGTAATGATTGTTTTAAAAGAACTACTGCTGCGGGAAAGCCTATCAAATATAAGTTTGAAAACCAAGAAGCAATAGATAATCACTTAGCACTAAAACACGAAGAAGGAGAGGAAGTAGAAATATTAGAGGCCGGTATAAAGGTTAAAAAATGGACTCATGATAATATTTTCTTAATTCAAGACAATAGACCCACAAATCCCAAGGCTTTAAAAATCCCTGCTTGGAGAAATGAATTAACCGAAGAAATTTTCAATAATCTTATTAATTCATTAGCAATCAAAATTGGAAGCCTAGAACTATACGATAGAATCGCCCCTTCCCTACCTATTAGGTGTCAAACTGGAAACTCCGAGTTTTCGTTCACAATAGAAGATATGTTAAAAAACATCAACCAATCTCAATCGTGGTCGGTGGATTTTATTGATGATAACTTAGATTTAATTTGTAGTCAATTACAAAAAAATTATCAAATAGTAGATATGTGGAATAATTTTATAATTACAGATAATTTTATTACTTATTCACTTACATTGTTTAATGATGATTCAGAAAATTATAAAAATTTAATGTTGTATCTATTAAATTTAGTAGATTTAAACAGAATTGAAAAATCAGTTTTAAAGGAATTATCTTTAAAAATAAATGATGTAAATCTTCTTGTATCACTTGATAATTTTTTATTATAGGTTAAGTTTTAAATAGTCGCACCCTAATTTGAGAATATGGCTATTGAAGATTTTAAAATTCAGTTTGAGGAACTTCATACCATTAGAACTAAATATAATGATAAATCTTATTTTAAACCTCAACCAACTTATCCCGAAATAATTGATGCTGATGATGAGGGGTATCAGTTTGATGAAGATATTTCTGATGAAGAACTAATAGATATGTGGACTGAAAAACTTAAAAATGAAATTAACAATCATCCTCACCATCCTAATTCCAACATATATGGAAACTCTAAGTATCGTTCACAAATTGAGGAACTTTATGATGGTGAACCAACCAAATTTTTGAAGGAAAGGGATTCTGATAAATGGTTATCTATGGATAATCTAATTAGTTCTGTCCCATTAAAGAAAAATTATTGGTTTAGTGGAGGAGGCATTGGTTCGGAAGGAGCAAGGCTTGGGGCATTTCGGGATTGGGGCGCAACATTTTCATCTGAAGATATTATCAAAGGTATGATAAAAAACAAAGTCGAAAGAAGAGGTATTGATGGTAATAATCACAATGTCGCAAAATTGGGGGAGTATTCAAGGATTTTTGATTTAGTAAATGGAGTTTATTCAATAAAAGCACAAAGTTCAAAACCTTTTTTGCAAATAAGTATATTTCTAATGGAATTTCTTAAAATATTAAACACAAGTTCAGATTTAAAGTTCTTAAGAGTGGTAAATCCCTTAACAGGAGAACCCATTTCCTCAAATACTGAAGAAATACAATACCAATTTAAAAATCCTAATTCTATTTATCATAAAGATTTAGTATTTCAAGTTTTCGAAGAGGTAGAAACTGGAGTTACTAGTGATGTAAATATAGATATAGATTTTGATTTATTAATCAAATATTTTATGGCACAAGAAAAAATAAGTCAAGGTTCTTTAAAAAGTCCTATGTCTTTTATGGGTCGAATTCAAGGATATTTTCGAGAAGAACCTTATAAGTCTGCATTAGCAAAACTAAATATGGGACCGGGTGAATTAGCCGTATTCCTTAGAGAAAGAAATCCAACAGATTTATTTGATTTTGTTAATGGCTCAGATATAGATGATTTAAAGGAGTTTGTAGAAATATCCAAAAACCAAATCGAGGTTGAAAAAATAGTTCAGAAGGAATTAATTTATGTAAATAAAGAAATTAGTATTGAAGAAATTTTAGATAAAATAACTGATATACCGGTTCGAACCAATATAAAGCAGTATCAACCAAAAAAGTCTAAAAAAGATAGAGGAGGATTATTAGTAGAAAAACGAATGGCGGGTATATTAGTAGAGGAGGAAAATTATCTTATTTGGATTACCAATAATCCATTAGATGTAATTATGTCTAATACATCGAGAGAGTGGGGGATTAGGAGTGAGAGGCGATGGGATGGTGTAAATAAGAAGGGATATACTAGTTGTATTAATTATGATGGGATGTATTCATCAGGACCTTATTTCGATTTTTACAATGGTAATGGTGTTGCTTATGTAGCAAAGGTGGGGGAGGAGGTAATAGATGATTATGTGGATAAAATAAATAGTGGTGATTTGGACAATTTGACTCCTAAAGAATTGTTTGAGAGTGAATTGGTTACAAGAGTGGGTAGGTTTAGTCTTAGGTGGGGTGAAAAGTTTGAAAGGGAAAATCCGAATGAACCTGCATCGAAAAAGATTGGTTGGGGAATCGGAATCGAAACAACAGCCTATCCAAAAGAACAACCTTGGGCGAGTGCAATTATTACTGCCTTAGCAATAATGTTTAAGAAAATTAAAGATAATGATGGAAACAGTATTTGGAATTCCGATTCTGAGGGTAGGGGGAAGGAACAGCGAATTAGGAATGCAGTTAATAGAATTACAGCACCTTATAAAAATGGGTGGTCTTATTTAGATTATAATGGAGATGGTTATAATGGTAGTATAGCATCAGGAAATTATGATTGTGTTGGAATAAATAGGGATAACGAATTAATCCCTGATTATAATCAAGGATTAAGATTTGGTGATAGAAGTTCAAGTGCAGCAGCATATATGGAAGTTACTGCTGATACTGGAGCCGATGTCGCATTAGAATTTGTTGAATTTTCTCTGAAAAATTATCAAGATATAGTTAGACCTCAAGGTTTAATTGATGATATTGGATTGTGGGGTCAGCGATTTCCCGAAATTTATCGAACAGTTGCTCAAAACCCTCAAATTTGGATTTCCGATTTATCTCTTGCAAAAGTAATTAGGGGATTAAAAAGAAATTGCATTAATGAAAACTTATCTATTAGAAAAGATTTTTTAGAACTGGCCTTAGATTCCACTACTAAAAATATATCTTGGCTTTTACAACCTCCTCAGACAACCACCTCTATTGCTCAGAATTTTGATGAATATGACACAACTAAACAATGGGATTGGGGAACTGAATGTCTTTTAAAATCAGTATTTAATCACCCTTCGGTTTTGGAGGTTTTCATAGGACATTCTCCCGACATTAGTATTCAAGAACACCTCTATAATCAAAAATTTATACTGAGAGACAGGACTGGATTTGAATATATTGCAAAGGCATCAGATATATTTTTACTAAATTTACAAAATACAATAGATGAAGTAAAAATAGTTTCAATAGATAGTAATATAATGTCTGATATGATTCGTAAATTAAAACTTTCTGTTAAGGGTAATTTAAAAAATAAACTTCCCAATACAATTTTTCCTCAGATTTCATTAAATTGGAATTTTTGGTCTAATCAAAATACTCAAACCACTTTGATGGCTGGCGATGGTATCAAAAATATTCAAAATCAAAAGGATTTATTAACATACCACCAGTTATTAGTAATCAATACATTAGCATACAATCCTATGTTAACAGAAAAAAACTATGTAGAATTATGTGGTATGATGGCTTTTATAAATGAATATATTAATGGCGAAGGAATATCCAAAAGAAAGCAAAAGGCATTTAAAAAAATGTATAATAGAGTATATCAATCATTAACCAATAATTTATTATACGATAAATCTGATATTTCAAGTATATGTTATCAAGACGAAAGTATTTTCGGTGAGTTTATTCATCCTGAATTACCACCAATCGGAGAAATTTTACAAAGGTGTAGGTTAAATGAAGGTTTTAATAATATAAATATAGAATCAAATGGAGATTTATTCGAAGATTTCTCTAAAGGCAACGATAATTATGAGTTATCTAATCCTTTAGCACGAATGACTCTTTCTTCAGATTCAATATTACAAATAAGAAAATTACAAAATGTAACCTGTATTAGTGCTTGGAATAAAATTCCTCAACAAATATCTGAGTTTAAATTTACAATGTTATATTATTTATATCATTTCATGAATTCTTCAAGTTCCTATAATCATTTGCTTAAAATATATATTCAATTTTTAGATAATACAATTAAAGGCAATGATAATAATTTAGAGTTTTATGGTTGTTTATTTGATACTTTAGTTGGAGAGAATGGAAAATTATCTCCTTGTAATCCATACATCAATAATGCTCAAGTAATAGAAATTTCAAAGAAACTTAAGGGCGATAATATATCCATATTACAACAAAATATAATAGTTTCCAATTATAATATTACTGACCCAACAGATAAAAACCTTCGAAGAGAATTTAATGGGGTCGGCTTAACTCAATTTCTAGTTATGCTACTAAATCCTAAATATTCTTTATCATATTCTATGGAAAATATTATTTTATTGTTACGACTTCCTCGACAATTCGCAATGGTCGAAGAACAAATATTTAGATTAAGTTTTGGAGATTTATTTTCTTCAAAGCAAAACAGATTACGAGGACAAATATCAAGAGCAAAATATACCTTTACAGTTCCCTCTCAATTTAATGAAATGAGATATATAGATGATGATGACCTTGATTCTGAACAATTAAGTAGGATTGTTGAAATTTATGCCATAGAACAAGAAACATTACTTTGCTTAAAAAGATTGGCAGTATATTTAACCGCACTTTCTAGTAATCCATACATTCCCGAATCCATGCAATCTAAGTTAATTTTAACAGCCCAAACAAATACTACTTATTCATTACCATCGACTATTATTAAAAAAGACTTTATTAATAATAAACAAATACTTACCAAGAAAGAAAATTTACATTATCCTGATATATTCGAAATATACGGTGCAGATTATGATGCTTTTGAAATAAATTTTGCTACGACAGATTTAAAAACTACAATAATTGAAAATTTAATAAAGAATCCTATAATTTCCAAAAATACCATAAAAAAATTAATTAATGATGTAGATAAATCATTAATTCAAGATTTAATTTTAAATGCTAAATTTGATTTTAATGATTTAGATTATGAAAATACTAGCACTAGTAAATTATTATTCGATAATGCTCCCAATATAATTCTTAATAATCCTGCAATAAGTGATGAATTAAGATTACAACTATTTAATATTTATATGACTTATTTATTCAAAAACATCAATAAAAAACAAAAAGATTCTTTAAACGTATTCAAAAAATTTATTTTAAATTCAGGTAATTTAAGAAGTGTGAAAAATTTAGCCGAATTAAAACAAGGGTTACAACAATTGAATTTTGATAATATAGGTATGTGGAGAGGGGGTTTTGGTAAATTTCCGATTAATAAATCCATACCTGAAAATATTCAAAGAATGGGAGAGTCTATTAATGAAGAGATAATTAATGTTCAAAAACCTCAAATTATTATAGATGTAAACTTTAAGCCACCTTATGAATCAGTTTTTAAGAAGGGGGAGGATTATTTCTTAGATGATGTTAAGAAAGGACTTTTGCAAGAACTAAATTTACAAATAGAAACTACAAATCAAATGATTGATGAGGAATTAGCACGATTAAATGTTGAGGAAGATTATGATTTTGATGGTATAGAAGATTTCATGGAAAATAACGAAGGTGAAGAGGCTTTTTTACCAATACTTACTTTATTAAATCAAAGAAGAGAATTAAATGCAGAAAGAAATAAAATAATCGAGCAAAATAAAATGAATACGGATAATGCACCATTATCTTTAAATATAAGGTATGTGGAAAAGGCTGAAAATACTGAAAAGGGATTAAAATTGTCCGGAAGTTATTGGGATAGTGGTAGGGCTAGAGTTACTAATAAATGGAGTGAAGTATATCCTAATGGGTGGGATTCTGTTTATGGTTGGAATGAAGATGATTATGGTTTAAGGGATGATGGTAGTAGAAAATTATGGAAAAATCAAATAACTTTGGTTTTTTATGATAGTAATCCTGAAGTAGGGTGGGACTTAATTACTAATGATGGAGAGGATTTGCCCTTGTGGAGATATGATGATAATTTTTGTAATTCACAAGCATTTAAAAAGGTTATCCAGTCTATGATAAAAAATATGAAGAATCCTAAAGATAATTTGATGGAATTTTTAATAAATTATTCATCAATATTAAAAACTAGTGGGAATTTTATGTATAATACTATTAATACTAGAATAGAGGGGGCAACAATTAGTTTGAATGGAGGTGATGGTTATAATGATACTTGGAGGCCTGAAACATATTCATTAAATTCTGTATTTACCGAAATAGATGCAAAGGGCGGTCAAACATGGTGGGATTATCTTCTTTTAAACGATTCAGAAGATTTTGAGGATTCCGACCGGTCAATTTATACTCAAGACCCCTTACTATTTTTATTGTTTTACAGTAGTTTAGGCTCCGGAGAAATTAGAAAATTAAATAGACCCCCCAAAGTATTACTAAAACTTTTAACCTCACTTAGAAACGAACAGGCTTACCAAGAAACATTAGAGATTTATAACATGATTGAAATTGGAGAAGGTGAATTAAAATACTTAAATCTTGGTTTACCTATTGGAGACTTTGCGATTGAGAATGCAGGAAAACCCATTTTACTTTCTCTTTGTGGAGAATGGAGATATTATATGACCTATGAACAGTATTTGAACAAGACTGGAAAAATTTTGGTAGTAGATAATATGGGTAAAAAAATTATAGGTGTAGAAAAGGATATTCGTGTTTATGATATGGTGTATAGTGCTACAAGTAATAATTACAATACTGAATTAAATCAATTTTGTCAGCGAGTTTTAATAGAAAGAAATTATGATTTAATTGAATATATGCGACAGGAAGAGGGGTTGAATCCTGAAGCAATTGTTCAAGATGCAGAAGAATTTGAAAAGGGTGCAGAAGAAAAGATTAATATAGATAAAGATAAGATGGAAAAATATATCCTGAAGATATTAGGAAGTGAAATTTTTGCCTAAAGTTATGTGTCCTGTTTGTAAAGAGGTTTTTAGAAACCGTTCCGATTTGACCGAACATAAAGCAAAAACTGGACATCAAGGTGGTGCTGTAATATATACAGAACCGGAAAAAAAGACAATTAAGGCCAAAACCTCTTGGAAAAACCCTACTAATACTAAGAAGCCTAACAGATGTCCAGTATGTGATAAAAGATTTAAAACAAAAAAGTCTTTAGAATCTCACCAAAAGGATAAAAAACATTTCGGCAATAAAATAGAAGATAGTAAAAAAATAGAAACAAAAACTCAGGAAAAATTAAAACTAACATATACAGATGGTAAAAAAGAAGATTCCTCCCAAAAAAAATTAGGTAATGGGTATGTGGTGATAACAGATGCAGATTATCGTAAAATAATGGAAAGTGTGGAAACTATTAAAGGCATTGTTAATTTTGAAACCATTTCATTCGAACTACTACCTACAAACAATTCGTGGCTAGTGTCATACGAATTATCTAGCGAAACAGACTGGGACTATATTTTATTCTATTGTGATTTTGTAGAAATAGAACATACTTTAGAGTCTTTTATGTCTCTTGAGAGTAAATTGAATTTAGACAATAAGCCAGCAGTTTTTGATTTGGCCTCATTACAATCAAGAGCAGGGGTATCTAATGAAATCAGCATTTATCAAAACTATGATTGTTTATTTATTACGCAGGATGAAGATAAAACTATTTCTTATAAGGATTTATTTGTTACTATAAAAGAAATTTTAGAGTCGAAAGAAAATAATTTTTCAGGGAGTGATTTACTATTGGTAGCGGGGGATTGGAAAAAACCAGTTAAACAGGTAATATCAAGGCCTTCGACTTATTACAAGAAAGAAAATAAACAAATGTTTAATAAACCATTAGGAAATAGGTTTCAAAACAAATGGACTAGGAGAAGTGATGACTGGTTTTTATGGGATGCCGAACAAGAGGTAAAAATTGCAGATAAAGCAGATTCTAATGAATCTGATAAAGAACTAAATTGGAATGCTAATCCAGTATATTTGATTACTGAAGAAAAGATTTGTATTGACAAATTAGTGAATGTAAAATTATCTCTAAATTGAGTTTATAGGTAATTATTTTATTCTGATGGTAGTAGAACAAAGGTATTAAATAGTTGATAAACAAGGTAATAATATGTATGAACCAACCGATTTTGCAGAAACAATTTTTAAACAAAGATATGCACTAAGCCACGAAGAAACGTGGGATGAGGCTTGTGAAAGAGTTGCAAACCACATATCTTCTGCTGAAAACGGTAATAGAGATAAGTGGAGTGGGAGATTTAAAACCGTAATGGTAAATAATAGATTTATTCCGGGTGGAAGAATATGGTATGGTAGTGGTAGGATGAAGGGACAATTATTGAATTGTTTTGTAGTTCCTGCTGATGATAGCCGAGAGGGTTGGGGAAAAACAGTAAGTGATATGTTAGTCATAAGTGGAACTGGTGGAGGGGTTGGAATTAATTTTAGCCCTATCAGACCAAGAGGGACACCTATAAGAGGAACGGGTGGACAAGCCACAGGTGCAGTATCTTTGATGGAAGTAATTAATCAAACAGGTGAGGTAATTAAGGCTGGCGGTGGGCGAAGAACCGCTTTAATGCAATGTCTTAGATACGACCATGCAGACATAATGGAATTTTTAAGTAAAAAATTCAATCGTTTTGAGATGACTCAAGATAATGTAAGTGATTTGTTGATGGACACCTATCCTAATTTACCCAAGGCCGAATTGGATGATATTTTAGAGAAATATAATGATGATGTGGAAAAGGTTATACAATATTTAGTTAAATATCAATTAGACCAAAGATTGAAAAATGCAAATGTATCGGTATTAGTTGATAATGAATTTTTTGAAAAAATAAAAAATGATGAAGATATTGTTTTTGATTGGAATAATAAAGAAGTAAGCCGTATTCCTGCCAAAGAAATTTGGGATATTATAGTTTATAACTCTTGGGAATCGGGTGAACCGGGAATATTGAATGAAGGATTAGCCAATGAGATGAATAATATATGGTATTATAAAAAATTGATTTCCACAAACCCTTGCGGGGAAATTTGGCTAGAACCATATGGTTGTTGTGATTTGGGGGCTATAAATCTTGTTAGCCACATTGACCCTGAAACTAATGAGATAGATTGGGATATGTTGGCTGATACCGTAACTGTTGGAGTTAGATTTTTAGATGATGTATTGGATGTTAATATTTATCCCCTTCCTGAAATAGAAAAGAATTGTCAAAATGTTCGCAGAATAGGTCTTGGAATTATGGGTCTTGGACATTGTTTGATAAAAATGGGTTATAGATATGATAATACAGAAGGTAGAAAAATGGTTGAAAAAATTATGAACTATATTAAAAAGAGGGCTTACGAGGCTTCTACATACATAGCCGCAGAAAAAGGGTCATTTCCTGCTTTTGATACAGAAAAATTTCTTGAAAGTGGGTTTTGTAAAACTTTGACAAAGGGAATTAGGGCTAAGATTCGAGAATATGGGATTAGAAATTGTGCATTATTAACTATCGCACCTACAGGGACTACTTCAATAGTCTCAGGAACTTCATCAGGTATTGAACCTGTTTTCTCACCCGGATATAAAAGAAGATATTATGCCGATGTGGAAAATAGTAATGAAAGGCAGATAAGGGAAGAAATAGTTATTGACCCCCTGTTTCAAAAATTATTTGAACAAGGTTATGATTTGTCATCATTTGTTTCTGCCCATGAAATATCAGTAGAGGACCATTTAAGAATGCAAATAATAGTTCAAAAACATATTGATAATGCAGTAAGTAAAACAATTAACTTACCTCAAGATTATCCAATTGAAAAATATGGTAATTTATTATTAAAATATGCTCCTATGTGTAAAGGAACTACGGTTTATAGAAGTGGAAGTCGTGGCAATGAGCCATTAGTCCCATTAACGGTAGAAGAAGCCAAATTACATTTAGAATCACAAGGCATAATAATTGGTTCGGCCTCTAGCGATTGTATGAGTGGAATATGCGAGGTTTGATATGTTAAATGAATCTGCTTTTCAATTAGGAATTATCTTAGGTAAAAAAGCATTTGTGAATAATAAAATATTTTACAAAGACGTTTATAATACATTAGAAACTGAAGATGATGCGTTGGAAGTTATGTTGAATTGTTGGTTAGCAGATGAACTAATGATAGATATGTTTTATGGTGATTTAGATTTTAATAGTATGAGAGCAGGATGGTCTAAAGGTTTTTTAGATTCTTTGTTCCCGATGAGAGAATTTTGTTAATACAAAGGTTTAAGTATTAGTTTATAATCCAAGGTTATGGACATTATAATTAGCGACAAGATAACTAACGATTCTTATATTAAAAAAAGTCTTGAAAATATAATGTATAATACACTACAAAAGGGAAAATTTGAAATGTATCGAAAAGGGAAAAATATAGTAATAAATCTTCAAAATACAAATTATATTCATAAAGATATTCGTAATGAATTAATTTATCAGATTCAAAACACTCTTCAAGGGACTCAATATTCTTCATTAATATATACTCATGGAAAACTAACTACAATAATACATTCATAAAGTGGAAACATTTAAATAGGTAAAGGAATACTCGAATATTATGACTAATGAGACAAACATGGTTAGTGAAGATGATTTTCAATCACATACAGTATATGAATTAAAAGATGAATTAAAGGAAAGAGGTTTAAAGGTTTCCGGTAGGAAAAGTGAATTGATAACTCGATTAGTATCTGACCTCAATGCTACATTACAATCCGTAGAAAACGTCATTGAGCAAACTGAAGAAGCGGTAGATGCAGTAGAAACGGCGGCAGAAGAAGTTGCTGACGTTAGCGAAAAACTTGCTGAGAAAGATATAAAGGGGGCGATTTCTGAATTAAAGGATGCTTCTGAAGATATAGAAAGGGCTGCTGAAGAAAGCATGGAAGCATTAGAAGATGCATTGGAAACTGCGGAAGATTTAGAAGAAAAGGCAAGAGGCATCAAAGCACGTTGGGATAAGTTATCTAAAAATCAAAAAATTATGGCTGGATTTGCAGTTGTAGTGGCTGTTGCATACATATTAGTTTCGGGCGATTATATAAATATCTAAATACTATCTCTATTTCTGAGTAAGTATTATATAGGTCTGAAATATAATTTTAATTTATGACAATAAGAACAGCAGAATTTATTTCGCCTAAACACCCTGACAAACTTTGTGATAGAATCTCGGATTCTATTTTATATGAATATGTTAAGGGCGATAAAGATTCAAGATGTGCAATTGAAACTTGTGGAGGACACTCAAAGATTTTTATTACGGGTGAAATTACTTCTAAAATCAACGTAAGTGATAAAAAAATTAAAGAAATTGTTAATAAATTGACAGGAATTGATGATATAATTATACACATTCATCAACAATCCCCTCGAATTGCTCAAGGAGTAGATGTTGGAGGGGCTGGCGACCAAGGAATAATGATAGGATATGCTTGTAATGAAAATGACGAATTAGTTCCTCAAGAATATTATTTAGCAAGACAGTTAAATAGATATATTTACAATAAATATCCTTTTGATGGTAAAACTCAGATTACATTAGATGATAATGATGTTAGGGTGGTTGCCTCTTTTCAAAACGCTCCAAAAGAAGATTTAAAAATATTAGTTGAAGATTTTTTCACTCAATATCCTAAGTATAATATTGTGGAGATGCATTGTAATCCCGCAGGTGATTGGGAAATTGGTTCTTTTCAAGCAGATGCAGGAGTAACTGGAAGAAAATTAGCAACAGATAATTACGGACCTAGAGTTCCTCTAGGGGGTGGGGCATTTAGTGGGAAGGATGTTACTAAAGTTGATAGGAGTGGGGCATACATGGCTAGAAAAATTGCAGTTGATTACCTTAAAAAATATGATGCTAAAGAAGTAAAGGTCGAATTAAGTTATGCTATCGGACATGACAGACCTATACAGGCTACGGCTATAATAACATATGATAGTGGATGGGGCAAGGATGTAAAATATATTTCAGATTATGATTTATCTCCAAATGGTATTATTAAATACCTAAATTTAAAAGATATAGATTATTCAGAAACTGCTAAGTGGGGTCATATGGGTTTAAATTTTCCTTGGAATTAATTTTTGAAAACTTTTAAATAGTCGGATAACTCTAGGTGAAATTATGAGTAAAGATAAACCAGTTTGGGGTCGAAAAACTACTGTTAATGATTGGATGATGAAATATATCGGATTACCTATCGTGTGGGGTTGGTTAGCGGCGGCACTTTCAATTGTCGGATATGGTATTTATTCACCCGAATCAGTCATGCCTATGTTAGAGGGCTTTATATCTTTATTAGCCATAGTGGGAACTTTGGCTACACTTATTGTAACATCTATGTTAGAATTATGGAAATCAGAACAAACTAAGGAAATAGCGACTCTTGAAGAAAGAATAACTCATCGTCATCGAATGGAAGAGATGGAAATGGCTCACCTACATAGATTAGCAGAAATATCTGCAACAGGAAAAGAAATAACAAAAAAGAAATAGTAATGCTAATATGATAAGCAAACTATTATAAGTGTTCTTGAATTCGGAGATTTGAGAAGATTCGGATAGAGGGTATAAAAATGAAAATAGGAAAAAATGAGTGTATTAAATCAAAGAGAAAAAGCCCTTGCATATATGATTTGGTTAATTATGTTAGGATTAGTAAAACATTAACTAATAATATCTATCGGTGTAGGAGATGTAAGAATACACATAATGAAAAAATTACTTTGGAAAAACCTAATTGTTTAATTTCCCCTACTGGAAACCACCAATGGAAATATCAGAAAAATATTTCCTTTCAACAACATTGGAAACATCAACAAATTAGAGATTTAGAGTGTTGTGAATATTGCACCGCAACGAGAGAGATAAGTTATGCACGACCTATTGGTTATAATCCGCATAGATGAGAAGTTTGAGAAGCGAGTATTTATATAGGTAATAGTAAGAGGATAGTATAGAGGCGAATAAGATGAAAAAGACTCAGAATAAAATGTTGATAGAACACTTTGAAGAATGTGGTAGTATTAGTAATGTAGAGGCACAAGCAGTCTATAAGATTAGGTCATTACCAAGAAGAATTTGTGATTTAAAGGAAATTGGTTATGAATTTTCAAGAGAATGGAAAAAGGATTTGACAGGACAAAGATATGTTAGATATTACCTACTTGGCAGGAGTGATTAATTATGGATAAGTTTATTTGGTTAAATACCACTACTGGAAAAAGTTACTTAAATCTTGCAGATATTAGTGTCATTAGTTTCAATAATGGTGATGAATTCTGTGATATTCATATGGGAAGTGGCACAATATTTACAACTGATGCAGAAAGTGGACATTCTTTATTTGAGAGTCATGAAAATTATGTGATTAGTAAAGCAACAGCAAAGATTTATGAGGTGAGCGCATGATGAACGAAATACAACAAACGACATACGATTTTATGGTAAATGAATATAATAATGGAAGGCCTGATGAGTTTAAGGAAGCGAATACTTTTGATTTGTTTTCTATTCATATGATGAGAGAAATCATTAATTTAAATCCTTCAGATGAAACAAGAGAAGTTGCATTGAAATTTATAGATTTTGTAAAGAAAAATAATAAAATTTTACATAGTATTGAAGGTTCTTTAGAGTAAGTTTTAAATAATAATTAAGGAATTGCTTATGGTGCTGTTAGAAATATTTTGTGGTGCGATTGCACTAGGCTATTTGATATTTTATTTAGGCCTAATTTTTTCAATGGCGGGGTGGTGATATTATGAAAATAATTAAAGGATTTTCACTATTGCCTAGTTTTAGTGTATGGAAAAACATCAAAAATTTTTTTAACAAGGATAATTAGGAGAAAATCTTTAAGTAGTAGTCAAACTAACTATCATTTATGTCTGAATCCGATGATACTACTAAGAGAGATATTATTAGAGAATTAAAAGATGCGGCGGCTTTAATGGATGCAGTTAAAGAAATTTCTAAGGATGTTGATGGCAATAAAATACTTAATGGCGGAGATAATTCTACTGAAGTCAAAGTTGAAACTACTCTTGATGGTGATGTAGTAGATAGAGCCATTGAATCGGTTCAAAGAAAGGCAGAAAATCTTAGAAATTTAATAACTACTTTGATTCCTGTTTTCCTCTTATTAACTGGGGGTGGGTTAGAGGCCTTCGGAGTGATTGATATATTTGAAAATGATGGGGAAATTTCACCAATTGATAATTCTTGTGGATATGGGATTGATTGGGCAGATTGGACATGGGAAGATGATGAGTTAAATGTTTTTGGTAATTTATGGACTGATTGTGAAACTATTTCAACGGATTCTTTAGAAACGATGGTAGTTATGGCTAATGCTTTTGATTCCGAAAATCCTACTCAAGAATGGGTAGTTGGAAATATTGATATTTATGATTGGTATCAAGATTCTAATTTCCATATAGAATTAGGAGATGCTCCCGATAGAGAAATAGTTATTTGGGTGGATTTATTTATTCAAGATGATTTTGACAATGGAGGAATTCCGATTGCACAAACACAAATTACAGGCGTTGAAAAACCTGTCGGAATAGTTTGGGGTTGTATGGATTCAAATGCGGAAAATTATAATTCTCAAGCAAATGAAGATGATGGTTCATGTCAATACCCTCCTGAACCGATACAAGGTTGCACAGACCCTGATGCAGAAAATTATCAAACGGAAGCAGAAGAGGATGATGGTTCTTGTGAATACCCCCCTGAAGAAATATTAGGTTGCACCGATTATGAAGCAGAAAATTATGATGAAGAAGCCACAGAAGATGATGGTTCATGTGAATATCCTCCTGAAGAACCTTGTGAAGTAGAAATCACTAATCATTATCGTGGACATATAGGTGATGATGAAGAACAAGATGCAATTTTAATTGCATTTAAAATCGTTCCTAATAATTGTGAAGATGAAGATTTAAAGATTGATATAGAACTATATCAAAATGGATATACTGCTAATTATACACACTATATGATAGTTAGTGGTGAGGATGAGGTAGTTATTAATCATGTTTTTGATGGTGTAGCCGTAGGTAATTCATGGATTCCAAAGATAACTGCATCTCTTGATGGAGAAATATTAGAAGAAGTTAATTTTTGGGGAATAGATGTAGAGCCACAAGAGTTAGAGATTTGTGAGATTAATTTATTTGCAATTGATATTCAAACTAATAGCACTAATGCAACAATAGGATTCGACCTTGATTGCGGTGAACAACCTAATGAACTTCAGGGTTATAATGTTACAGTTCAATTCTTAGTTTATAATGTTAATCAAACCAATAATGGAGCAGGTGGAGAAGGCCCTCTTCAATGGGTTACAGAAATTTATTACATACAAGGCTATGCTGATGATTTTAGAGAATTATTTTTAGATGATTTTGCACAAGAAAATACTACTAGGTATGACTTTTATTGGTATGCAATTTGGGAAGATGGACAAGGTAATCAACAATTAATGGAAGAAAAATGGTTAAACCGAGAAGTTAGTGCATAATCTTTAAGTATCTAAAACTAATTATACTGTAATATATCTGTTATTGGTGATTAAATGAGAAAAGGAATAGTATTAGAAAGTATCGTTGTAGGATTTACTACATTAGTAATAGGTTCCGCATTAATGATAATCCCAAGCAAAAAATTAAAACAAAATAAAGCATGGCCTTTTATCGGAACTTTCTTGGTAGGATTTTTTGCTCACATAGGATATAAATCATTAGGATTAGACAAGTATCATTTTGTAAAAATTCGATAAATTAAAATTCATATCCAAATTTTTCAAATTCTTTTTTGTGTTTATCAAAAACTAATTTTTTGGTTTCATCATCATAATATTCCCTATAACCATTATCTTTTGGTCTAGTATTAGATTTATATTTAGGCAATAATTGTAAATCATATTTTTCAATACCCAATTTTTCACAAACCTTAATTATATCCTCTTCTAAGTTTTCATACCGTATAATATAATTACAACAAGAAACGGGATAACTTATATTATCAGAATCAATAAAACTACCAATACAATGGATATTGAGATTTAAACAATCAGTTAGTCGGCAAAACTCTTTAAAGGTCATATTATTCATATCATACTTATTTACGCCATCACTTACCCAATTAAATGTAGGATGGTTTTTCCAATAATAATAAGACGATACAATTTTATCATATGGGTTTCTTATTACACAAAATTTAAAATATTCATTAAACATTTCTTCCCCCCACTCATTTTTAATTGAAACTGCCGTTGCATGAGGTCCATTATCTCCAATACTCCCCACCTCACCAAATTCAGTTTTCCCCCCATAAGCACCAACCAACTCTATATCATCTTTGATAACAAAATCAATATTAGGGTCTATGCAATATTGTGCAAAAAAAGATTCAACACTACTTCCCGCTACCTTAGCATTTTTAAGGTAAATAAATTTATATCTGTGAGAAACTAAAACCATGTTATGCACGACCTTCAAAAAATTTAAAATTATTCACACCACTCAATAATAACGATTCCCATTGTTTTGCCATATTGATACTAGTTTGTGTTTTTGCCCATTCGACACCCCTACTCTTAATATCACTTATTTCTTCAGGATTTAGCAAATAATATTTTAATACCTTTGCTAAGTGCATATAATATTCTTCTGTATTTTTTCCTTCATGATAAATTAATCCTCTATCGCCAATCACATCAGGCAAAGAGCCAACATTTGAGGTAAAACAAAACGCACCCGCCCTTTGAGCCTCTAATGCAGTAATACAATAAGTTTCTTCAAAATCTGTTGGATAAAACCAAAAATCAGTTTTGCCCCAAGAAGCAACCAATTCATCATTATCTACTCTAGGCCTAATTATAATTTCGTGCGGCGATTGTTCTATGACTTGTCTCAATGTAGGATTTTCTTTATCATAGTATTCTAGGTTTCTCGATGGAGAAGAACCCTCTCCAAAAATTTCCAAAGAAATAGCGACTTCTTTAGGAGAAATATAATTCATAATTTGAATGGTTTTTTTCAACCCCCTTAACCAATCCGAAGTCCAAATCATACGATAAGGAATTTTTTTCGTCAAATCATTAGTATCAATTTCTTGATTTATTCCATGCCCTATAACTTCAAAATGCCCCTGCGGAAGTTCATAAACACTCCTAATTTTTCTTTCGTGAAACGGTGTCAATACAACCGACTTTCTAAAAATATTATTTCTTGCGGCCAACTCATATAGATTTTTCCCACTATCTTCTATTGCTAATCCCTTATACCAAGGCAACGCAATAGTATCATGTAGCCATAAAATAATGTTGGGATGATTTGTATCTTCATAAATTAAAAAATTTAAATATCTTTGAACTATAACTGCATCATAATCCATTATGTTTACCCCTTGACTTTTCATACCCAATCCTCCAAATATATCTACTTCGTGTCCTAACTTATTCAAACCAACAGCAAGTCTACACAAAGACCCTTCACTCCCCCACCCTCGGTCTGAATCAAAATTAGAATCTACATTTTCCATAGTTTTAAACACTTCATCATTATAACCAGTCCAAAAAAGAATTTTCATATTAAATATTACGATATAACATATTTAAATCTTTGCAACCTTTTATATATACGAGAGAATAACTTTATAATATGGTTAATTCTCTTGATGATGAAGAAGAAATTAAATACCGAAAACCTATGAATGAAAATTTTATTTTTGTATTGGCCGTTAGTTTTATTTTTATAGTGGCTACATCAGGAACTCCTTATAGTGAATCGGATAATTTAAATATTACCTCTATTCCTTGCCATCAAATCAAAGGAGAAGTTATTTTAAAAGAAATTCAAAACGATGAATATTTAATCTATGTTGAACTTTTTATGGATAATAATATGGATGGATATATTGTTACGGTTAGTGAAGTTACTTATGATTCTTATGAGATTGGAGATACTTATGAGCAAATTACTTGTGATGTAGGTTGGTATAATATGTTAAAAGATACTATTAAAGAAATGTTAGATGCCGGAGTCTTAGAACAGTTTTAGATAAAACTTTAAATAGTCGTAACAATAATCTGTAATTATGGCTAATGCATATTTCACAAAGGTAAATAAGGCAAGAAAATCAGATGCGAAATCTTTTGAATACAATGGAGAAACATACGTTCAAGGAAAAACTAAAACAGGAATGGTTATTTACAAGAAAAAGGCAGGTTCAAAGAAGAAACCAACCACGAAGATGGATGCTGAAACAAAGCGGAAAAAGTCTACACCTAAGAAAAAGTCCACTCCTAAGAAAAAGTCCACTCCTAAGAAAAAGTCTACTCCTAAGAAAAAGTCTACTCCTAAGAAAAAGGCCACTCCTAAGAAAAAAACTGTTAGGAGAGTTAGGAAAACTCCTGCTAAGAAATCAGGCAGAATTCTAAGGGGGAAGAGAAATTCACCTTCAACATCAGCAACTTCAGTTAAGGTAGGAACTAAAAGAACAGGAGGGGATGGTAAGATGTATGTTTGTAAATCCTATGACCGAGGCGGAAAGAAAGTCCAAAGATGGGTTAAGGCTTAATAAACTTTAAGTAGTCGAAGGTTCCTTGTTTTTTTATGGTAAGTAATAATATCTTAACTGGTATTTTTGTAGTTGTAGCCGCAGCAAGTATTTGGCGAGGAATTACAAGATTAGAAGATAATTACTTTTTCCCTGAAAACCCAAACATTAGTATATTATCTAGCCTATTATTAGGTGTTGGAATATTAGCGTATAAGGGCAAGGACATAAAAACAATAACAGGATGATTAATATGAAGAACTACCCGAAATTATTTTACGAAAAGGAAACGAAACCTCTACACAAAGTAGGTTATACACTAGCATTAGCAACTATGGGTATAGGTGTTTTAGAAACTGCACACTCTATACCTTATATCGTGCGTGGCGAATCAAACTTTACAGGCATGACATTAGGGCCAATCGCTATAATGGCTGGTGGAGTTATTGCTTATTCATATCTTAAAGAAGCAAATGTTATCTATAATTAAATAGTGATACTATGAATGCAAAAGAATGGCATAATTGGTGCTTACAAGTTGCAGAAAAACTATCCACAATTGAAAAATCTAATAAATTACAAACTCGTATTATTATTTTTTTATTAATTTCTCTTATTATTAGTCAAGGACTAATATTATTTTATGGAATCTAAGATAAACCTTTAAATAGGTTAATATGAAAGTTAAATTATGGATATGGTTGATGAATTGCGTGTATTCCATCATCCAAAAAAAATAAGATATGGAAATAATGGAGATGGAGGTTATGTGGTTGCTGATTTGGATATTAAATATGATTGTTACATTTCAGCAGGAATAGCCGAAGAAGAAAGTTTTACAAAGGATTTTTTACAAGCCCATAGTTATATAGGTAAAGAAAATAGTTATGCTTTTGATGGGACTATTGAAGATTATCCTTGGGAATATACAAGTGAAATCCAATTTATAAAAAGGAATATTAATAATTATAATGATTATTGGAACACGACTCTCGAAGATTTAGCAGAAAAATATGATAATATATTTTTAAACATAGATATAGAAGGTTATGAATTTTCATGGCTTGAAAAATTAAGCCTAGAACATCTCAAAAGTTTTAAACAAATAACCATAGAAGTGCATGGGGTAAATAACGACCATTGGCACGATTGTTCTCATCGTATGCCCCTCACTCAAAAAGTTAGGATGATTAATAAATTGAATAATACTCATTATTTAATTCATGCACATGGAAATAACCATACTGGATGGGTAGAGGTTCTTTATGAAAAAGATTATGATATACATAATCTATGGATTCCTAATGTTTTGGAACTTACTTTTGTCTCTAAAGATTGTTTCGATTTTAAGCCTAATTTAAATACTACTCCATTACCAATTAACGGGTTAGATTATCCTAATAGGCATGATTGGTTAGATTTACCATTATTTACATACCCCTTTGTTAATATATAATGATATTTTAAGTTATTTTTGATATTATTACCATATCTTTATATAGTTAATATTATAATTAATAGGTTAGAAGGAATAGCGGATTCCTTATGAAAGCCTAAAAGTAGATAAATATGAAGGAGAAAATTGAACAAAAATTAAGAAGAATAACAACGATTGCATTATCAGTATTTCTGATGACGATGAGCGCAAGCGTGGTTATTGGTGATGGTTCAGACCCCTTAGACCCCTCAGATGGAGGGGCTGATTGGGATGGCGATGGTTTAACCAACGCTCAAGAACAAAGTCAAGGCACAGATATGAATAATGCCGATACCGATAACGATGGATTGCCGGATGGATGGGAAGTAGCCTATGGGCTAAATCCTCTTTCCGCCTCAGATTCAAGTGCTGACCCTGATGGAGATGGATTAACCAATACGCAAGAATATGCGGCTGGAACAAATCCTAATTCCGCAGACACCGATGGAGATGGAACTCCTGACGGTCAAGACCCTTTCCCAAACGACCCAAATGACGGTTCATCGTCAGATTCTGATGGTGATGGAATACCTGATGCTTACGACCCTGATTTTCCGGGTAATGATGAAGGAGATGGAAACGGAGGCACAGATGGTGGTGGCGAAGGTGAGGGCGAAGGCGAAGGTCAAGGTCAAGGCCAAGGTCAAGGTCAAGGACAAGGACAGGAAGGCCAACAAGGTCAAGGCCAAAACTCCCAATCAGGACAAGATAATTCTCAATCTCAAGAAGGTCAAGACGGTTCTCAAGCGAATCAACAAGATAATGGACAGGGAAATCAACAAAATGGTGGTGAACAATCCGGCCAACAAGGTCAGCAAGAAGGTCAAGACTTAAATGGCAATAATCAAAACGGACAAAATCAGCAACAACAAGGTTCTACACAATCAGAAAATCAAAATTCCCAATCACTAAATGAACAACAACAAAATCAACAGTTAGAAAATCAATTAGAGAATGGTGAGAATGACAATGATGGGGATGGAATACCTGATGATTTAGATGTAGATGATGATAATGATTGCATTCCTGATTTTATAGATGAAACACCTAACGACCATGATGAAGATGGTATAGATGATGCTGATGACAATGATGATGATGGAGATGGAATAGATGATTTGGTAGAGGTTAGTGATGGATTACCTTATACTGATATTTACGACCACGATAATGATAACATTTATGATTGTGTAGATATTGATATAGATAATGATGGTTATTTAAATTATGAAGATGAATTTATTAGGGACCATGATAATGATGGTATTGATGATAAAGACGATGATGATGACGATAATGACAACATTTTAGATGTGGATGAAATCGGAGGGGCATTTGGAAGTTATAGATACGACCACGATAATGACGGACTAGTAGATTCTTTCGACTTAGACGATGATAATGATGGTTTGAGCGATTGGTTCGAAAATTCTGATGGAGATATTTTAACAGGTCAATTCGACCATGACAATGATGGATTAGCGGATTATCTCGATGATGATGATGATGCAGACGGCATTTTAGATAACTTAGAATCTTAATTCTTATTTTAAACTTATTAAAGTCTTAGACATTTCGGTGTTTAAGGCGAATCATTCAATATTGTTAATACTAAGTATTTTTGTGCATCCAATCATAATTAGGAAATAAATGATTTTTAATCATTAAAAGTGCTTCTGTGCTAAAATTATCCGACCACTCTATATTAGTAGCATCATTTTCAATCCATATTAGATATTTCTTTTCATGAATTTTATTCCACCCTGCCTCAAGATAGTTATCTTTTTGTTTGTCAGCATATAATTTCATTTCAGCCTTAGAAAAAAATTCTTGGTGATGAAATATTTTATTATCCTTAATAATAAATACTCCATAATATGTTTCAAAAATTCCCATACATTTTTATTTGATATTTTGTTATTTAATACTTCGTAACCTTTAACAAGTAACAACACAATATTTATATTATGGGTGATTATGAAAAAGAATATCTAATTGAATCCTTTGGTGCTGGAATCATAGATATAGAAATTCCTTTGGATGTTTCAATATATCTATTGGAAATTGATGTTATGAATACTAAATATGCAAAATACTTTGATGTAGTAGTTTTGGGAGATGGTGATATATTATATGCAGGAGATTTATTAGATGAATTCATCCAAATATTGTTTAATTCAAAAAAAAATCCAATTAGAGAAATAAGTATTATTATTAGACCTTCAAAGAAATTAGAAATTGAAACAACTAAATGGTTTGTTTTTAATGATGAAATTAAATTTATAGTAAATGGATTTTATAAGAATTCTATTATTGATTTTGATGATAAAGATAATTTTGATGATGAATCTTTTAGAACTGATTGGAGTTAAAAAGATTTATATATGTGTTAAGACAATCTTTTATTGTGGCTAAATTAATTTTATTTACTGGAAAGGGGGGTGTTGGCAAAAGTAGTGTCTCGGCTGCAACTGCATTTCATCATGCTAATGAAGGTTTCAAAGTATTATTAGTTTCTTCAGACCCTGCTCATAGCACCGAAGATGTTGTCGGCAAAAGTGTAGGCACAACTCCGACATTAATTAAAGACAATCTTTGGGCGATGAACATTTCCTCTCAAAAAGAGGCAGAATATTTTTTGACCCAAATTGAAAGTTATTTTGAAAATACTGTTACGAAGTGGTTTCCGGGATTTGATAGTAAATTATTAACTGAATGGGCTACATTCCCCGGCATGGATGAGGTTTTTGCATTAGAAAAAATAACTGAATTGACTCAAAGTATAGAATATGATTTGATTGTTTTTGATACTGCCCCAACAGGCCATACTCTTAAGGCACTAACAACTCCTGATTCTATGAATCGTTTTATTTTAAGAATAATACGGATGAGAAGTAAAATAGAAAAACTAAAAACATTTTTCATTAAGAAAGATGATACTGATAAAATGATACAATTTTTACAAAATACTATTGATAGAATAGAAAGAATTAAAAAATTATTAAAAGATGATAGATTTGTTTCTTTTAATTTAGTTAGTATAGCAACCGAAGCAGGATTTCAAGAATGTATTAAAACCATTAATTTTTTAAAGGCGAATAATTTTTCTATAAATAATGTAGTTATTAATCATTTAGTTCCTGATTTCGAAGAAGATGTATGGGAAGCGAGTGCTACTAATAAAGCAGTATCATTAATTAAAATGGAATATGAATTGCAAAAACCATATAGAATTAAATATCAACAGTTATGTGAAAGTGAAAATATTAATTTAGTCGGATTGTATAAAGTTCCATTTCAACCTATGGGTGAGAGGTTAAATGATTTTTGTAAATTAATATGGAACTCAAAAGGTATGGATTATGTATGTGAAAAATCCTTTGAAATAACTGAGGGAGATGGTGAAACTCTTGAATTGATTTTAAAAATACCTAATACTGATTTACTTAAATTAAATTCAGACGGATATAATATAGATTGGAATCACTATAAATTTCCATCTGAATTAAGAGATTATCAAATTTTACACTCTCGAAAGTTAAAAAATGGATATAAAATAATTTTTGAGAGATAAGTAGTTACATTTATATACTTCTTTTTTAATAATTATTTATGGATTCGGGACTTACTTTTGATTGGGATAAAGTTAATATTGAAGATGGATTAGTAAACCTTGAATTAACTGAGTTATTTGAATATTTTGGTGAAGGCAAAGTTTGGTATCGTATTTCATCTTCAGGAAATGGCCTTCATGTAATCATTGCTGATATGTATTATGACCCCCCAACCAACAAAATATTGTTGAGGCCTATTCCTATGGATAGTAAAATACAAATGGATTTTAGAAAAAAATCTTTATTGGAATGTAAGGGAAGATTTATATCGGATATTCACAGGATTAGAAATGGACTAAGAACCTCAAGAGTGTTTATAGTAAAAAATGGTTCTAAATCTTCGGATTGGAAAACCTATTATCCTAAGAACCATAAACTTTGAATTGAAAAGGTTTAAATAGGTTAATCTTGGATGGATAAATATGGCTGAACTAGAGAGAAGATTTTGGGATAGAGTAGGAATGTATGTTACAAGAGATTTTGCAGAAGAGTGGATAGAAAAGATGGCTGAAAGTAGTAGCACAGGAGGCAAACATTTAGATGAGGACATTGAAGAATATATTGTATCAATGCCCCCTACAAGTGTTGAATTGCGGAATGAACTAAATGATTTATTTGAGGCACCTTTTGAAAAGGTTGATTTTCCAAAGGACATAAAGGCAATTTTATATGCTGATAAGATGGAAAGAAATCGAGTTGCGAAATTGAAAGAATTAAAGGCTGAAGGCCATACTCTTGAAGAAGCCAAAGAAATATTCCAAAAGGAATTGGATATTGGAGTAGCAGAAATTTTGGGTGTTGAGGTAGGTAGTCTAGCAGTAGGCTTAGGGGTGGCTCCGGATGAAGATTCGGGAGCAGATGTTCAAGATGACAGAAACTAATAAAAAAAATATGCCTTTAACGGAAGCATTAGTATTTGATATAGTTGAATACCTTCTTAATAATATGGGATATGGATATTCTAATGAAATTTCTTTTTATATTGTCGATAAAAAGCCGAAAAGATATACTTCAAGAGAAGTAGTCGGTATTTTAAGAAATAGACCTATGTTTAAACACGCTAAAGTCTCGGAAAGAAAGGGTGGAATAAGGTGGAGGTTAGATATTAATTCATTGGAAAGATACCTTTATCAAAAGGGATTTGAATCCAAAGCAGAAAGTAGAGGTTTTTATGAAGATATGATTAAACTAAAGGAAAAACAAATTTTTGCGACTAAAAGAATAATTGATAATGATGATTCTCAAACCATAAATCAATTGTATGATAACCTTTCAAAAATATGGGCATAATGAGAGAATGTTTTATATAGTTAAAAGTAAGTCTGAGTATTATGGAGTTCTTTATTCGTGCTTATGGTGTCTCAGAAAGTAATAAATCTTCTAAAGATATTTTTAAGTCTGAATTTCCTATATCTAATGATGAATTTATAAACGAGTGTAATAAATTAAATGCTAAAAAGTTTTTACTGTGTGTTAGAGGCCGAGGTATTAAGGGCTTTAAAAAATTAGATGAGTATGTTGCCGAAGAAGAAATGGAAGTTTTTAATGCGGAAACTATTAGTGTCAATCAAAAATTAACTTTAGATTCTCTTTCTGATGGAGAATTGTTAAATCTTATGGATAATATGGTGAAAAACGCCCCTATGGATTCTGATGGACAAGATAAATTTATGGCGGATTTAAAAAAGTTTAATGCAGAAATTAGAGAGCGTTCTTTAATGGGAGGTTCACAAAAGAATGCGGCAGAAGATACTATTGTTAGCACAGGATTTTCCGTAGGTTCTAGCGTTGCACCATTTATGGTAGGATTATTGACTGGAGGGGTTGTGATTTATGCTATTCAAAAGAAAGAGATGGAACAATTAAAAACAGAAATTAATTCATTGAAAAATTCAATACAGGAGGCTGAAACTGCTATAAATAATGTTAAATTACAAGCCGAAAGTATAATACCACCTAAAAAAACTGCTGATGAGAGATTTATGGCTGAATATAATATGTTAAATAACCGCAGAAATTAAAAAGATTTAAATAGTTTGTTTGTAATTTAAAACTATGTCTGAATTTGATGATGTGATAGAAAGAGGTCGTAAAAAACCTAGTGAAGAGGAATCTCAGAAAAAACAAAGAATACCAAATTATGCAGATGTAGGGGTGGACAATGAATCTCCTAAGATTTCTTTATCTTCTATGTTACAAGATGAGCCACTATTAGCGGAACTGACTAATAATATAAACCCTGAATTAAAAACTCAAGTTTTAATCCCTTTGCTTAATATTGTAGAGAAATATGGATTTGCTGAAAATCTTGTTGCTTCGGAAAGAACACAAAGTTCTTTAGCATTGATGGGAGTATTAAGTGATGTTGCTCCTGTCCTTCAAGGATTAAGTCAATATTTAGAAGGACACCGAAATAGTTTAAATGATACTGATAAAGAATTTTTACAAAATTTGCAAAATTTAGATTCTAATGAAGATTTAGAAGGATTATTTAATTCAGAAAACGAATTGGTAGTAGAATCTCCTCAAAAAGAACATCCATTGATAGGAAAACTGCCGGAAATAGACGCTTCAAAGGGAAAGGTAGATTGGATGAAAATTATGGACCCTGAAGGAATCCATAGCGGGAATAAAAATGTAACTGGAAACTTTACCATAGATGATGAATTAGTATTTCCTAAAAAGGACACACCTAAAATAAAATTAGCCTCGGTTGAAGAGTTAGCAGCACAAGCAGGTGTGGATTTAGATGCTCCGAAAATACAGACACCCACAAATAATAATCAATCTGTTGAGGCAATTGAAATGGATATTGCTCCTGTAAATATTGATGAGTTTTTAGAAGGTTCTCCACAAACTACTGTTGAAAATTTTGATGATTCCAGTAGTCAAAGATTTGAAGCACCTCAAACTTATTATGATGGAACAAATGGGTTAGAAGAGGATTTACAAGAAGCAGAACCCCCTATCCCTAGTTTTGATTTGCCTTCTGCAAGAAGGACAGTTGTTTCTAAGTGGCAGAATTTTGAATCTACTGAAGAAGAATAGGAGATAATATGAGCAATCTAGTTTGGAGAAAATATGTTATAAATAAGATGCCGTATTGGGTAGAGTGGTTTAAGAATAATCATTTTCAATCATATATTGAAATGTTACATAGATTTATTATTACTAATCCTTATTACCTTCCTAAAGATAATGATTCAGCATTGGTTGAATTAGGTTCTGATTTAGATTTTTTCGATATAGATGAAGATTTTTTCGATTCTTTAACTGATAAGGGATTAAAAGTTTGGTATAATTCCGATTTTCAAGATTTTATGTATGAACTTCAAATTGTAGGTGGTGAACACCAAGAGATAAAAAAACTGCTTAAGTTATATAAAAGATTTCCTTGGTGGTTTAATAGATGTTACTCTAAAGTTCATGAAAATCTAGCACAATATTTTGAATCAGAAGGCAGAAACTTTAAATAGAAGCACTATCAATATTTAAATATGGATAATGATTACCGAGATTGGGGAGTGCAGAAAGGCTCACTTTCATTACAAGATTCTTTTTTAGAATATATTCCTGAGAGTGAAGCAATAAACGAGCAGGATAATATAATTTTAAGTAATCAAATATCATTTCCGCTTAAATTTTTATACCAAGTTATTTTCGTGGGAGGAAAGAGAGGGTCAGGGAAATCATATACTGCTGGAGTGATGATGGAAGAATTGGAAAGATTAGGTTTGCAATATGTATGTTTTGATGCTTTGGATGCTCATGGAGGATTGGATGAATTAGAGGGAGTAGAACGAATAACTCCTGTTAGAGGTGAGTCAGTCAATATGTTAAAACTAACAAACAAATTGAGAGATACTGGGAAATCATTAATAATAAATATTTCAGAAATCCCTTTAGAGCAGCAACAAAGTTTGATTTCAGAATATTGTGAAACTCTTTTATCTACTGATATGAATGGTAGAGGATTGATGACTATTTTTGAAGAATGTCAAGACTTCGTTCCTCAAATGGGAAGGCCTGAATCATTTCATGGTATAGTTCGTTTATGTAAATTAGGTCGTTCTAAAGGATATGGTTCGGCTTTGATTTCTCAAAGACCTGCGGCAGTATCAAAAGAAGCCCTATCTCAAGCCTCTATATATATGGTTCATAACGTGATAAATACAAAGGATATAAATGCTCTTAAAGAACAGATGTCTTTTGGAACAGACACCTCACGAATAGAGAAGATATTAGACGGAATAGGGGCATCTGAACCCGGAGAAGTTGTAGTCTATGCTCCTGAATTTTTGAAGGATGAGGGTTATATAACGGTTGGCAAAGTCGATAGAAAAAGAAGGACTGAACATAAAGGCAAAAATATTGATGTAAGGCCAAAAACTATCACAATGTTTTCACCGACAGGAATGGGAAGTGAGTCTTTGAATACGTTGGGTGATGATAAAGATTATATTGATATGGAAATGGATAATGAAGATTATGGCTCATCAAATAATTTTGAATTTAAAACAGAAGATAATAAAGATGTAGATAATAGATATGACTTTGAGAAAGGTGAAGATGAAGAAGAATTTTCTTTAGAAGATAGTTTGACTTGGATTGCGGAAGAAATAGAAAATGAAAAAATTATTAAAAAACCTAATACTGGTATGAGATTTATTGCAGGAATCGCATTTTTAACTGGCGGTATATTTTTAGCAACTCGTAGAATATCGAGAAATGATTAGTAATCTTTAAATAGTTAAAATGTATTAATAGAAATATGAGCAACAGACAAATAGGTAATATAGTATTGCCAAGACAACCTCCTAGACCAAGAATGCATAACTTTGAATCATTTAACATGGTTAGAGATTCGCTACCTGCTCATAATGCTTCTTTAAAATCACTTAATGTTGGAGCATCTACACTAAGGCCTCAAGGAAATATGCCTAATATGCCTGTTATAAATGTGCCAGTATCAAAAGCCGCAGAAACTTACCGACCTGCACTATGGACTAATCATGGTGTAACAGAAAGTTTTGGTGGAAGTCCACGTTGGGAAGCAGAACATTTGGCTCACAGACCTACTAATCCAAGAAGTTTATCTATGCCAAAGAAAGTAACTTATGTTGCCCCACCTAAACAAGTAAAAATTATTGAACCTACGATTGTTCCTAAAGCAAACATCCCAAACATTCCTAAATTTAATGCGGAAATGATGGGTAGTTTAAATCCTATGACTTTTGAGGCGAGAGCAGTTCAACCAACGCTTAGAATGAAAGATATGGGTGGAATCGCTTCATCTACTTCTAAATATGCTACTTTAGGTCAATCTCACGGTAGAGCCTTTGGTGCTGAATCATGGCTTAAACCAAGAATGCAATAAAAGCCTTAAATATTTAGATAATTTTAAATAGTCGCACACCATATCAATTAATATGAGTTTGCCTATTCACCTCCAAGCAGAAGTAAATCAAGTCTGCGAAGTAGGATTAGAAGGCTACATAGCAAAAGAGCATCGAAAGGAAAGAAGAGGTTTTATAGAGGATGGTATAATTACAGGAACTGCAATTTCAGGTTTGTCTTACTTAGGTTTTAAACAAAATTACCTACCTAATTATTTTATTCCAATCCCTTTACTAATCTCATTTATTTCATCATTAATTATATCTTCTAAACACGTTGGTAAGAATGACGATGAATATGAAAAGGCTTATAATCAAATTTGTGGTATGAACGATAATTAGTGTAAACCTTTAAATATCAAAAAGGTTAAAAGTATTGTATGGCTAAACCACGCAAGTTTTATAGAAAGAAAACTTCTAAAGGAGAAAAAACTATCGCCACAACAAAATGGCAAAAGTTAGTGTCCAAACATGGTGTAGAGAAAGCAAAAAAACATTATTCAGGATATAAACAAGTGCCGACACCCCCTACAACTTCAGGGAATGTTAGAACTGTCAAAGGAGGAACACGAAGAGTTAAGGGCAATAAAGTAGGCTCAGGCCGAAGAAGTCAGTTATTTTACAAAGGAGATAAGGTAGGAACATGGACAAGAAGTGGAGGAAACTCTACTAAAGGGCGTTCAGGATTAGGTTGGTATATGGAAAGAGGTTATGGAACTGCAAGAAAGCCAGTTCCCGACACAGCGAATACAAGAAGATTAGGTATTGCTAATAAAGGTAAGGTAACTAAAGCCGCAGAAATTAAGGCGGCAGATGGTATGTTAGTTCCGGGAACAATTTCAGGTTTAAATCAAGAAGAAGATTGGGAAACAAATGCATATGATAAGCGTGGTAAGAAAATAGAAAAAGAGGCTGAATATATGGTTAAGGAAGAAAATTACGAAGAAATGGATGATTTTGACGCTGAATTAACAATGTGGCAAAGAGCCGTAGCAAAACATGGTGTTCCACCAGCACCTCGAAGTAAAGCAAGAGGTCATGGTGCGTTTAAAGACTATCGAGGAAGAAAACAAAGAGATGGAATCATGTTTCAAAACGGTGATAAAGTAAGTAGTTGGGATAAAGACGAAGGATATTCTACGAAAGGTGTAAATACTGGTCGTGGATGGTTCATGGAAAGAGGCTTTGGAAGTGCTAGAAAACCAGTTCCTGATACTCCATTAACAAGAAAACTAGGAATAGCAAATGCTGGTAAAATGGTAAGGGATATTAGAGGTAAGTTTTCAGGATTAAAAAGAATGTTAGTTCCTTCCGGAGTTGCTGGCTTAAATACAAAACAAGATTGGGAAACGAATTATTTCAATCGTAAAGGTTTGCCTATCTTTGAAGCGGAGACAAACTCTTGCCCTAGTTGTGGGTGGAGTGCTGAATCTGTGGAAGAGTGAGTTGATGAAGCACAATTTTATACAAATATTAAATAAAATAACCCCTATGCTAGTGAATACCTTAAACAAAGAGGTGTTTTAATTTGTCTTTACAAGCAGTTGCTGTTCTTGCACCAAATAATAATGGAGTAAGTGGAGTCGTAAGATTTACACAAGAAGGAAATGTATTACACATTGATTATGATATTCAAGGTTTGTCTGATGGTGAGCATGGATTTCATATACATCAATATGGTGATTTAACTGATGGTTGCGATTCGGCTTGTTCACATTTTGACCCTTATGGAAAAGAACATGGAAGTTCTGATTCAAAAGTTAGGCACTTGGGAGATTTAGGAAATATAATCTCGGAAAATGGATTAGCACAAGGGAGGATTTCTAATAAAAGCATTTCATTATATATGGGTAGGATTAATTGTATTGTAGGTAGAATGATTATTGTTCATCAAGACCGTGATGATTTAGGACTAGGTGGTGATGCCGAATCTTTAAAAACTGGAAATGCTGGAAAAAGAGTAGGTTGTGGTGTAATCGGATTAGCAAAAAGTTCTGATGAATGTGAAACCAAAATATTAAATAGTAATAAGTCATATATTGGAATTGGGGCATTAGTAGGAAGTGTTGTAGGATTAATATTATCAAAAAAATAAGAGGCTTAAAAATGAAATTTCCTGAATCTCCACCTGAATGGGTAAAAAAAATGTTAAAAAATGATAGTGGTTTGGGAGATACAGTAGAGAGAATAACTACAAAAACTGGTGTGAAGAAGGCGGTTGAATATGTTTCCGAGAAAACTGGGAAGGATTGTGGCTGTCAAGCAAGAAAGCAATATTTAAATAGTAGGTTTAAATATAATTAATTATGCCCAAAAAATATCCTGATTATTTTTATGAAAATCGACCTGATTGGGTAGAGATTTTAGATACGATTAAAATAAGCACAAAACCTAATGAAGAAACAAGGAATGTGAAATATTGTGGTAATTGTAAATTTATCAAAAACATCCCTACTCAAGTTGATGCTTATTGCAATAAACATAAAGTTTGTATTAAAGGTCAATGGTATTGTAAATCGTGGAAAAAAGGAGATGCTGATATAATTAAAAATAAATCATTAAATTAACATAATCTTTAAATAACAAAACAAGAATCCTAATATATGAATATCACTATCTTAGAAGTAGCCGGTATAGGATTGGGTGCTTTAATTGTTAGAAATTATGTAAAGGTTAAAAATTCTAACATTTTAAAAGATACTTCAGATAAAAAAAATAACGCCCCTCCAAACATCTCACAAGATGGAACCGGTATGACTAAATATGGTTTTAACGATTTTAGAATGGTTGATACTAATACTAATAATGGACAACCCGGCGTTATGATGGCTGAAAGTTCATTAATTAATCAAAGAAATTACGAACAAAATATCACTCAAGAAAAGGGAAAACCTTATCCTATCGCTTTCGACCCTGCTAACGACTTTTTACCAAGATACAGATGGCCTGATGGTTCAGTTTGGAGTCCTGCTTACAACCCAGTAGATTCTTATAGACCTCTTGATTATCAACTTACTACTAGTCTTAGCGAGGTGGTTTATTAGATGTGCAAAACTTGTGGATGTAAAGACGCAGAAACCTTAGAAGGTGAAGATTGCGGCTGTAAGCATGAAAATGAGGCAGAATCCTTCGGTGCAGAAGTCGCTTACGCAGTTATGTGGGAAGGCAAAGAAGATGATAATGAAGGCCTAATTTATGGAATTGAATATATGGATGGGGATGAAGTATCTGATGTTGAGTGGTTTGCCACTAAGGAAAAGAGAGATAAAGAACTTAAATCATATATTAAAGAATTCGGTATGAGGGCAGAATCCTTTGAGGCTGAAAAATTTCCGATGCCTAAATTAGTAGGTTGGGAAGAATCTAAAGAAGTAGGTGGGCATTATGGTGCTTTAGGAAGGCCAATTATTACTGTTCAACACACTTTTATAGGTCCTAGAGGGGGTAAAAAGATTGAAGAAGTAACCTATGAGGCAAATTCAAAATATACAAAGACGATTAAAAGAGCAGAATCCTTTGGGGCTGACTCGAAAAAATGTCCTAAATGCGATGCAAGTAATTTAGGCAAAGAAGAAATGTATTATTGCTATACTTGTGGGA